>Ga0268262_10002381_pt1 | contig 21774 bp, 22 predicted proteins | sample TergutNc150P3_FD_190354 | JGI IMG/M metagenome (GOLD analysis project Ga0268262, IMG submission 190354) | Nasutitermes corniger P3 segment gut microbial community from laboratory colony in Florida, USA - Nc150 P3 (SPAdes) (version 2) | ecosystem: Host-associated > Arthropoda: Insects >... | reverse complement strand
CGCGAACAGCGCGAGGGCCTCGGGGAGGTCGGATGGCTCCAGGGTGCCGTCGGTGAGCTTTTGCTTGATGGTGTCGAAATCCATGTGGGTGTCCTCCTTATTCGGCATGGTTTATTTCGGTAATAATATTATGTTTTCTTAAATTCACCAACATTTTTATTTTTTCCAATGCCTCAGCATCGGGTGTTGCAAAATGCAAAGGGCAATAACATACACGGTCGTATTGATTCCCGAAAATCGTTCTCGGCATTCCCGGGCTGTTGTCGCAGTGACCCGTTGAGCAGAAATGAATATTTGCCAAAGCAAATTTTTTTAATTGTTCGTCCACTTTAAAATCATCTTGTTCGTAAACATCGAAGGTCATCCAGTAGATCGACCAAGGGCCGGCCGGATGCGAATTGCCGTCAAGCGTCAGGCAGCACACTTCTTTATCCAAGTAATAGAAAACGGTCGTAACAATATCGAGCGTCATTTCGTTTGCCTTCATGTAAGCGACAAAGTCCAGCGCGTTCCTCAGCATGTCACCGCTCAGGGCACCCTTGATTTTACCCTCCAGTTTTTTGAATCCGCGCTGTTTGTTTTGCTTAGGCATCGTTTTTCCTCCCGTTCCAAATATGATAATCTACACCTTGCTAAAACTCTTTCTTATCGAAGGCGTTGTATTTCTCTTTCCAGGCCAGGATGGCCGCCCGGTCGTATACCTTCGGGATGGCCGCGGCGACCTTCTTGATCTGCTCCTGGGCGAGGACCATCCTTACAAGCCTGACGAGCAGGGGCATGTGGTGTAGGTTGCCGGCGAAGATCTTCAGGGCGGCGGCGGTGGAGAGCGGCTTGCCCAGGAAGGCCATCTCGAAGTTGATGATGCCCCGGGTGAACAGCAGGTCGATGTGCTTCGGGGGCATGGCCAGCAGGGCGGTTTTCAGCACCTCGGTGTCGCATCTCTGCGGCGTGGCCTTCGCGCCGGTGGACTCGGGGATATCGCTGGGCGGGCTCCAGGTGAAGAAGGCGTATTGGTACTTCCACAGGCGCTCCGCGCTGTATGTTCCGCTCTCATCCCGCAAAATGACGTCGGCCAGCAGCTTGCCCGCGTTCATGGCGATGTTGATGCCCGAGCCGCCGAAGGGGTCGGCAATGCAGGCGCTGTCGCCCACGGCGGCATAGCCGTCGGCCACGAACACGGACATGGGCCTGCGCACGGGGACGGTCCCCACCTGCCCGCCGCGCAGCAGCTTCTCGCCCAGCAGAGGGTTGTCGGCCCGCAGGTCGGCCAGCGCCGCGGCGAGCTCCTCCTCTGTCAGCGGGCGGCCCACCATGCCCGTGAACACGTCCATGCAATCGTCCTCCGTGATGCACCAGGACATGCTCCTGCGGCCCATGTGCATCAGGTAGGTCTTGTTCAGGTCCTCGGGGTCCGGGCCGGGGTTGCGCTCGAAAATGCCGCGCCAGGCGTAGTACACCTGCCTGGGCAGCAATTCCCTGTCAACAAGCGTCTCCTCCGGCATATTCGATCGCACAGGCGAGAACGCGCCCGCGGCGTCGATCACCATGTCGGCACGGTAATCGCCCTGCCCTGTCTTGAGGCCAACCACGCGCCTGCCCTGCATGAGGGGGCCTGTGATGTTGACCTCGAAGGCAAATTCAACGCCCGCGGCCCGGCAATCTTCGATGAGCAGGCGCAGCAGCAGCTTGCGCTCGATGTGCATCTCGCGGCAGAATTTCCACGGCGGGCGAATGGGCAAGCGCTTCGACGGGCCGATGATGGTGTTCCAGCACGCGCGGGAGAACACGCTGTCGTCCGGCTGGGTGAAGCCGTTCATCGCGAAGATGCCGGGCTCGACGACGTCGGTCCAGTCGTAGCCAAGCCCGGCCTCGGGGCTGCGCTCCAGCACGGTGACGCCGTGGCCCGCCCGGGCCAGGTGCAGCGCGGCGGTGAGGCCCCCGTGGCCCGCGCCGGCGATGAGGAATGTGGACATTTACATACGCCCCCTCAGTCAAAATTCACCGCGTATTGTGCGGTTATCGATAAAAATATTGTACCGCTCGGGCCGAAATATCAGCACACACAGCCGTTCGTCTTCGGGGCCTTTGAAAAAGTCAGACAAGGCGTCATACCACATTTGCTTCTTGGTTTCAAGGCCGGTTATGACTTCCATTTTTCCTGTCAGGGAAATCCCCGAAAAGCTGGCTTTGTCGAACAAGTATATGCATGCGCGCGGGTCTCTTTCCGCACGGTTGGGTTTGTTCCAGCCCAACGCTGTGCAAAAGGCGATCCACTTGAAGCCGTCCGCCCTTGCGGCGGTGATCATAGACGCGGCCGGATAGCCCTTTTCATCCGTAAGCGCCATGACCCAGTCCGCGCCAAGCCCCGATTCGCCCACCGTATGCATCGTGCTTCCATTGACGATTTCTTCCGCTTTTTTGAGCAGCTCCACGCTCATTCGCCTCAATCCCCTTTTTGCATTATCAGCCTTGCGATATTGCTCTCCGCGTGTTGCGCAACGATGTCCATAAACGGCTTGTGCTGCAAAATGGGCACCCATATCTCGTCGGGGATATCGGTGAGGATTTCAGCCAAGGGGCGGTGGGTTTGCATGGAAATCGCTTGCAGCGTGGCGCGGCTCTGTGCCTGGCTTTCGGCACGGGCGAGGGGGTAGCCACGGCCCGCGGGGTCGCAGAAAAGCTTGTCGAAGAGATAGCGCAGGTTGATATCGCCGGCCCAGCCGTAGCCCTTGTTCAGCGCCAGCGACACGCAGTTGCCGCCGTTGATCTGCGAGAACAGCCAGGCGTCCAGGGGGTCGAGCACCAGCCCGCAGAACACGCCCGGGTACTGCATCGCGCTGATGAGGTAGCCCTGGCCCGTGCCGCAGCCGCCCACGGCGAAATCGCACCAGCCCGCGCCGAGCAGGATGCCCGTGATGAGCCCCGTGTGGATGTAGACCAGCGCGGGCTCCTGCGCGGGGTCGGACATGCCGACATTCATAATTTGCGCGCCCGGAACGGCGGCCTCCAATGCCGCGAGGATGTCGCCGTTTTTCGCGCAGGCGCTGAACTCGTTGATGACCGCGATACGCATATTGGCCTCCTTGAAAAGTCTTGCAATAGTATAGCATAGCCGGAGCGGAATTGCAAGGCAATCAATAAATTTCTATTGCTTTTATCGGTGGGCCGTGTTATAATTTTCGCAACAAACAAAAAAGGAGTGTTCGTATGAAACGTTTCGTCAGCATCCTCGCCGCGCTGGCCCTGTGCCTGTGCCTGGCGGCCCCCGCCGCCGCGGACGCCGCGCCCGCAAGCCTGAAATTCAACAAGCCCGAGGGCGCCACCGACGGCACCTTCAAGATCATTCAGGTCGCCGACCCGCAGGACTTCATCCTCAGCTGCCAGATCACGCAGGACTTTATCTACGACCTGGCGAAGACGGAAAAGCCCGACCTGTTCGTGCTCACCGGGGACAACGTCAGCACCGGCGGGGCCTCGAAGCTCCCGAAGTTCCTCGCGAAGGCCCTGGTCTGGCTCAGCGTGCAGAACCTCATGCACGTGTTCGACAGGGTCTACAAGGAATTCGGCATCCCCATGACCATGGTCTACGGCAACCACGACAACGAGGCCGGGCCGTCCAAGGTCAGCCGGGAAGAGCAGTTCGAGATGTATAAGAAGCACAAGTGCTTCCTCGGCTATTACGACGCCGACGCGGACGGGGGCACCGAGGACGAGCAGGGCCAGCACTACGGCACCCACAAGCTGGCCATCAAGAACAGCGCGGGAGACGCCGACGCGTTCAACATCTGGATGTTCGACTCCGGCAGCTACGACATAGGCGGCGGCTACTCCTGCGTGCAGCAGCCGCAGGTGGACTGGTTCAACAGCGCCAACACCGCACGGCTGCCGTCCATCGCCTTCCAGCACATCATCGTGAAGGAGATCTGGGACATCCTCGAAGACGCCGCGCAGGGCGACCCCGGCGCCATCCCCCGTAAAATCACGGTCGACGGCGAAGAGGTGACGACATATATCAAACTACCCGACGCCCCGAACGTGACGGGCGGGCTGCGCGAGGTCCCCGGCCCCGGCGGAAGAAATTTCGGGCAGTACCAGGCGCTGTGCGACGGCGGCGTGCTGGCCCTGTTCGTCGGGCACGACCACGTGAATACCTATCAGTTCAAGTACACGGACAAGACGGATTTGGTCAACTCCCCCTGCACGGGCTTCGGCTCCTACGGGGACATCGACCTGCGGGGCGCGCGGATCATTACGCTCAAGGAGAGCGACCTGACCACCTACGAAACCAGCCTCGTGAGCTTCCAGACCTTCTACTACTTCACCGGGCACCCCCTGCGCGATGCCCGCCTGAAGATGTACCAATCCATGGGCACCCCCGCCACCCTGCTGGATTGGCTGTCCTTCAAGCCGCTGCTGTGGGTCCTGGGGCTGTTCGATAAGTAAATAACCCCCGGTTTATCCCGTGTGTCGCACCGCTCCATTGCGCTTTCGCCGCGCCTGTGCTATAATACAGTCCCGGACAAAAGCAATGGAGGTGTGCTATGCATCTGCACATCGGAGAAAACATCAAACGGCTGCGGCTGGCACGCGGCGATACGCAGGAGCAGCTCGCCGAGCTCCTGCACGTGACCGCGCCGGCCGTCAGCAAATGGGAGCGGGGCGAGGCGTTCCCCGACATCGCCCTGGTGCCGGCGCTCGCGGAGTATTTCGGCGTGTCCGCCGACCGGCTCCTCGGCACCGACAGGACGGCGGAAAGCGAATACTACAACCGGGCATACGGCGGCGACGAATACTACTGGGGCGTTGAGCCGTCGTCCATGTGCCTGGAGGTGCTCAGGCTCCTGCCGCCCTCGCGCCCGCTGCGGCTGCTGGACATCGGCTGCGGCGAGGGCAAGGACGCCGTGTTTTTCGCCCGCTGCGGCTACGACGTGACCGCGTTCGACATCTCGGACGCCGGCCTGGAAAAAACCCAAGCCCTGGCCGAAAAGGCGCGGGTGACGGTCCGCACGTTCAACGCCAACCTGCTGCACTACCGCCTTTCCGAGCCCTACGACATCCTGTATTCCAGCGGCGTGCTCGCCTTCATCAAGCCCGAGCTGCGCGGCGAAATCATGGAGAATTACAAGTCGCACGTCAGCGAGGGCGGCCTCGTGGCGTTCCACACGTTCGTCGCGAAGCCCTTTATCACACGCGACCCGAAGAAAACCAGGGCCTTCTACTGGAAATCCGGCGAGCTATTCACCTATTTCCACGACTGGTACATCGAGAGCTGCTGCGAGTACGTGTCCGACTGCAATTCGGGCGGCGCGCCGCACAAGCACGCGGCCAACCGCCTGTTCGCCAGGAACATCACAGCCCTGCCGTGACCTCCCCAGCACCTTGCCAATGGCGTCGTGGATCACCAGGTCGGCCCGCGCATCGTAGGGCGTTTCGCTCTTGTTGATCAGCACCAGGTGGGCGCCGCGGAAGTATTCCAGCAGCCCCGCCGCGGGGTAAACCGCCAGCGACGTGCCGCCCACGATGAGCAGCTCCGCCGTCCCGATGGCCCGCGCGGCGGCGTCCATCACGCCCCCGTCGAGCTGCTCGCCGTAGAGCACCACGTCGGGCCGCACCACGCCGCCGCAGGCCGCGCACTTCGGCACGCCCTCCTGGGCGAGAATGTAATCCAAATCATATCTTGCGCCGCACTTTACGCAATATTGCCGCCAATTGGAGCCGTGCAATTCCAGTACCTTTTCGCTGCCCGCCGCCTGGTGCAGGCCGTCGATGTTCTGCGTGACGACCGCCCGCAACAGGCCGCGGGCTTCCAGCTTTGCCAGGGCAAGGTGCGCGGCGTTGGGCCGGGAGTCCCGGGCGATGAGGTTCTCGCGGTAGTACCGGAAGAACAGCTCCGTGTGCCGCATGAAAAACCGGTGCGACAGCAGCTCCTCCGACGGGTAGCCGTACACCTTCCGCGCCTGGTACAGCCCGGAGTCCGAGCGGAAATCGGGGATGCCGCTTTCGGTGGAGACGCCCGCACCGCCGAAAAAGACGGTGCTTTTGCTTTGATTTATCCATTTGGTAAGTTGTTCGGTGGGGGTCATTGGTAAAACCTCCTTTATAATTCCATCATACCACACCCCGCGCCAAAAATCAACCTTGACATCCCTCTCCCCGCGTGCTATACTACTCCTGCAAGTCTGCGGCAAGGGGGAAGACACCCATCGAAAAAAACGTTACTGTCGTGGACGGGCGCGGCAACATATATGAGGCTACCTATCCCAGGCGGGCCCGCGGGCTCGTGAAGCATGGCAGGGCACGCTTCATAGAGGAAAACAAAATCTGTCTTGCGTGTCCGCCAAATCAAACTTTGGAGGATAAAACAATGAGCAATGACAATACGCCGCAACTCACCATGGAGTACCTTCTCGGCAAGATTGACCAGATCGCCAGCGACACGGCTTACCTGCACGAGGCAATTGCCGCGCTGAAGGACATGAAGTCCGAGCCGGCGTTCGCCGACAACCATCAGGGCGACAACGCGGGCATGGCAAAGGCGCAGGCCTTGGGCGAAGTGGTGACGTGCCGCGAAACCACCAATCAGCAGCTCATCGCGCTGTACAGGCAAATGTACGAGGACATCAAAGGCCCGGCTCCCGACGACAGGATAGATCAGGTGCGGCGAATCCTAGGTACTTTCGCCGAAGCCGACCAGGAAAAGCTGGGGATCATGATGAATGTCGCAATGAAAATGCTTGGCCTGCCTACCAACGACTAACCAAGCACCCCGGCCCATAATCACCAACAACACAACTCCCCATCGATGCTTCCCGCCGCCGGGCAGTGCATCCATGGGGAGTTGGTTGGTTCAGCCTTCGCCTTCACGCCACAGCGGCCCGCAGCTTCAGCCTGAGCTTGTCGCTGATCATGGCGATGAATTCGCTGTTGGTGGGCTTGCCCCGCTGGTTCTGGATCGTATACCCAAAGTAGCTGCTGAGCACGTCCACGTCGCCCCTGTCCCAAGCCACCTCGATCGCGTGGCGGATCGCCCGCTCGACCCGCGAAGGGGTGGTCTTGAAGGTCTTTGCGACCGTGGGGTAGAGCACTTTGGTCACGCTGCTGATCATCTCGGTGTCCTCGATGGACAGGATGATGGCCTCGCGCAGATACTGGTAGCCCTTGATGTGGGCGGGCACGCCCACCTGGTGCATGATCTCGGAGATCATCATCTCCAGGTCGGAGCGGCTGCGGATGGCCGGCACGGCCAGGGGGCCCCCGGCGCCCGGCAGCGCGCCCACGCCGATGCTGCGCCAGCTGATAAGCTGGGACACCCGTTCGGCCAGAATTTGCACGTCAAACGGCTTGAGGAAGTAATAGTCTGCCCCGCCGCTGAGCGCCTCCTGCTCGAAGCGCGCGTTGTCCACGCTGGAGAGCAGGAATATCAGGGGCTTGTGCGCCGGGGGCCTCGACTTCAGCTCCTTCAGGACGCCCAATGCGTCCAGGTGCGCCAGGAAGGTGTCCATGATCAGGACGTCCGGCCGTTTCCCCTCCACCTGCCGGAGGACCTCCAGCCCGTCCTTTGCGCACACGAGGGTTTCGAAGCCCCTGCTCCGAAGCGCCTGCGTGCAGCCCTGCTCGTTCCCGTCGTCTGTCAACAATACCCTGCGCGCGTCTGTCATTGTTCTTCCAATCCTTTCTTCTGTTGCGGCGATGCGCCATTTCTCGGCGTTTCTACCGTTTTACCTTGGCATTGTACCATATATTGGGATTCATGTCAATAGGAAATCCCAAAAAATTCCAAGGTTTAAAGTGAGGATTCGACAGTTCCTTACGCGCCCGGGTTGCCTCGCCCCTCCGCTGCGGCGCGCGCGGTCTCCAGCATGGTCTCCGCGAAGATCGCGTAGCCCTCCAGCGGGGAGTTGACGAACACATGCGTCACGGCGCCCACGAGCATGCCGTTTTGGATAATCGGGCTGCCGCTCATGCCCTGGACGATGCCGCCGGTGGTTTCGATGAGGGCGGGGTCGGTCACGCGCACAGTCATATTCTTCTGGGCGGCGTTCAGGTTGGAGGAAACCTTGGTGATCTCCACGTCGTAATACTGCTTTTCCTTTCCGCTGACGGTGACGGCGATCTGCGCGGGCCCGGTTTTGACCTCGGATTTCAGGGCCACGGGGAGGAGCTCCCCGTCGGGGACGCCCGCGCCTATTTCGCCGTAGACGCCCGTGTCGCCGTTGATCTCCAGCGCGGCGAGCACCTCCGGCTCGAACACGCCGCACAGCTCCCCGGGCGCGCCGTCCGCCCCCTTGTAGCAGCCCATCACCCGGGCCGAAACCAGCTCGCCGCCGGAGATGGGGATGACCTCCCCGGAATCCACGTCGCAGATGGCGTGGCCGAGCCCTGCCATGGTGCCGCTCGCTTTGTCGTAGAACGTCACGGTGCCGATGCCCGCGGAGCTGTCCCGGATCCACAGCCCGGCGAGGTACTTGCCGCCCGCCGCGCTCTCCACCGGGGCGCACTCCAGCTGCAGCACGCTGCCGCCCCGTTCCACGGTCATGCGCAGGGGTGTGCCCCCGCTGTCCTCGATCGCCCGCGAAACCTCGCTTTTGCGGTTGACCTCCCTGCCGTTGATCTCGGTGATGACGTCGCCGCTGCGCAGGCCCGCCGCCTGCGCGGGGTTCTCGTTGCCGTTTTGCGTGGTCACCATATCGGTTTTGGCCACCAGGACGCCCCTGGTATACAGCTTGATCCCGAAGACATCGCCGCCCACAAGCACAAACGCACGTTTGGCAGTCGTGATCCTGGCCGTTTTTACCGGGAAAACCTGCAAAAATTGATAGACAGGCTCCGCCGGCTGTTCCGGCACCCGCGCCGTATACGGCGCTCCAAGTGCCACGGTTTGTTGGCCTGTGACGGGCAGCTCCCCGGGAAGCGCGCGCATGCCGTAGCCGATAAAGGATAGATATACCATGCCGCAAACGGTCAAAAACGCCGCCGCGCGTTTGATGGGCCCCCGCATGAGGATCGCCTTCCTTCCTTTCGCGGCTCACAGCCGCATGGTTAACATGCGCGGGCAAGGGGCGATTATGTGCGGGAAAATTTGCGGCTATCCCTGTGCCTCGGCCAAAAAACCGCTTTACACGGCAAATCATTTATGGTAAAATGCCTTGTAACATAAATTAAAGGGGAGTTTTGCCTATGAACGCAACCGCGTGGGACCTGATTCAAAGCATATTCTTGGTATTCGGCGGGCTGGGCCTGTTTTTGTACGGCATGAAGATGATGTCGGACGGCCTGGAGAGCATGGCCGGCGACCGCATGCGCGTGGTGCTCGAGCGCGCCACGTCGAACCGCTTCGCCGGCATCGCCGTGGGCGCGGGGGTCACCTGCGTGATCCAGAGCTCCTCGGCCACCACCGTCATGGTGGTCGGCTTCGTCAACGCCGGGCTGATGACCCTGACGCAGGCCATCGGCGTCATCATGGGCGCGAACATCGGCACCACCATCACGGCGCAGATGATCTCGTTCAAGATCGACCCCATCGCGCCGCTGTTTATCTTTATCGGCCTGGTGCTGCACCTGTTCGTCAAAAAAAGGAGCGTGAAGAACCTCGGGATGATCCTGCTCGGCTTCGGCGTGCTGTTTTTCGGCATCTCGGTGATGGGCGCGCCGCTGAAGGAGTTCGCCAAGCAGCCGGGCTTCCAATCCATACTGACAACCTTCCGCAACCCCCTCCTCTCCCTGCTGGCCGGCCTTGTGTTCACCGCGGTCATCCAAAGCTCCTCGGCCACCACCGGCATTATCGTGGCGCTGTATCTCGGCGGCGTTGACCTGCCCTTCACGACCGCCGCGTTCCTGGTGCTGGGCAGCAATATCGGCACCTGCGTCACCGCGGCGCTGGCCTCCATTGCCGCCAGCCGGGAAAGCAAGCGCGCGGCGCTTTCGCACGTGTTGTTCAACACCGTGGGCTGCGTTGTTTTCGGCGCGCTGATCACGATTTTCCCCGGTATCCTGACCTGGATCCAGCAGGCCTGGCCGGACGGCGCGCGCCAGGTGGCCATGTTCCACACGCTGTTCAACGTGTCCACGGTGGTCCTGCTCGTGCCCTTTATCAAACAGCTGGCGCTGCTGGTGCAGAAAATCATACCCGAGAAGCAGGGCGAAAACGCCAACGCCAAGCGCCTGATCTACCTCGATCCCGGCATCATGCAGACCCCGGCCATCGCGGTGGCGCAGGCCCACCGGGAGCTGTGCCGCATGGGGGAGATGGCCCTGGGCAACCTGCGGCTGGCCCTGGAGGCTTTCTATGAAAAGGACGCCGAAAAGGGCGCCGCCGCCCTGGAGGTGGAGGACACGCTCAACTTCCTGAACCACCAGATCACGGCCTGGCTGGTGCGCATCCGGGGGCTGAACCTCTCGGCGCAGGACCTGGAAAAGCTCAGCCTGATGCTGCGCACGGTGTCCGACATCGAACGCGTGGGTGACCACGCCGAAAACATCGCGGAATACGCCATGCTGGAGGGGAAATACGCCACGAAGTTCTCCGCGGCCGCCATGGAGGAGCTGCGGGCGATGAGCGAAACCGCCCTGCAGCTGGTTGCCCTGGCGCTGGAAATCTTCGAAGCCTACGACGAGGCGCTCCTGCCGCAGGTGGATCCCCTGGAGCGCGTTGTGGACCGCATGGCGAAGGACTTCGTGGAAACGCATATTAAACGCCTGAAGGCCGGGGACTGCGACCCGCGCAGCGGCGTGGTATTCACCGACATGGTGACCGACCTGGAGCGCTGCGCCGACCACGCCACCAATATCGCCTATTCGATCCTGGGCGAGAAATTACGGGAAGCCGGGTGAGGCGGCAACCGCCGAAATAATTAGAACAAAAGCATTGACATCTCCGAACACTTGTGCTATAATGTTTTTGATAGAGGAGGAGATGCCATATGGACCCCTACGAAAAATGCCCGGCCTATGAGACCGAGCGCTTCCGCCTGCGCCTGGTGGCCGAGGGAGACGCCCCCGCGCTCCTCCCCTGCTATGCCAACCCAAGCGCCAGCGTGCAGGCCAGCAGCGAGCACTGCACCTACGGCTATGGTTCACGCACCCTGGAGGAATTGCAGGGCTTCATCCGCAGTTGGCTCGCGGCCTACCACAACCGCGAGTTCATCCGCTTCGCGATTGTGGAGGCGGCAAGCGGCAATGCCATCGGCACGGTGGAGATGTTTTCATTCTCGAAAGAGCTGGGCGTGCTGCGCATCGACCTCCCCGCTGCAAATGAGACTTGCGATACGATTGCCGAGCTTTTGCGTGTCGCCGACCATTTCTTCGAGGACTTCGCTTGCAGGGCGATCGTCACAAAATATTTTCCCGCCGCGGAGGAAGCCCTGCGCGCCTGCGGCTACGCGCCCTACCCGCGCCGCCGCGGCTTCCGGCGCGACGGATACTGGGCGAAAACATCCGGCTGAGCCGATTGACATATAAAAATCGAAAACACGAGCTTGCCTTTTCGGGCGGGATGGTGTATACTATGATTATATTGAGGTGCTGTGATGGATGTGGAGATTCGCCGGCTGACGCCGGACTTGGCGGAGGATTACCTGTATTTCTTTGACCACGTGGGGTTTACGGACCACCCGGAATGGTCGCAATGCTACTGCCTGCACTTTCATTTTGAGCCTGCCTGGGATGCCGAGGACGAAGGGCGGGATCATCCCTGGCGGGAACGGGCGGCGCGGCTTGTGCGCGAGGGGAAACTCCAGGGCTATTTCGCCTATGCGGACGGGCAGGTCGCGGGTTGGTGCAACGCCAACGACAGGGAGAATTTCTGCCGGTTGGTGGAGCGGAAAGAGCTTTGGGACGAAGCCTCGCGCGGCAAACGGGTGAAATCCATCGTGTGCTTCATCGTGGCCCCCGCGCTGCGCGGGCAGGGCATCGCCACGCGGCTGCTGGAACGGGCCTGCGAGGACGCCAAACGGGAGGGTTACGATTTTTTGGAGGCCTATCCCGTGCGCGGCCGGGCCGACCGCTACGCGCACCACCACGGGCCGCCGAAGCTCTACAAGAAATTTGGCTTCACTGCGCACAAAAAATACAGGCGCGATTGCGTCATGCGGCGCGATTTGAAAGGGCAATAAATGCAGAAGGACCTGGTCATCCGGGGGGCGCGCGAGCACAACCTGAAAAATTTGAGCCTGACCATCCCGCGGGACAAGCTGATCGTCTTCACGGGGCTTTCGGGGTCGGGAAAGACGTCGCTGGCGTTCGACACGATCTATGCCGAGGGGCAGCGGCGCTACGTGGAGAGCCTGTCGTCCTACGCGCGGCAATTTCTGGGGCAGATGGAGAAGCCCAACGTGGACAGCATCGACGGGCTCTCGCCCGCGATTTCCATCGACCAGAAAACCACCTCGAAGAACCCGCGCTCCACCGTGGGGACCGTGACGGAGATTTACGACTACCTGCGGCTGCTTTATGCGCGGGTGGGGGTGCCGCACTGCCCGGAATGCGGGCGGGAGATCGCGCGGCAGACGGTGGACGACATCGTGGACAAGCTCATGGGGCTGCCGGAGGGCGCGAAATTCCAGCTACTGGCGCCCATTGTGCGCGGGCGTAAAGGCGAATACCAGAAGGAGCTGGAACAGGCGCGCAAGAGCGGCTATGTACGCGCGCGGATCGACGGGAATGTCTACGACCTCTCGGAAGAGATCAAAATGGACAAGAACAAGAAGCACGACGTGGAGATCGTGGTGGACCGCCTGGTGATGCGGCCGGATTTGCGGCGGCGGCTGACGGATTCCGTGGAGACCGCCGCGCGCCTGGCCGAGGGCCTGCTGATCGTGAGCGTTGTTGATGGCGAGGAGCTGCTCTTTTCGCAGAACTACGCCTGCCCGGAGCACGGGTTCAGCATGGAGGAGCTTGCGCCGCGCATGTTCTCGTTCAACAACCCCTACGGGGCGTGCACGCGGTGCGGCGGCATCGGGTCGCAGTTCACGCCGGACAGGGATTTGATTTTGCCCGATAAAGAGCTGTCCATCAACGGGGGGGCGGTGCACGCCTCGGGCTGGCGCGGCGACGAGGGCGGCACCATCGCGCGGATGTACTTCGAGGGGCTGGCGCGGTACGCCGGGTTTTCGCTGGACACCCCGGTGAAGGACCTGCCCGAGCCCGTAATCGACATGCTGCTGTGGGGCACGAAGGGGCGGAAAATCCCGCTGCAGCGCACGGGGAGCTACGGCTCGGGCACGTATTTGGCGGCCTTCGAGGGCGTGGCGAACAACATGCTGCGCCGTTATAAGGAGTCGAACAGCGACTGGGCGAAGCAGGACATCGAGCAGTACATGCGGCAGCAGCCCTGCCCCGCCTGCCGGGGGGAGCGCCTGAAGCCGGAGATCCTCTGCGTGACCGTGGGGGGCTTGAATATCATGCAGTTCACGCACTTTTCCGTAGTGAATGCGCTTGCCTTCCTGGAGGGTTTAAGCCTAAAGCCGCGGGACCAGATCATCGCGGAGCAGATTTTGAAGGAGATCAAGGAGCGGCTGCAATTTTTGCGCAGCGTGGGGCTGGAGTACCTGAACCTGTCGCGGGCGGCGGGCACGCTCTCGGGCGGCGAAAGCCAGCGCATCCGGCTGGCCACGCAGATCGGGTCGTCGCTGATGGGCGTGCTGTACATCCTGGACGAGCCGAGCATCGGCCTGCACCAGCGGGACAACGACAAGCTCATCGAGACTTTAAAGCGCCTGCGGGATTTGGGCAACACGCTGATCATCGTGGAGCACGACGAGGACACCATGCTTGCGGCCGACCACATCGTGGACATCGGGCCGGGCGCGGGCATCCACGGCGGCGAGCTGGTCTGCCAGGGCTCGGCGGAGGAGATCATGGCCTGCGAGGCGTCGCTGACGGGGCAGTACCTCAGCGGGCGGATGCGCATCCCTGTGCCGGAAAAGCGCCGGCCTGGGAACGGGCATTGGCTCACGGTGCGCGGCGCGCGCGAAAACAACCTGAAAAATATCGACGTGCGCTTCCCGCTGGGGCTGTTTTTGTGCGTGACGGGCGTATCCGGCTCCGGGAAATCGTCGCTGGTGAACGAGATTTTGCACAAGACTTTGGCGGGGAGGCTCAACCGCGCGCGCACGTTCCCGGGGCGATGCGACGGCGTGGACGGCGTGGAATTCCTCGACAAGGTGATCGACATCGACCAGTCCCCCATCGGGCGCACGCCTCGCTCCAACCCCGCGACCTACACCGGCGTATACACGGATATCCGCGATTTATACGCCGCCACGCCCGACGCGAAGCAGCGCGGCTACAAGCAGGGGCGCTTCTCCTTCAACGTGAAGGGCGGGCGCTGCGAGGCCTGCCAGGGCGACGGCATCGTGAAGATCGAGATGCATTTCCTTGCGGATATCTACGTCCCGTGCGAGGTATGCAAGGGCGCGCGCTATAACCGCGAGACCCTGGAGGTCAAGTACAAGGGCAAATCCATCTACGACGTGCTGGAGATGACCATCGAGGAGGGCATGCGCTTCTTTGAGAATATCCCGAAAATATCCAGGAAACTGAATACCTTGTTCGAGGTGGGTCTGGGCTACGTGAAGGTGGGGCAGCCCGCGACGACGCTTTCGGGCGGCGAGGCGCAGCGCGTCAAGCTGGCCACGGAGCTGCAGAAGCGCTCCACCGGCAAAACGATCTACATCCTGGACGAGCCCACCACCGGCCTGCACGCCGCCGACGTCCACCGGCTGCTGGAGGTGCTGCACAAGCTGGTGGACAGCGGCAACACGGTGCTGGTGATCGAGCACAACCTGGACGTGATCAAGACCGCGGACTGGATCATCGACCTGGGGCCCGAGGGCGGCGACGCGGGGGGCGAGGTGCTCACGCAGGGCACGCCGGAGGAGGTGGCAGCCTGCCCGGGGTCGTACACGGGGCAGTACCTGGCGAAAGAATTGTCGAAATAATTCGCTTGCAAATGCTTACATATATTGGTATAATGGACGCGGGCTTCAAAAATCGCAGAAAGGGCTTTGAGGCATGGAGGACATCGACCGGGCGCTGCAAAACGCGCGGCAAATTCATTTTATCGGCATCGGCGGGGCCGGCATGTGCCCCCTGGCGGAGATTCTACTTAGCGAAGGCTATCGCGTCACGGGGTCCGACAACAACGAGAGCGAGACGCTATCGCGCGTCAAAGCGCTGGGCATCCCGGTTTTCATGGGGCAGCGCGCGGAAAATATCGACGGGGCGGATATGATCGTCTACACGGCGGCGCTGCTGCCCGACAACCCGGAGCTGGTGGCCGCGAAGGCCTCGGGGATCCCGACCTTCGAGCGCGCGAAGCTGTTTGGCGCAATTACGCGGCGCTATGGGGACTGCGTGTGCGTGTGCGGCACCCACGGCAAAACCACCACCACGGCCCTGCTCGCGCAAATTATGCTCACCGCGGGGCTGGACCCCACGGCGGTGATCGGCGGGCGGCTCCCCGCGACGAACAGCAATGGCATCGTGGGGCACAGCGAGCACATGGTGTGCGAGGCCTGCGAGTTCCAGGACACCTTTTTGCAGCTTTCGCCCGACGTCGCGGTGATCCTCAACGTGGACGCGGACCACATGGAGTACTTCAAAACGATGGAGAACCTCGTCGCCTCGTTCCGCAAATTCGCCTCCATGGCGACAAAGGCGGTCATCTACAACGGCGACGACCTGAACACCCGCCGGGTGCTGGACGGCCTGCAGGTCAAGCGGGCCATCCCCTTCGGGCGCTCAGAGGGCAGCGTGTTCCGGGCGGTGAACGTGGCGATGCACGGCGCGTTCGCCAGCTACGACCTCCTTTACCACGGCGAATACCTGACGACCCTCCACCTGCAGGCGCCGGGCGAGCACAACGTGTCCAACTCCCTGGCGGCCATCGCGGCGGCGATGCTCTCCGGGGCGAGCGTCCTCGACTGCGAGCGCGGCATCGCGGAGTTCCGGGGCGCGGGGCGGCGCTTCGAGGTGCTGGGCACCTGGCATGGCGTCACCGTGGCAGACGACTACGCCCACCACCCGAAGGAGCTGGAGGCGGCCCTCACCGCCGCGAAGCTGATGCCCTACAAGCGGGTCTGGGCAGTGTTCCAGCCGTTCACGTTCTCCCGCACGGCCATGCTGCTGGACGACTTTACGCGCGCGCTGTCCCTCGCGGACTGCGTGGTGCTGACGAAAATTATGGGTGCGCGAGAGATCAACACCTACGGGATTTCCACCGCCGGCCTGGCCGCGAAAATCCCCGGCAGCGTGTGGTTCGAGGAATTTGAACAGGTGGCGGACTACGTCGTGGAGCACGCGCAGCCGGACGACCTGGTGCTCACCCTGGGCTGCGGCGACATCTACAAGGCCGCGAAGCTGATGATCAAGAAGTGGGAGTCGTGATATGCTCACGGAAGAGGAAAATGAGCGCTACGTGCGCCAGATTTTGCTGCGCGAAATCGGCCCCTTGGGCCAGGAAAAGCTGAAAAACGCGAAGGTCCTGGTGATCGGCGCGGGGGGGCTGGGCTCGCCCGCGGCCATGTACCTGGCGGCCGCCGGCGTGGGCACGCTGGGCATCTGCGACGGCGACGCGGTGGACCGCTCGAACCTGCAAAGGCAAATTTTGCATAGCACGGGCCGGCTTGGCCAGAAAAAAACGGCGTCCGCGCAGGCTACGCTGGCGGACCTCAATCCAAATGTTCAAATTGTCACCCACGATTGCTTCGCCGGGCCGGAAAACATCGCGCAGATCATCGAAGGCTACGATTTCGTCCTCGACTGCACGGACAATTTCGAATCGAAATTTTTGATCAACGACGCCTGCGTGCGGGCCGGCAAGCCCTTCTGCCACGCGGGTATCATGAAATTCAGCGGCCAACTGATGACCTGGCTGCCCGGCCGGGGGCTCCCCTGCTACCGCTGCATCTTCCGGGAAATCCCGCCGCCGATGTCCACCTGCAAGCAGGGCGTGCTCGGCGCGGCGGTGGGCGTCGCCGGTTGCCTGCAGGCCATGGAGGCGGTCAAGTTCGTCACCGGCGCGGGCACGCTGCTCACGGGCGCCCTGCTCACCTTTGACGCGTTAAACGGCGGCTTCCGGCAGATCGCCCTGCCGAAAGCCGCCGGGGATTGTCCTGTTTGTTCAGTCAGCAGCCCAAAAGCAAAATCTTGATCTGGCCCAGCAGCTGCTTCGCCTCGGGGATGCCCGCCTTCGCGCGGATCTCGAGTGCCTGCAGGAGTATCACGATATCCGCGTTGGTGACGATCTCGCCGGCCGGGGCCTCTTTGGCCGCCGGCTTTTCCTCCGCAGCGGCGGCGGGGGCTTCCTCTGTTTCGGCAGCAGGCGCGGCGGCGGCTTCCTTTTTCTGCCGCGCAAGCTCGCGCTGGGCCACCCGCGCGGCCTTCTCCTGGTCGCTGAGCAGCTTGTCGTAGCCCAGGCGCGACAGGAATTTCGTCACGTCGCCGTCCGCGTACTCCCCGGGGTCATCCAGCTCGCCGGTGAGGTAGCGGGGGTCCAGGTTCAGCACCTGGCTGAGGGCCAAGGCCAGCTTGGCGGAAATGCCGCCCGTCTTGAAGATGCGGTACACCGTGGCCTTGGCGGAGCCGGAAAGGTCGCAGACCGCCTGCTTCTGCGCGGCGGAGGCGGCTTTCCAGATTTCCTGCACGCGGGCGCTGGTTTTGGGGCCGTCCTTGCTGATATTGCTCTGCTTCAGTTGCTGAATCAACGCTAAAGTAACCATAACTCGACCTCGCATCTTTTATTTTTTATCATTATAACAGGTGTTTTGAGATAATGCAATAGTAAATGCAAAGAAATATCAAATAATTTCTGCTTTTTTCTTAAAAACCGTCCCAAAATTGCGGGGGCGGCCCGCCGCGCAGGGCCTCGGGCGTCACGCGGGTGTCGTAAAAGCGCAGCGCGGGCCCAAACGCCAGCTCTGCGCGCATGGCGCTGTATTCCCCGAAAGCCGCCGGCACGGGCGAATCCGGCGGCAGCTGCGCGAACGCGACGGACTGCGCCTTGGAGGCGTAGCCGCGCAGGAAGGCCAGCATGCCCCGCATGGCCGCTTCGGTCAACGGGCAGAACTCGCCCACGTGGACCGTGCTGCTCGAACGGTCAACTTTATACTGCAAATAGCCCTCGAACGCCCCCGCCGGGCTGCGCCAGAGATAGCAGTATTCGCATTTTTCGAAGGGCTTGGAGAAGAAATGCTTCAGGTGCGCGGCCTCCCGGCGCAGCATGAGGGGGCGCTGCGCAGCGAAAGCGTTGTAGACGCGCAGCAGCTCATCGGTGCATTTTTCGCCCTCGTAGAGCTCCAGGGCGCCAAGCTCGGGTTTCGGCACGCCCGCGGCGTAGGCCTCGACCACGCGCATGGGCACGGTGAGGCGCATCGAGTGGAATTGGCGCTCGTAGCCGAACTGGCGGTAATACGCGTCGCTGAAGGGGTAAAGCGCGCCGAGTGCCCAGCCCTCCCGCTTTGCGCGGTTTTCCAGCTCCTCGAAGAGCGCGCGCACCGCGCCGCCGTGCCGCCGGTGGGGCAGGCTCGCCACGCCGCCGACGCACACGCAGGGCACGGTGCCGCCCTGCCACGTGGCGTCGCGGACGCAATATTCCAGGTCGGCCATGAGCTCGCCGCTTTCGTCGTCAAAGCAGCCGAGGAGCGTCACGTCGTCGGGGAAGGTCTCCTCCCCGGGCTTGTACTCCCAAATAAACGCGGCGCTGGACACGCGGCAATGGGCGTCGAGGTCGGACGGGGTGAGGGTGCGGACGGTCATAGCTGATTCTCCTTATCCCATGCATTCAGGAAATTTGAAATAAACGCGCGGTCTTCCTCGTCGTCGATATTGACCTGCACCCCTGCGATGACGGGCAGCCACGCCAGCACGTCCTCCCGGGGGATGCCCGATTCCCCGCAGAACAGCTGCAGGTACTGCTCGTCGCTCCGGTTATTGCCCTTCGCGGCCCAGCGCATGGCATAAAAATAGGCCATGCACGCGTCCGCCGCGGGGTCGCCCCTGGAGGCGTCCTCCCAGTCGATCATCCAGAACCTGTCGCCGCTGAATAGGATGTTGTAAGGATGAATATCGCCGTGGCACAGGTTCGTACGGCCTTTGTCCAGGCTTTTCATCAGGGCGAGCAGGGTGTCCTTTCGCTGCTGCGATAAGTAAGGCGTCGCCGTGATCTCGTGCGCGTACATGTCCGTCAGGTCCGGCAGGCCTGCGGCGTCGACAGCGTACATCCGGCATTGCAGCTTCACCATCGCCCGCACGGCCTCGTTCAGCAGCTCCTCCCCCTTGCCCTCGTACATGGCGGCAAGGGGCTTGCCCTCGACGTATTCCATCTCCAGCGCGGTTTCCGTCTCGCGCAGCCTTTTGATGCCAAACACGGCGGGCACAGGCAGGCCCGCGTCGTGGACGAATTTCTGCCTTTGATAGGCTTGCTCCACATATTCATAGGGGGCGGACAAATAGACCTTCACCAATTTGTCGCCATCCCTGTGCATTTTCGAATCTGACAGGCGGCTCACCTCCTATTCTATTTCTATATACCAGCTGGGCACGGGATTTCGCATGTCGTCATACCAGCGCAGCACGTCCCGCGCCTGTGCCATCATGATATCGATTTGGCTTTGCCCGAAGGGGATGGCCCAGTAGACGGACGACAGCGTGTTGCTCGCGATGTAAAGCACCAGCAGCCGGAAAAATTCCATGGGCGGCTCTCCGCCGAAGTAGCCTTGCAGCATCCCCGTGGCGAAATGCGGGCTTTCCTGCGCGCACCACACGATGCGGTTGAATTCCTCCCACGGGTCGCCGAAGTCGTAGCGGTCGAAGTCGATGATGCGCAGCTGGCCCTGCTCCAGCATCATGTTGTTCGCGTGGTAATCCCCGTGCTGGAAGCACTGCGGGCGATTCTTCAGCAAATGCCGGTTTTGTTCGATGTAGGCCAGCACGTGTTCGTCTCCCGCGAAGCGCAGGCCGCATTCATGATATTTCTGGATTTTCGTATCGATCTTGCGGTTGAAGCGGGGCTCCCAAGCCTCCTGCCTCTCCGGCGCGGGGATGGCGTGGATTTGCCGCAGGATCTCCCCTGCCCGCAGGCCCAGGGCGTATTGCTCCGCTTTGGGCAGCAGGGGCACGCTCTTTAGGATCTAATTCGACATTTTGTCCCATATTTTTCCGCTCAATGTGTTGACTTTCTTCGCATCGGGGGCTATAATCAGTTGATTATTTTCACAGCTGAGAGGGTGACCCCGATGAAGCGAGCGCCCCTGGTATTGGCGGCCTGTGCCGCCCTGCTGCTTTGCCTACCCTTATACGCCTTCGCGGCGATCCATTTCGACGGCAAGGTTGAGAACGGCGAATGGTTCGACTACCCCCTGAAGCCGCTCTTCTCATCGGCCAATGACAGCCAGTGCGGGATCGACAGTGCAACGGCGCGTTTCGCCGTGCAGCCGGAATATAACCGGGTGCTGTTCGGCTTCACCGCCGCCGCGCCCGGCGTTTCGGCGGACTCCCCCGTGGGCGTAAGCTTTCTGTTGCGCGCGCGTGAAATCGGGCGCTGGCAGCAGATTTCGGGCGTGGGCGATGGCCTCGACGACGCGAATTACAGCCTGGACGGCAAGGCGCACGTCCAGCTGGATTCCGCCAACGGCGGCTGCACCTTCGAGATCGCCCTGGGGTATAAATCCGAAGCGGCCCTGGCCGCGCTCCAGGAGCTTGACGTGCAGCTGTTCGACCCGCAGGGCACCCCCTCCCGGCAGGTGGAGTGCCGCATCGTGACGGCGGAGCCCGCGGCCACCACGAAGGCCACGACCACCGAAAAAACCACGACGACTAAGGCCCCCACCACGGAGAAAACCACGACCACCAAGGCTCCCACCACGGAGAAAACCACGACGAGCAAGGAACCGACCACCGCGAAGCTGACAACCACTTTACCCGTTTACACCACAGCGCCACAGGCGACGACGAGCCGCGCTCCCGCCGCGCCGCAGGCGACAGCCGCCGCGTCCGCGGCCACGCAGCAGACGCAGCCCGGGACGAGCCTCACCGAGGTCATTTGGTATACCGAGATATATACCGCCCCGCCTGTTGGCGCGGATACGGCCGGACAGCAGACCCTATGGACCTACGCGCCCCCGCCCACGCAGCCGTCGCAGGAGGAGGCCCTGCCCACCCTGGCCTTGCCCGCGCCGGAAGCGTCCCGGCCGTCCTCCCGCGGCGCGCCGCTGCTGTACGCCGTCATTGGGCTGCTGGTGCTCCTGGCCGCCGTGTTGATTGCCCTTTGGTTCCGCGCGCAGAGGCATCATTCGTAGCCCTTCATCCCGGCGTAAATCTCCTCGCCGTAGACGTCGTTTTCGTCCGCGCCATGCAGCGGGCACCACACCTGCGCGAAGAAGGGGTTGACTTTCGCCTCGGCGGCGTAGTTCCACGGCTGGAAGGGGTTGGCGAAGTCGCCGTCGGCCGGGCCGGGGAGCTCGCCGGGGCACCAGTGGCCGCCCCGCAGGACCAGGCCCTGCCCACTCTGGCCCTGCCCGCGCCGGAAGCGTCCCGGCCGTCCTCCCGCGGCGCGCCGCTGCTGTACGCCGTCATCGGGCTGCTGGTGCTCCTGGCCGCCGCGCTGATTGCGCTCTGGTACCGCGCGCAGAGGCATCATTCATAGCCCTTCATCCCGGCGTAAATCTCCTCGCCGTAGACGTCGTTTTCGTCCGCGCCGTGCAGCGGGTACCACACCTGCGCGAAGAAGGGGTTGACCCGCGCTTCGGCGGCGTAGTTCCACGGCTGGAAGGGGTTGGC
>Ga0268262_10002380_pt1 | contig 21776 bp, 21 predicted proteins | sample TergutNc150P3_FD_190354 | JGI IMG/M metagenome (GOLD analysis project Ga0268262, IMG submission 190354) | Nasutitermes corniger P3 segment gut microbial community from laboratory colony in Florida, USA - Nc150 P3 (SPAdes) (version 2) | ecosystem: Host-associated > Arthropoda: Insects >... | reverse complement strand
GTGTAAAGCCTGCGATTCGTTGGTTCAAACATAATACTACTCCTTAATGCTTAATATTGTGTCTTAACTTACAATACTTTTTTTCTGGGCCGGTTCAGTTGCTGATTGTGCCTTTGTTCTGCCCCACCAAGCCGCCAACAACAGAGCCGTATTTGTCGCTTCCTGCTGTACCCGTTGCATAGCTGTTGCTGATTGTGCCGCTGTTATACCCCACCAAGCCGCCAACAAAATTTACCTCGCTGCCCGTGACGCTGCCCGTGGCGTAGCTGTTGACAATGGTGCCCCGATCGTTCCACCCCACCAAGCCGCCAACATTGATGTAACCCCCCCTGACACCTCCATTGCCATCGTCAATCTCCACGCCTATGTTCCTTATTTCAGCTCCAGTATAACCGAACAAGCCGACATTTTGCGCCGGTCTGTTTATCCAAAGCCCAGACACCTTATGCCCGTCCCCGTTGAACTTGCCATAAAAAGAACTGCTACTACTACTGCCTATCGGCTGCCAGCCTTTTCCGTCATTATTTCCTGTCTCTGACAAATACAAACTCAAATCAATATCATTATTCAAAACATAATAGTTATTTTGATAACTACTTCCCAAACACTTATTCAAATTCTGCAACTGCTCTGGAGTGCTAATCTGGTAAGGGTCTGTTTCCGTGCCAGTGCCACCAGCAAACAAAGAGGCAGTGCATTGTGCAAAAGATGTGTGTACACCGAGGATGCACAAAATGGCAAACACCAGTGCTATGTTGCAAACGAACCGTTCATGAGTTTTCATATTCAAGTCTCCTTCCCTTATTCAATCCCGTAAACAACGAACACTAAACAAAAACTCCTTATCATCATATTGGTAATAAGTACTCCCATAGTCATAACCTATGCCTTGGCGGTAAGCGAAGCCTGTTACATTAGCCTCCGTTGAACTCCACCAGCCACCATCTTCGCCAACATTAAAAAAATTACCACCCGAATCGCCATAGCCACCCGGCAAAGCCGCAAAACTGTAATAATCCGTGCCATTACCTGAAATACCGTTATAATCATTCCATCCACTTTTCTTCTTCAACTTAGTTCCTGCATTATCGCCAACATAATTTATCAGCGTTGCCCACTCAGCACTGCTTGGCAAACGCCAGCCAGAGGGACATACCGCCATCGCCATTGACCAATTATACAATCTGCCGTAAATTGCACAGTTGGCTTCGACTTCGTAGCATCTGCTGCCAGCGGCATTGTAATTTAAATTCCTCGCAATCCAGGTTTGGTTACCAATTACAACAGTTTCGTAAGTCTCGCCCCATAAAGTTGCAGGCTCACCATAAACAGTGCCAGATTGTTTGGAACTACTGGATTGAACGATGGAAGAACTGCTCGAATAGAGGTTGGAACTACTTGACTGAACAAGGGAAGAACTACTTGAATAGAAGTTTGGATAGTCATATCCGCAGGTTGGGCAGGGCATATTATCATTGCTGCTGCAACTTAAAATTGCAAAGATTAAAAACAGAAACAATAGCTTTTTCATAGATTTATCCCCACATTGAAACCAAGTGTGCGGTTGTAAAAACTATAACCAGGCATATTGCTCATATCGGTCAAGCCATAGTCATAAAAGGAGCCAATGTAGAACATCCCTATATCAAAACCTATGCCCGTACTCAAACCAAAATCAAAATCGTGACCAAAAATAGCATTGCTGCTGCTTACACACAAACCAAGATACGGACCCGCGTTAAGCCTGAACGCTGAGAGTTTAAGCGAAAGCAGCAAGGGAAGCTCAATGTAATGGGCAGTTGTTTCTCCGCGTTTATCTTCCATTCCTTTTTGGACATACATAAGACCAGGCTGAATGTGGAATCTACTGCTGGGTGCGAAATCCACCACAAAACCGAGCTGCATTCCGAAGATGTTGCCGAAATCGCCGCTGCCGCTCCCATAATATGGAAGATTATATTCCGAGTATGTGTGCGATAAATTGAAGCCAGCTCTTATGCCGAAAGACACCCTGCTCTCGTCTTTTTCTTTGCTCGAATCGCTTTCCCCACTTTCTACGGGCATGGCAGGCGGCTCATAAGGCTCATCCATGTTATACAGTCTCTCACACTGCTTTTGGACTGCCTCTGGAGCTGGGGCAACATCAGAAGACGGAGGCACGGTATCTGCTACCACTGCCGCAGGAGGAGGAGCTGCAACAGAAGGAGTGAGAAGTTGTCCGGCAAGCTCGTTGGAAACAGACGTCAGGTCTTCTACGCCTATATCGCTTGCTCCAGACACGTAAATGGCTATTTTTTCAGGGGTCTCCTGAGCAAAGCACAAGGCAAGTCCAAATATTACTACAAGCACTATTTTAGAAAATCCCATAATAACATTAAATATAGATATTGAGTTTTCGTTATACAGAAAAACTAACATCATTTTACCGAAAACTTTACCCCCAAAAACCCAATCTCACTTCACCAAAGCCGTGAACTCCTTAAAAACGCTTTGCATTCTCTTCTTATCCAAATCTCCGTAAACTGCTGCTACGATTCCGTTTGGGAGGCGGCTTATTAAAGCTGTGGAGTCTGAGCCGTAAACGTTGCTTTGCCATTTGGATTTGTAGGTTTCCCAGTCTTTTTCGGAAACGGTGCCAGAGCTGCGGGCGCAAACCCAAGAAAAATTTGAATCTCTGTAGCTGCGGACAATCATATTGAATGGAGCTTCAACTCCCAAAAAATAAACTCTCTGCACGGAAAAATCTTTGTCGGGAATGCTGTTTTTTAAACTGAAACTGCGAAAATCCATGTTTACGCTTGTGTCTGCGGCTGGGAACCTTCTTATAAAAGACATTAGAGAATCCAGTATGGAAGAGTTCTTGGAAATTGAAAATTGATAGGAAAAAATAAATATTCGCCTGCCCCATCTAAAAAATCTCTTTCGGTCTCCGCCTATTAAACGCTCGTCTTTTTCCACTATACCGAGGTTGTAAAAAAAAGCTTCGGCAAGAGTTGTGCTATTGTATTCGCAAACCGAAATTTTCATTGTGTCGCCATTACCCATAGCATAGTATAAATTTGCCTGCTTGCTCGCTTGGGTATATGGATCGGGGTCTGTAAAATAAGCCTTGAAAGGAGTGGTGCCTATAACTATGGATGTATCTTTGATAAAACGTATTTTCTGCAAATCAAATTCCTCAATGCTTGGGTCTTCTGCGGCGCAAGCTACTAAAAATATGGTTGCTATTGCAACTCTAAGTATGCTATTTCTTTTCAACTCTAAACTGCCTTACATTCAATAAAATATTGCCTTGACGTATATCAACGCTCCAGTTCCCTATTTGCAGGCTATCTGCCAAAAGAGAACTAAAGCAGGCTGAATTTTCCACCACGCATTCGATTTTCTTAACCACATCGGAACCGTTATACCATATATGCCAGATGGTATCGGATATGCTAAAATCAGTTGCCAAAAAAGAATATGCGAAAATTTTATTTAAGCTGTTGTTCAAATAAAAAACCGTATCTATGTTCATAGGTCCGCTAGAGGCAACTAAAAGGCACATTTCCGTATATGCTCGTTGAACCTCCTCCTCTGGCAAAACAGACTCTTTTTCTGTTTCAAAAAAAAACAATCGGTATATAATAAAGCAAAAAAAGATAAATGAAAAAAATACAACGCCCTTACGGAGCCTGTTAAGCGGCGGCAAGGACATAGTTCACCTAAACTTTAGAGGCGGCAGAGAGCTTGCCCAGCAAGCGCCCTACCTTTGCTTTGTAGTTAGAGGCACGATTTTTGCTAAAGCCAGCACGGCTTTTGGCAGCGGCTTTGTCCATCATGCTGAAAAGCCGTGGAACTTCTTTTAGGGCTTCTTCTTTGGTCTGTGCTTTGCGCACTATGCCAAGGCTTGTGCGAATGGCAGAACGTGTAGAACGATTTGCGGCATTTGCCTTTTCGGCTTGACGCAATCTTTTTAAACAAGACTTGTTTGGCGGAACCATTTTTTTAGCAGCCACAGATATTTACTCCAAAAAACAACTATTTCCTTAAAATATAGTAAAAATTTCGGTTGTTGGCAAGGGGTAGGAATTATTTACTATATTCCTACTATGCGTTTTATTTTACTTATTGCAGTGATTTTCCTGGTTTCCTGTGGTAGCGCGGAGAAACGGGATGTGGTTCAGGCAGAACACGAAAAAAACATGAGAATACCTGCCATAGATAGCATGATCGTCAATGATAAGAAGGAATATCTAGAGCGTTGCTATATGCCTGTTTTCAAAAAAGTAGCCTCTGAATCGCCCCGCCCTTGCGAAACCAAATTGCAACAGCTTTTAGAGCGCAGATTCTATGCCAATTACACCCAAGAACACGTGGATATGGCGGCTGACGAAATATTTTTCAATGATATTAGAGATAAACTTCAGGCAAAAGTCAAAAAAGACAAAAAATTAAGCAAAGCCTTAGGCAAAAGATTCAGAAGCATGGACGAAGTCATAGACTATTATAAATCCAAATATACTTTTAGGGTGGAAAAGTCAGAAAATTAAATGACTGTTAAAGATAAATCCCTGCTTTCCCTCTCTTGGCCCCTCGTTGTTACTTTTGGCATAGGCATGGCATTGCCTATGCTGGATAGTTGGTTTTTATCCAGACGTTCCGTGGAAGCAGCGGCGGGCGTTGGCGCATTGATGCCTGTTATAGGGACTCTGTTTATGGCAATTCAAGCCTTTGCCCAAGCTGGAGCGAGTATTGCATCGCAGTTTTTAGGTGGAGATAAACCCAGGCACGCACAGGTAACCCAAACGCTTGTGATATCTGGCAGTGCGGTTCTAGGGCTTGTTATGGGGATTATACTTTGGTTTGCAACGCCTGCTATAGTGGCTCTAATGGGTTTAAACGGAGAGCCTGCGGATGCGGCTATTAAATTTTTGCACACAATAGCACCTGCGGTAATGTTCAGGGCTTTGCAAGGAACTTTAACCAGCCTTGTGGCAACCCACGGCTACACTATATGGAATCTGTTTGCGAACATAATAACCCTTATAATAAACACCGTTTTGAACTATATATTTCTGGAAGGTTATTTTGGCGTTCCTGTTTTTATGCAGGGGGTTTATGGCGTGGCAATAGCAACCGGTTTGTCTTGGGCTATTTCTGCCATAGCATTGTGGATAATTGTTGTTTATCATCTTGAACAAAAAACGCATATAAAAGACATTAAAAAAGGCTACTATTTGCTTTTGCCCGAATGGCTCCGCATAGGAATTCCAGCGGCTGTTGAACCGGTGAGCTTTCAAATGTTTCAGGTTTTTGTCATGGCAATGTTTGTTAAACTAGGCCATAATCTCGGTGATGCATCAATAGTGCCGGCTAGGGTTTTCGCTGGAGCTTTTGCGATGTTTGCTGTTGTTTTAAGCGTTGGGCTTGGAAGCGGAAGCCAGATACTGGTGGCTCATTTGGTTGGGAACAAGGAGTTTGACAAAGCGAATAAAAGAATGCACCAAAGCCTTATTTGGAGCAGTTCAAGCGCATTCGTGGTGGCTGTGGTGGTGGCTCTAACTGGGCAGCATCTGCTATCTTTTTACACAACTAACCCTGAAATATTGCACTTGGGCGGTTTGCTCCTTTGGTGCGATGTGGCTCTGCAACCATTCAAAGCCTCCAACATTGTTATAACAAATGCTTTAAGAGCTTCAGGGGATTCCGCATTCCCAGCAGTATTTGGAACCATATCTATGTGGACACTTGGGCTTGGCACAACCTTATTCCTCTGTTTTGGAATTGAGCTTGGGGCAGTAGGTCTATGGCTTGGAATGGCATCCGATGAATTCTACCGCTCCATCGCTAACTATACCCGCTGGCAAAGAGGGAAATGGAAGAGCAAGGGAGTGATTAGGTAGCTACTTTTCATTTCCTTTTAAATCAAAGACTTTAGTTTTGCCATTCAAGGTCTTTATTATCAAAACGCGGGAACCGTCAAAGTACACACGAGTGCCTTCAATGTTCTTTTCCGTGGCAGAAATATTCAAAACAGGGGTTGCTTCTGCTGAACTGCTGCTACGGCTGCTACTGCTCGGCATGATTGAACTGCTGCTGCTACGGCTGCTGCTGCTCGGTGTTTCCTCGTCATCTTTTGGCAGGGGTCTGAATCTGTTTGCGTTTGCTGGGGTTGCGGTTCTTATCCAATCCCACCAGTAGCGGATTTGCCATGTGTCGTACACGTTGATGACTTTGGCACCGGTACCATTCCACATAAAGCTCCGCAAGTCTCCCTGCCCAAAAACGCTGCCATCGGATGTATTTGGCGGTTTGTCAACGCCTACTGCACCATAGAAATCATATAGCCCAAAGCTATGCCCAATCTCGTGCAGCAAAACGCCCGAACCTGCACCGCCGCTCTTTGCCGCAGACATAACATCTTTAGAAGGCAAACGCTCTCCCCACCAACTGCCGTGCCCTGCCGCGCCAAAGTCATATTCCGTGCACCATAAATACAGGTCCACACGGGCGTAAGGGTCGCCGCCATATTGATAATTCATATTGCTCTTTATTGCGGACAAGTTATTCACTCTGGTCATCGCTTTGGGTGCGCTCGCTATGAGGTCGCGAGGATGATCAGCAGATGCCGGTCCTGGGTCATCATAAGTATTGTTTACCCATACCACCTCATTTGGCTGCTTATCTAAAATCTTGGCACCATCGCTTACCGCCCATCCCGAAATTTTCACGGAGATTTCCTGAAAGGGCCAGCCCTCCATGCCTATAATCTGACGCATCCATTCGTTAATCGCTTGGTGAAGCATAGACGCAATTTGCTTGCGTTCTTCAAGGGTTATGGATTTGGTTGATTCCCACCTTACCCCGTAGTTAATAGAGCCGTTGCCATCCCAAATCTGGTCGAAGATGGTGTTGTACCAGCCCCAACTGGGCACGGCTAAGGGCATATACGATTCGCGCGGATAGCGGTCGTTTTTCAGCCAGTCAAAATTTTCTTTCATATTTTGCGGTATCTTGCTCATATCAATCGGCACCGCTTCAACCCACCGAGCATAAATCGTAGCATCCCCAGTAAACTTCGTGCCTGCCGCGCCTAATATCACCTGCGTTCCGCCAGTTGCCGCCGATGTAGTGAACCAGCCCCTGAAAACGTAACCTGCTCTTTTGGGAACAGGCAGGGGAGCGCTAGTTAGGCAGCCTTGGGCATCGGTTGCGAATGTTTTTGGAGCAGGTGCGCCTGGGTAGTTTACATCAAGGGTCAGCGTTGCCCCGAACGCCGACAACGCGAATGTCATTATTACAAACACCGCACGCAAAATCATAAGATTTACCTCTCTTCACCTTTTAGATTAAAGATTTTCTCTTTGCCGTTTGACAAGGTCTTTTTAATCAAAACGCGAGAACCGTCAAAATACACGCGAGTGCTTTCAATATTCTTTTCCGCAGATGGAACATTCAAAACAGGGGTTGTTCCAGTTGAACTGCTGCTCGGCACAATGGAGGAAGAACTCGGTGCAACGGATGAGGAACTAGGTGCACGAGAAGAAGAGCTTGGCGCAATGGAAGAAGAACTCGGTGCAACGGATGAGGAACTTGGCACAGCGGAAGAGGAGCTTGGAGGTGGAGGTGGGGGTGGAGAAATTCCGCCTACCATTGCAACATTTAGAGCGGGCGGAGGGATATCCATATCGCTTGCTATGTAGTAGCCTGGGTGAGGCGGCTGGTTATAGGATGAATTTTGCCACGCAACGGCAACTCTATATACAGGGTCGTGCATCAGGGTAACAAGGCGTTTTGTGGTTGCCATTGTTGAGGTGTAGATTCGCAGGGCGTTTGAGCCGTTGGAGAATATCACCTCTTCGCGGAAGTCGCCGAATAAGTCTGCTTGCAGAACAGGGTTGGATTTAGTGCCGTTTATTTGACCGTAGTCGCCACCGGAAAGCACATTTTGCCTGCCGCCGCTCACCGTCCATTTATCAACATGATTGCCATCTAAAAGTTCGCGGCTAAAATTGCCGCTCCACCATATTACGTGATTCGTTGAATAAGGCAAGCCTCCTAAGTTGTTGCATTTTACATCGTAAAGATTCATGCCTGCTGCCCAGATGGTGAACCCTTTTGTAGGGTCAATCTCTGCGGCAACTCCGCGACCTACATCTGTATCCGGTTTGGGAACGTTGCAAAGAAATGAGCCTTGTTTGCCATCGCCGTTCGCTTGCCTCAAAAGAATTCCATGCCCTGTGCTTTTATCTTCGTGCGGCATAAAAATCTGCGGAGTTGGGGTTCCCTTTATCATGTGCGCAACATGAAGCGCATCTCCGTGCCCCCAGCCTGTTGTGTGCTTTCCTTTTCCATCGGGACCAATAACTGCGGCTCCGGTTATAATTGAATGTTTTCCGCTGTTGTCAACATCTGCCACGCTTAACTGGTGGTTGCCTTGACCAGCGTACGCACTGTTGCCAGATGCACCCGAATCAAATCTCCAACGTTCAGTCAATTGACCATTACGCCAATCCAAGGCGAGGAAAGTCATTCGTGTATAATAACCCCGCTGAAATACCGCAGAGGGTTTCTCGCCATCTAAGTATGCAACTACGGCATTGAAGCGGTCAACTCGGTTGCCGTAATTATCGCCCCAACTGCTAACGGTGCCTCTTGCGGGCCAATAGTCAATGGTGGCTAATTCTTTTCCTGTGCTGCCCTCAAAAAGCGTGATATATTCAGGACCGCTGAGAACATAGCCATCTGTGTTGCGGTATGCGGTGGTGTGGTTTGCGCTTGCCGCCGGACCCTTGCTTATATATGTACCCGTGCCGTCTTTGGTGCCTGGCGCGGTTTTCATTATCACCTCGGCTTTGCCGTCTCCGTCTAAATCGTACACCAAAAACTGCGTATAATGCGCGCCTGCTCTTATGTTCTGCCCCAAATCTATGCGCCATAGCCTTGTGCCAGTGAGAGTATAAGCATCAATAAAAACATTGTCGGTTATTCCCGATTGAGAATTATCCTTGGCGTTGTTTGGGTCCCATTTGAGCACTATTTCATAAATTCCGTCTCCGTTAAGATCGCCTGTGCTGCCGTCTCCGGGGGAATATGTGCCTCCCTGCGCTCCGGTTGGCGGTCTTTCTAAATTAATTTGTATATATCCTGCGTTTGTGACTGTGTTGTTTATTATCATAGCCTTTTCGCTCGCCTCTTTCTCAACTCCGTCAATAACCGCCCGCACCGTGTAGTTGCTGTTCTGCGCGGCGTTTGCATCTGTATAGGTTGTGGAAGTCGTTATGGGAGTGCTGTTGAGCTTTGTTGCGTCTCTATAGACGTTGAATCCGGTGGCATAAGGCTCGTTTGACAAAAGCCGCCAAGATAGATAATAACCCTGCCCTGAACGCACTGCGACAAGACCCCTATTTAGTTTTTCCACCTGCATTGTGCCTGCAATTGCAGATATAGAAAGAACTAAGCTCACGAATATCCAAGATATTTTTTTCATATTTACCTCTCATTTCCTTTTAAATCAAAGATTCTTTCTTTTCCGTTTGACAATGTTTTTTTAATTAAAACACGAGAACCGTCAAAATACACGCGAGTGCTTTCAATATTCTTTTCCGCAGATGGAACATTCAAAACAGGAGTTGTTCCGGCTGAACTGCTGCTTTGTGCGCTTGAACTGCTGGAGTTTGCTCTGCTACTGCTGCTCGGTTGGATGCTGGTTATTCCGTAGTCTATTACCATTTGCGGATAAAGCTCCAAGAGTTCATTTGAATGGCGACCAGCGGGATTGTTTTTCCAGTCAAAAAGAGTCGCTCCATAACCATCATCATTCCAATCGGTTGGCTCCCAAACAAAAGTTCCAAATCCCTTTTTATCGGGCAAATTGAATATTATATCATTTACCTTGCGATGATTGCCTGAATATTCCGCAACGGCTATTTTAATGTTATGTTTTGAGGCTATGAGAGACACAGTTCTTTGTAGGCTATCTGTATCCCCGTGCCACTGTGTATAATAAGAAAGTCCAATTACATCTATTCTGGTTGTTCCAGCATTTTTAAGGCTTGTAAGCCAGCCATTTGGGTTGTTCTTACTGATGGTGTGCATCATAATTTTAATATTTGCGTCCACATCTTTCACGCCATCTATACCAGCATTCACCAAAGTAGCAAAATCAGCCCAACTACCCTTGCCGCCGCTGGCATAATTCCTGCCTTCAGGCCATATCATTCCGCCAACAACTTCATTGCCAACTTGAACCATATCCGGTAAGGTTCCGGCATTTTTGAAAGCCAGTAGGGTCTCTTTTGTGTAGGAACGCACTTTTTCGGCAAGCAAAGGCACGGTATTAAGGGACGACCATGACACAGGTTTATACTGCTTGCCTGGGTCTGCCCAAGTATCGCTATAGTGGAAGTCTAACAAAAATTTCATGCCGGCAGCTTTTACCCTTTGCGCAACTTTTATTGTGGAATCAAGCCCGCAATATCCCTTGGTGGAATATGGAGATTCGCTTTCACCGGTAATTTTTGCGGTTGGGTCAACGAAGAGCCTTAAACGTATGTAATTAAAGCCGCTTTCTTTAAGTATTGCGAGCAAATCTTTAGCTTGTCCATTGCGGTAATATTTTACAGTTTTTTCTTTCTCTTGCATCCAAGAAATATCTGCACCAAAGGCATAAGGTTCATTTTGTGCGTAAACAATGCCTATAGCGGTGGCAAAAAACGTTAAGGCAGTGAGGATTTTATTCATGGTTACTCCTCTATAAATCAATTGTAGTATCTATTAAATATACATTTTTTTCAGCCATCGGGCAAAAATTTCATGCAACGAACGCTTAATGAGTCGTTTTTATCGGTGTAGTTGTAGGTGGCACTCGTATCTCGAAAATAAGCGTTATCGCTATCGTACTCGGTATCGCTCCACCACCTGCCTTCAGGCATAGCAAAATTCGTGCTGTCTGCGTAATGGTACATATCATCCCATTCCTCATTGCTTGGCAAATTCCAGCCAGAGAGGCAAACTGTCTTAGCCGTTTCCCAATCGGTTTTGGTACCCATATCCATTGTTTTATATTTTTTATTGTCGCAAACATAAGTGAAATAGGGAAAAATTTTGCCATCGCTGCATATTTGTTTAGCAGGGTCGTAAGCCACCCCTTCGCACATCGCCTTTGGCCATTCCGCAGCGGTGGTGCCGCAAGTCATCACATAATAAGCACTATTGCCGGGCTTCTCCGACACATAGCAGGTACTGTACAAAACATCGCAGTTGCCTGCGCTGTCGCATCGCTGCCTAAGCTCCGTGTAGCAGTAATACGTTTCGGTATCGTAATAGCCAAATTCCGCGCACGGCTTTGGCAAATCGGGAACTTCATCTTTGGAGCAGGAATTTATCGCATAAGCTATGATTAGCAAGGTTGCAAGCATTGGCAAGTTTTGTTTCATTGCATAATCTCCCTAGAAAAAAAACGTGGCTACTCCAGCTATGCCTAAGGTTCCGGCTCCTATGTAGAAGCCGTTGCGCAGGTTTTTGGTGTCGTCTATGGAATTCTTTTGCTCGTAGTATTTTTGATATGCTTCGCCGTACAAGTCTCCCCTGGAGAGAGGCGCGGCTTCTCGGTATTCTTTTAAATATTTGGATTTTGATTCCGCTTGGCTATTCTGGTGAATTCCAAGCCCCAAGCTGGCAACAGACATACCTAAAGCCGCTACCCTGAGTTTGTTGCGGGTGCTCCAAAACCTGCCGCTGGACTTGGCGGCAGGAGGATCCGCAAGGGCACGCACGGTTGATTTATGGCTCGTGTCTATGGCATAAGGGTCTTCTGGGAGAGCAACGGCACTTTGATCAGAGACGACTTGGGCAGGAGGTTCAAGTCGCTTTGTTACCGTTACTGGCAAGGGAGAGGGTTGTTCGGGTGGTTTGTATCCTATGGGCTTGCCTATGGTGTCGTTGCTTTTGTTGTCTATGTACCATTGCCTATATCCAAGCGGCGTTATATTTGCCAAGGCGTAGGCTTTCGCTTCGGATATGAAATTGAAATCTCCAACCCTTACCCTGTATTTTATGCCTTTGGTTTCGGCTGGGTCTTTCACTATCGCAACATAAGCGTTCACGCCATTCATTTCAAGTTTTTTCACAACCATATCTGCCTGCGACATTGAGTTCATAAGTATCACTTGTATTACGAATTTGCCCGCCTTTTCCGAACTTTCAGAAGTTTCGGAAGTTTCGTCTTCTTCTGGCTCCGTTTCTTCTGGCTCCTCTTTCTCCGGTGCCATATATCTTTCCAGCGGGGCTTTTTCAGCCAATCTCGCTTTTATCACTCCCTTCAACGGAGTGTAAGTAGCGGCGCTCGCAACCAGAGATACCCCAAGGGCGGCTGTGACTACCTGCTGGAAACAGCCGCTCGATCTGAATGCATCCGGCAGTGACTGGATAAAATCCCCTAGTATGTTTTGCCCCTCGCTTTCGCCCTCTTCCTTTATGCTGAGTTTCTTTTTTCTAAGCAAAATGAGGAACCAGTTGAAATATGTGGAAAAAGAAGAAGCCCCGCCAAGCGCAGAAGCAATTCCCGGTCCCCACTGCTGGATTACGGATGTGACTACGTGTTTCGCATTGTCAAAGCCCACAATCACTGTGGTTGCCGCAACAGCAAAAATAACGATGAGCGAACCTATTCCGCCTATCGTACCTATAGTACCGATTGCTGTCTCAATGCGTTCTTCTTTGCTATTGTTCATTTCGATACCGTTCCGGTCGGTGGGTTAAAAATAGAAAATTTTACTATATTACCCCCCATGAACTACTTCAATACCTTGCCATTGCGCATACAACTGGAAGAACTCGGCAAATGCCGTTTTATGGATGCATCGGAATTTGCTCGCGGCGTGGAAGCGCTTAAAGGCAAAAAAATTGTGATTATTGGTGCGGGCGCACAGGGCTTGCACCAGGGATTGAATTTGAGAGATAGCGGGTTGGACGTTTCCTACGCGCTCAGGCAAGCCGCCATTGACGAAAAGCGTGCCAGCTTCACAAATGCTAGCGAAAACGGATTCAAGGTTGGTGTATATAAAGATTTAATCCCAACAGCAGACCTCGTTTGCAACCTCACTCCAGACAAGCAACATTCCAAAGTCGTGGCAGAAATTATGCCTTTGATGAAAAAAGGCTCGGCTCTCCTTTACAGCCACGGTTTCAATATTGTGGAAGAGGGAATGCAAATAAGAGAAGATATAACCGTTATTATGGTTGCTCCAAAAGGACCAGGATCCGAAGTTCGCGCGGAATATGTGCGCGGTTTTGGAATGCCCTCTTTGGTTGCAGTGAAAAGAGAAAACGACCCTGAAGGCAAGGGTTTAGACTACGCAAAGGCTTATGCCGTTGGGCTTGGCAGCGACCGCGCCGGAGTTTTGGAAAGCTCCTTCATTGCTGAGGTGAAAAGCGATTTGATGGGCGAACAAACCATTCTGTGCGGAATGCTCCAAACAGGCACACTGCTCTGCTTTGACCGCATGGTTCAGCTTGGCATTGAACCCCCTTATGCATCCAAGCTTTTGCAATACGGCTGGGAAACAGTGTCTGAGGCTCTTAAGCAAGGCGGCATAACAAATATGATGGACAGGCTCTCAAATCCAGCAAAGATAAAGGCTTTTGAGCTTTCCGAAGAATTGAAATCCATAATGAAACCTCTTTACCATAAGCACCAAGACGATATTATCTCTGGCGAATTCTCTTCTGAAATGATGAAAGACTGGGCAGATGGCGACAAAAAATTACTGGCTTGGCGCGATGCCACGGGCAAAACCGCTTTTGAAAAAACCGCTGCCACCACCGCTCAAATCACGGAACAGGAATATTTTGACAGAGGTGTTTTGATAGTTGCAATGGTAAAGGCTGGCGTTGAGCTTGCTTTTGAAACAATGGTGAGCGCAGGAATGAAACCTGCATCTGCCTACTATGAATCTCTGCACGAAACACCGCTGATAGCAAATCTCATATCTCGCAAAAAACTCTACGAAATGAATAGGGTTATTTCCGACACAGCGGAATACGGTTGCTATTTGTTTGCAAACAGTTGCGTTCCTCTTTTGGAAAACTTTATGCAGGCACAGGGCAAAGACGTTATAGGCATCGTGTTCAACGAAGGAAAATCAAACAGAGTGGATAACCGCCGCCTAATTGAGGTGAATACAGCTATAAGGCAGCACCCCGTTGAAGAAATTGGCGCATGGCTCCGCAGCAAAATGCGTGGGATGAAACAGTTGTAATTGCACGGCACTTTTACTATATTACCCTCAGCATTTACAAACGGAGTTTATATGTTTCGCGAATCAATAAAGGTTTTAGACTGCTCAATACGCGATGGCGGTCTCATCAATAACCACAAATTTTCTTTTGAATTTGTGCAGAATGTTTATAAGGCTCTTGCAGCCGCAGGCGTTGATTATATGGAAGCAGGCTATAAAAACTCAGCCCAGTTGTTTAGCAGGGAAGAATACGGACCTTGGAAATTCTGCGACGATGACTTGCTTTGGAAGATGAAAGAAAGCGTTCAAAATGGTCCAAAAATATCTGTTATGGCAGATATTGGCAGAGCAGACATGAGCAAGATAAAGCCAAGAAATGAATCCCCTTACGATATGGTGCGCGTAGCTTGCTATGCCCGCGATATTGACAAGTGCATTGCAATGGTAAATGAATTCCACGACCTTGGCTATGAAACCACCATAAATATAATGGCGGCAAGCCGCGACAACGGACCCGAACTGGATGAGGCTTTAGACCAAGCAGAAAAAGAAGCCAACACTGAAGTTATTTACATTGTGGATAGCTTTGGCTACTTTTACCAAGAAAATATAGACAAACTGGCAAAACGCTACAAAAGGTGGATTAAAACCAAGAAGCTCGGATTTCACGGTCATAACAACCAGCAGCTCGCTTTTTCAAATACCATTCAGGCTATAATAAACAATGTGGATTATTTGGATTGCTCAATTTACGGCATGGGGCGCGGAGCTGGCAACTGCCCAACTGAGCTATTGCTCAGTTTCCTCAAAAATCCCAAGTTTGATGTTCGCCCAGTTTTGGACTCAATTGCAAACGATTTTATGCCCTTGCAAAAGGAACAGAAATTGGAATGGGGCTATATAATTCCGCAAATGATAACCGGAGTTTTCAATTCCCATCCTGAATCTGCAATTAAATTCCGCAAAGGCGATGATAGAGAAAATTACCGCGCCTTTTGGATGCAAACTAGTGGTCAGTAATCTCCAATTTATATTCCTCAAGTTTGCGCCACAAGGTTGTTCTGCTTATCCCAAGTTTTTCTGCCGCTAGGGATACGCTTTTATACTTTTCAAAAATTTTTATTATGTGCCGCCTTTCAAGCTCGGCGAGCGATATATCTTCGCCCTCATTAGTTTTTTGAACTTCTTCGGGTTTTGCCGCAGATGAAGACAGCAAATATCTGTTCTCTGGAACATTGTAGCCTGGGTGCAAAGCCTCTGGCAAATCTTCCAGGGATATTTCTTCGTTTTCTGCCATTATCATTGCGTGCTCAATTATGTTTTCAAGCTCTCTTATGTTGCCTGGATAGTCGTAGCTTGTAAGTGCCATTTGCGCTGGCTGGCTTATGCTCCTTATTGTTTTGCCGGTATTGCTTTGGTGCTTTATTATAAAGTGCTTTATGAGGTTGCTTATAGTGCTTCGCCTCTCGCGGAGCGGAGGCAGTTCTATGTGGAAAGTGTTTAGGCGGTAATACAAATCTTCCCTGAATGTTCCTTTTTTAACCTCTTCCAAAACATTGCGGTTGGTGGCGGCTATAATGCGAACGTCAAGAGTTCTGTTTTCGTTTTCACCAACGCGCCTAATTTCCCTGTTTTGCAAAAAACGCAGCAGCTTAACCTGAACCGCCTGCGAAAGCTCTGCAACTTCGTCTAAAAAAATAGTGCCGCCATCCGCTTCCTCAAACAAGCCTTTTTTATCCACCGCTCCGGTAAAAGCACCTTTGCGGCTGCCAAAGAGTTCGCTTTCCACAATGTTCTCTGGAATGGCTCCGCAATTCACAGCCAAAAAAGGCTCATCGGCTCTTTTGCTAAGGCGGTGTATTATATTGGCGGCAAATTCCTTGCCCGTGCCGGATTCCCCTGTTATTAAAATGGTGCTTGCCGTGGGGGCTATTTTGTAAATGGTTTTTAAAATTTTTCGCATTTCTCCCGTGCTGCCAAAAAGTTCTTCCAAAACCTGGCTCTCCATGAGCTGGTAGCTTTTTTTGTTGCTATGCCTTTGCAGGGCTTTTCTAACCGTGTTCTCAAGAGTGAACACTGACACGGGCTTTATCAAATATTTGCTCGCTCCACGCGAAATGGAAGATTCTGCGGCAGGCATTTTTTTTGGCTCGCACAGAACAAAAATTTCAATGCCTAGATTATGATCTTTCAAATAGGAGACTGCATCCAATTCTGCAACCCACAAAAAATCTGCGCTGATAAAAGCAACAGAAACATCGCCGTTTGCGGCAACAGAAATCATATCTGCGGTATTGGTCACAGCGGTCACGGAAACCTCTGTTATAGACCAAGTTTCCAAAATTTCATTCACAAATTTCTTATCCGAATCCGCAAGCAGAACTATCATTACCTCTCCTTTCTAACCCGCTCGTTATAAGAATCACCGCCAAGGGCAAAATAGCGGTTCCAAGCTCTGTTTGCTTCTGCCGAATTTATTCTGTAGTATTTTTGCAGGAGACCAATGTTTTTCCAAAAGAATGCGTCTCTTGTGTTGTTGTCTGCCGCAGCTTGCATAATTTTGAGAGCTTTATCATAACTTTCTTCTTTCATATACATAATGGCAAGCATTTTTCTGGCAGATTCTGCCCTTGAGTTCAACCATATAGCTTTTATAAAACAATCTTCGGCTGCAAGCAATTCATTCCTAGACATATACAGAATACCTAAATCTTCTAGCATCATATAATCTTTTTTCAATCTTGGATTTGTGGCTAATTGAGAACGTCTTGATTCATATTCATCAAAGGGAAGAGCCTGTGGCCACAATTTTTCCAAAGGTGGGTTGAAATCTTTAATCATTGCAGAAGCCAAATCCCTGCGAAGCTGGTAGGAGTCAATATCTGAAATAATTGCATCTTTTGGGCTGTAAAGAGCAAAAATAAAATTAGATGCCCGCTGAACATCTTGTGTGTAATAGAGGTTTAGAATGCCCAAATTTTTCAGGGCGGCAGCATCGTTTGGATTTATCTTCAAAGCATTGGAAAACACCTGCTCTGCCTGGCTAACTTGCTCCATAGCAAGAAGCACGGAGCCAAGCTGATTCCAATTATCCGGATCTTGCGGGTCAATGGAAATTGCTCTTCGAGCGGCTGTCTCTGCCTCATCCACGGAGCCCCTCATCAACTCTGCCACAGAAATCCATCTTGGAATGCTGCCGTTTTTTGAATTCAGTGATTCTGCTCTGCGAAAAAAAGCCACTGCGGAATCCAGCTCTGGCATTGCGCCTGCTTCTCCGTAAGTTTTCCAATGCTGCGCATCCATTTTTTTGCGCGCCGCTCCTATATAATATTTGCCTTGCAAAACCAAAAGTTCTGTATCGTTTGGTCTTGCATAAAGCTGTCTCTGTATGGTGCGTTTCGCCTTGCTTATATCGCCTTTATTCAAAAGTTTTTCGGCTTTTGCGGGGCTTGGCTTGAACTGCTCCATAATCCATTCATATTTTAAACTTACAAAAGTAGCAAAGCCACCGAGGCAAAGCATAATAAAAATAAGGCAGCCCAACGGAATTCCTCTTTTTGGAAGTTCTGTTCTTATTTCTCTGGGTTCTTTCTCTGGCACCACAGGGGCGGCAGCATTCAAGTCCGGTTCCACTTTTATGCCTGCTCCCATACCTTCAAACATATTTACCATTAGCTCTGCTTCATTCTTGGGCAAATTCTCCGCAAGAACAATCGGCAAATTTTTAGCTTTCTCAATCGCTGTGCGTTTGTCAATATTCAGAACGCTAGATACTGCTCCAATTATCGCCCTTAAATCGGATCTTATGGTTAATTCAGTGAGAGTTATTTTGTGCATTGCCCGAACCTTATTCTTTTTCCTTCTCTTTTTTCTGCCGACTGAGTTCTTTTATTTTAGCAAGAGGAATGCTGAAATCTCTGCCAGCATTTTCTGCAATTATAGTTCCTTCTACGCAAATAAATCCTTGCTTGGGAACGGAAACGGAATCTTCCAAAAATAACGTTGCTGGGTAAAACACTTTGCCATCAAAAACTGTTGGCTCGGCTTCGGGAACAGAAAGAGAATCAATGTCTTTTATTTTCAGCACTCTTATGGCATCACCGGCTCTGTATTCCAAATTTCCGCCATATTCAAGTTTTGGGCTTTTAATCACAAAAGTATTTCCACTCCTATCCGTTAAGTTAAACGGAGCGGAGCAAGAAAGGAACAACAGAATTGGCAAAGCCAAAAACAGGTGGTGGGACATGGGGATAATTTAGAAAAATTGGTTTGTTTATAGGAAAAATGCACAAAAATGTAAACTTTTGTTTGCAAAATTCACTTTTTAGGATTTTTTTCCCGTTATTTTACGTCTAATATAATAGAAGGAAGAACGGAGAACTTTCTATGCAAGATAACCTACCCGAATTATTAAGTCCAAAAGTGGACGTAATATTCAAACTGCTGTTCGGTGACGAACGCAACAAGGATTTGACAATCAATTTCATAAGCGCGGTCTTGGGCTACAAGGACGGCGAATTGGAGGACATCTCCTTTTATGATACCCACCTGAAACGGGAGAATTCAAATGACAAGTTGGGGGTTTTGGACATAAAAGCCAAGCTGTCAAACGGAAATGTTATAGACATTGAGATGCAGGCACGTAGCGTTCCAGAAATGAGGAGTAGGACATCGTATTACAAGTCAAATCTGCTCACCGAGCAAATAGGCGAGGGTAGCTCGTACTTGGGGCTTAAGCCTGTGAAATCAATAATAGTGGCAGATTTTGATTTTATCCCAGAATCAGAGAAATGCCACACTGTTTTCCAAATGCTGGAAAAGGACGAGCATTTCCCTTTCAACGATTTAGAGGAAATACACGTTCTTTGCTTGAAAAAATTATCTAAATTAAACAATGAGAGGTTACGTGAATGGCTTAGGTTCATTAACTCGGAGAAAAGAGAGGAATTTATGGAGTTGGCAGGAATAGATCCAGTGTTTGTGAAAGCCGTAGATGTTTTGGCTACGTTCAGTGCTGACGACCATAACCGTATGCTTTACGAGGCACGGTTGAAGGAGTGGCGGGATAATAAGTCTAGGACGGATGGAGCTTTGCGAGAAGCGTTTGCTCTTTGGGAATCTGGCGTTCCCATAGCCGAAGCCAAGAAAAAAATGGGTTTGTCCTAGCGGTGCTGACGATTTATTTCGCAAACACAACATTGATAGATGGGCTTTATTCTTATTCTGGTAAATACTGCAAATTCTGGTTCAGACATTTTTCTATATTACCCCAATTGCACAACACTCCTAAAAACCACGATTATGCCCTTGACTTTGGCGACAAACTATTAGCCTTAATTAGGCTTATTTTCAAAAATCAAGCCGAATTCAGGCACTCTTGCCTTGGGCTTTATGCGAAATTCTCGCCTTTGTGGGGCGGAAGATTCGCAAGCAAAGAGATGACTGTGAATTTTTCGGATGGCAGCAAGCCGATAATTTTGCGTTCTCCAATAGTACTAGCCGCAGGAGCAAACAAAAATGGCAAAGGCATAAACAGTTATGCAAATCTTGGACTGGGTGGGATAACCGTTGGAACTGCCACTAGAAATTTTAGAATTGGAAATACCCACAGACCTAGAGTTGGCTTGGATGAATTTAACCGCCTCATTTACAACTCAATGGGATTGAACAATGATGGGATAGAAAAAATATCCGCAAGGGTAGAAAAGCAAATGGGCAAGGCAGGCAAAAATAAATTTGCGGTGGGGATTTCCGTTGCGGAAACACCTGGGATAGCAGAAGAAAATAGGCGGCAAGATTTGCTGGAAACTTTTTCAATAGCCTACAAAGCAGCAGATTATTTGGAAGTAAACGTTAGCTGCCCAAACACAGGCGAAGACCGTTTGGATTTGGATACTTGTTTTATGAAAGAGATTTTTTTTGAGATTGAAAATTTTAGAAAAAACTCCCATTACCGCAAAGCGGTTTATGCAAAACTAAGCCCCGACTTAACAGACAGGCAGTTGCTTTCTCTTTTGGATTTGCTCGCTCAATTTGGTGTGAACGGCATTATTTTGGGCAACACTTACCCAAGCGAAAAACTTTCTTATTCATTGCCCGCTTTGAATGCAAAAGGCACAAGCGGAGGAATTTCCGGGCGGGTTATTTACGAAAACACATTCAAAAAAGCTGTGCTTGCAAAAAAGCATTTTCCTAAATTTTCCCTTGTTGCCTGCGGCGGAATAGACCACGGTTTTAAGGTAAGGGATTTGCTCAGCGAAGGCGTGGATTTTGTTCAGGTGTATTCCGTGTTCGCTTTTAGGTGGATGGCTGCGCAGAAGATGATTTATGAGCTTGATTCTAAATAACAAACGATTGAAACCTTGCCGGCAGAGTTTGGACATTTTGCTCCGCAGGCACGGCATTGAACTGAAGCCAGATACCTTAGACAAGCTCTGGCTCTTTCACGGCTTGCTGAGGGAAAACAACAAAGACCAAGACCTCACCCGCCTGAACGCCTTTGAAACCATAGTGGAGCGGCATTACGCAGACTGCATTATAATAAATTCTTTTGTGAAAAAATGGTCCGATAAAATGCTAGACATAGGCTCCGGCGCGGGTTTCCCCGGCATACCGCTGAAACTTGTGAATCCATACATAAATTTAATTTTATGCGAACCTCGCCCCAATAGGATTAATTTTTTAGAAATGGTTATAAAAAAACTGGACTTGCAGGGCATAAGTGTTTTTGGGCACAAAGTCACAAGCGCTTCAATGAAAGAACCCGTTGATGGCGTTATTTGCCGCGCTTTTGGCAGCATTGCAGAAACCTTGCCTCGCCTTGGCAATAGTTTGAAAAAAGGCGGCAGAGCCTATTTTATGAAAGGTCCTGCGGTTAAAGAGGAATTGAATAACTGGAAACCGATGGATTACAAGATAGCGGAAACGCATTTTTACGCTATCCCAAACAGTGTTCAAAAAAGAGCTTTGGTTGTTTTGGAGAGGTTGTGAGGTAAGTATGCTAATCCTTGTCTATCCCAAAAACGGCATTGCCTGTGCTGCGCAAATGGTCGCGGACTTTGCGGAAGGCGTAAAGCATATTTGAATAGGCATCGTCAACAATAGGCTCGGTTACATTCCCGCTAGACACGCTCCAGAATGTAGCCCTCATTGAGCGAATAAAATCTTTTACTTCGGCAAAATCCCTTTCGTGTTCTTCTATCATTTGCTGGTTATGCCTGCGACCGGTTCCCAGAACGGGAAGCAATTTGCCATAAGCTCCAGAAATAAGGGTATTTAGTTTTAGCAAATCGCTTTTTTGGTAGTCCAGAAAATCCACTTTATTATCCAAAACCCTAAGCCTTAGTTTTGCCACTTGCGCGATATAATCGGAAGTGCTTTCTAAATTGTCAAAAATCTTTTCGTAAGCGAAAATTCTGTGCTGCACGGCAGAGGTTGCTGTTTCTTCGTTGCCAACAAAGCTAGTTAAAATGCTCATCAATTTGGCTTTTATTTTATCGTATTGATTTTCCATTTCAAAAATCTGTTCAACTTCAGGAGAGCCTTTCTCTGGGT
>Ga0268262_10002379_pt1 | contig 21779 bp, 22 predicted proteins | sample TergutNc150P3_FD_190354 | JGI IMG/M metagenome (GOLD analysis project Ga0268262, IMG submission 190354) | Nasutitermes corniger P3 segment gut microbial community from laboratory colony in Florida, USA - Nc150 P3 (SPAdes) (version 2) | ecosystem: Host-associated > Arthropoda: Insects >... | reverse complement strand
TTCGGGAAGTGTCATAGATTACGTATTACGTAATCTGATATTTATCTTTAATATGATGTTTAACGCGAATTTAAACATCAATTGTGTAAAAATGTGTCTCGATTACGTAAAACAGCGGGAGTTACGGATTAACTATATGAGTAAGCTGGGTTAAGGCTTTTCCTGACGTTAATGCTTCTTGCGCTTGCTCCATGCCGTCTTTATAGTCTTTGCTGACACCTGATACATATAGTGCGGCTGCGGCGTTTATACAGAATAGGTCCGCTAGTGGGTTGTTGTATTCGCCTGAAAGTACTTTTTTAATTGCTACCGCATTATCATATGCTTTATTATAGGAGGCTACGTCAAATGTCGCGTGTGTTTTTATGCCAAAGTCCTCTGGTTCTATGGTATATGTTTGTATTTTACCGTTTTTTAGCTCCACTACTCTTGTCGGACCACAGGGTGAAAACTCGTCAATACCTAATGTATCCTCAACATTTCTTACCATGCCATATGGCGCTATAGCATGTTTAATTCCTATTTCTTTTAAGACGGCAATTAGTTGATCACATACCTGTGGGGCATAAGCGCCAATTACAATGCAACTCGTGTTCTCACAGGGCATTGTTAATGGTCCGACAATGTTAAATGCTGAGGTAAATCGCATATGCTGTATAAGTCGTGCCCAGCCTGATTTTAGAAATTTTTCTCCTGGAATATAACATATGCCATGCTTCTCTAAACACTGTTTAGCCCTACATATAGGACTAGATAGGTTAACGCCTAGAATTTCAAAAATTTCTGAAGCTCCTGAAACACCCGTTACTTTCTTAGCGCCTTTTTTAGCAATTGGTATTCCGCATGCTGAGGCAATAAGCGCGGCGGGTGAGGAGGCATTTACGGTTTTCATAGCATCTGAGCCTGTGCCTACTATGTCGCAGACAGCGCCTTCAATATCTGCTCTAAATTTCTCCGTATCAAACATATCTAACGCATCCCAAACACCCGACAACTCATCCACAGTCGGTCCACGCGCAATATGAGCTGATAGTAAAGCGCCCTGTTGAAGCTCCGGCTGCTCATTTAAAATAATCTGTCTATAAGCCTCACAGGCTTTCTCTCTAGTCATAGTTTTACCAGCTGCTACTTTGCAGATTAGCTGACCAAATTCCCTCAATTTCTCCTCAGTTACCATCCACGTCTTCCCTCTCGCTTTTTTGTAAATCTATCACATATTTTAGAGTTTGACCACGCAAAATTTCAGGCAGTACCGATGGAACACTTTCAAGACTTATAACTCTATGAATTAACAGTTTAATTGTTTCCGTATTGCTCTCTAAAATTTTTAAGGCTATTTCCATTTGCCGTTTTGTACTTCCATATGCACCAATTACGGTTAACTGCCTATAGTGAATTTCATTTAACAAATCACTTGTAATGTTGACATTTTTTGTAAATCCGCTAAATAAGCAATATTTGCCACCTGCATTTAATTTTAAAACACCCGCTTCTAACGTGCTTGGATCCGATGTGGCATTTATGGCAACATCAAATTTACCAATAGCGGCGTTAGAGAGGTGAATATTTGCGTTTTTACAAAACTGCTCTATATGCCTAACTTTTTCAGGGTTTTTCTCAACAATAAATGGCTCTGAACCAAAAAATTTACCTGCCAAACCTAACATGAGACCTGCGGGGCCTCCACCAAAAATTAGTACCCTCTGTTTTTCCTGTAATTTAACCTGCTCAACCGCGTTTATAGCTGAAGATAACAATTCCGTCATACACGCAATTTCAGGCGGAACATTTTTAGGCACTTCTATGAGCGCTTCTTTTGGAACTTTAATATACTCTGCAAAGCCTCCATCCCTATGAAACCCTATAACTTGAATACTGCTACAAAGATTCTCTACACCATTCTTACAGTAATAACACTTCTTACATGTGTTCGCAGGCCAAACAACATAATACCTCTCTGAGTCAAGTTTTTGCCCACAAATCTCATGACCTAATATTCTTGGCAAAACAAGATCCCTCTGACCTTGAAACCACATTTTCGCATCTGTCCTACATATCGAACAATACTTTACCCTTAACACTAACTCCTCTTCTTCTCCCTTAGCACAATTAGGCACTTGAACATCCGTAGCACTACGAATTTTTTTGTTTCCATCAAGGATAAGCGCTCTCATAATAAACTGCCTACAATTAGGAGAACTCGCTTTTCCTCACATTTAAAATTATTCTACAAAACACCAATGCACTACAATAATCAAGAAAAAAAAGAAAAAGGCAATTTGTCTTCAAAATTTTCCAGACCACATGCTTCTAAGCTAAATGTGCATCTGATATCATTTGAATTGCTGTTTTACTATGTTAAATTATGCCTTGATCTATCATGGTGTCTGCTACTTTTACAAAGCCGCCAATGTTTGCGCCCTTAACATAGTTAATGTAATCGCCTTCTGTACCGTATTTAACGCAGGTCTGATGGATAGCCCTCATAATTGCCTTCAAGCGTGTATCTACTTCCTCACGTGTCCATGAGAGACGCATACTATTTTGTGTCATCTCCAACCCAGATGTCGCTACACCGCCAGCATTCGCCGCCTTACCCGGACCATATAAGACCTTATTTTCAAGAAACGCCTTCACACCATCTGGATCTGTAGGCATATTAGCACCTTCACCTATACAGTAGCAACCATTCTTCACCAAAACTTTAGCATCCTCACCGTTGATCTCATTTTGCGTAGCACAAGGCAAAGCAACCTGACATGCAACACCCCAAGGACGCTTACCCTCAAAGTACACTGCACTCTTATACTGCCTCGCATACTCCTCAATCCTACCACGCCTAACATTCTTCAAATCCATAACATAGGCAAGCTTGGCATTATCAATACCCTCACTATCATAAATAGTCCCATCACTATCTGACAACGTTACCACTTTCCCACCTAACTCATTAACTTTCTGCACCGCATATTGAGCAACATTACCCGAACCCGAAATAGTTACAATCTTACCCTTAAAATCCTCATTACGCGTCTTCAACATTTCCTGCGCAAAATAAGTAACACCATAACCCGTCGCCTCTGGACGAATTAAACTACCACCCCAATTAAGACCCTTACCAGTTAATACACCTGTAAACTCATTCTGCAACTTCTTGTACATCCCAAACATGTAACCAATTTCCCTACCACCAACACCAATATCGCCTGCTGGAACATCAGTATTTGAACCAATATGCCTATAAAGCTCTGCCATAAAACTCTGACAAAACCTCATAACCTCTAAATCACTCTTATTTTTCGGATCAAAATCTGCACCACCTTTACCACCACCCATTGGTAATGTCGTTAATGAATTCTTAAACACCTGCTCAAATGCTAAAAACTTTAAAACACTTAAATTAACACTTGGATGCAAACGTATACCGCCCTTATACGGACCAATAGCGCTATTCATCTGAATCCTATAGCCTTTGTTTACTTTCACCTCACCCTTATCATTAACCCAAGTAACTCTGAACATAACAACACGTTCAGGCTCAACTATCCGCTCTAAAATATTGGCAGACTGATACTTGGGAGTGTTTTCAATTACAGGCCAAACAGACGTGACCACTTCATCTACAGCTTGATGAAATTCTGGTTGGTTAGGATTTCTATCTTTTACATATGACATAAAGTCTTCAGGCGTTTTATACATCATCATATTTTCACCATTTAATTACATTTTGCTGATATTACATACCGCTAAAAAAGCCGTCTCCTCTGTATTGGACATAGTTTAATGCTTTCTTCCGGTTATGTTTACCGCACTACTAAATGAATACACGTATTTTTAGATATATAACTTTATTGTGCACCCACTATCATCCTTTCCCGAAATTACAGCCAATTTTTCTCTCCAAAAACACCTTTTCCACTAATATTTACCTAACATTAACATGCTTTAGTCTCGCTTTAAAACTGTTAGAACCTGTATTCAATAGCGTAGCCTCCTGAGCAGAACTGTTGAATGTGCGAGCATTATCATGTTCTCTTCAGATTTAGCACCTATTTCATAATCCTTAGACAAACGCCTAAACCCTGTAAACCAACCAATCGTTCGCTCCACACACCACCTCTTAGGCAAAACAAGCCAACCTTTAGGCACAATCTTCTCCGAAATATCACACTTTTTACCCAAAGATAAAACAAAATCAACAAAAGTCCCCCTAAATCCAACATCCCCACAAACACCCCTCAAAGAAGGATACTTTTCTAAAGCAGATTTAAACACATTACACCCAGCAACAGTATCATGTATGTTGGCCGCTCCAACAACCACCTTTAACAAATTTCCCATAACATCTGTTATGATATGTCGTTTGCGGTCTTTGATTTTTTTTCCACCATCAAAACCCCTTTCGTCTGAGGCAGAAGTGGTTTTTACGCTTTGAGAGTCAATTAGAGAGTAACTTGGTTTAGCGTTATGTTTTGTCTCCAAACGTGTCATCTGTACCAGTAAATCAGTCATTTCCTCCCATAATCCGTTTTTTATGGCTCGGCGGTAAAATGGGTGTACAGTTTGACAATTGGGAAAGTCTTTAGGTAGCATGCGTCACTGACAACCCGTTTTGTTAAGGTATCGTACAGCGTTAACTAGTTCACGTTTACTATGTTTTTGCAAGTGTTTACCTTTCTTTGCTTTAGTAAAAATTGAATCAATTATGCTCCACTCTTTATCAGTTAAATCACTATCATATCTCAAACAGATAACCCCAACAAAACCTACACATCGCTAGTTAAAAACTTATTGAATACAGGTTCTTAGAGCTACATTTTATGTGTAGGTCTTCAAACACTTGTTTAGGACGCAATTTTGAAACTGTTATACTCAACATACCCTTGGGTCATGGTTTCTATGTCTTTCAATTCCCATTACATGGAATAGGTTTTTATTGCGCATATGAAATTATCTTTCAGCACAAGTTATGGGGCTCTCGGCTAGCTTGGTCCAGGCTTGTAGACTTGGGCTCTATAGACTCCGGTTCAAATCCGGAGAGCCCCACCAATCAAATGATACGTCACATTTTTTGATAAAACGTTTCTTTCTAAACACGGTTCTGTTCACTTATAGCGGAATTTATTTTCAGTTAACTTGAATACAGTACATGTTATTTTTGAATGTTTTTTTGTTGATTAACATAGTGGAAAAACGTTTGTCATATTAGAAATAACAAATAGGCATTAACTCTGCAATCAAGGGGCAAGGTCAAATATGTTAATGCTTAAAAATGTTGTTGCGATAAAAGTTATTCGATTAACAGTTAACATTAAAAAATTAAGAGATTTGGGCGTTGTTTGTAGATTTGCAAAACTGAGAAAATCGCTGTATACCTAGTTTATAGGATTATTTAGTATGTGTGTAAACTTGTAGCATTTATTCTGCGAGTGGTTCTACTTTTGTTGTGTTTTCGTTTGTGTTTTCGCTTGGGGGTTCGAATGTGTTTAGTGTTTTGCAGATTAGATTTAGCGTGTTTTCTGCAGATTTTATTCTGGCTTTGCCGTTGTTTGTGATTGTAAAGATTTTGCGTGGTTTATCTGCTGTCATGTTCCATTTGCTGATTATGTATCCCTTTTTTTCAAGTGTCGATAAGAGTGGATAAACGGTGCTTGGGCCAAAGTAGATGCCCCAGATTTTGCGGATTTGTGTTATGACCTGATAGCCATGCATTGCTTGATGGTTTATTAATCGTAATACTATCATGTCAAGCAGGTTTTTTGTTAGTTTTGCTTGTATCTCTTTTTGATTTTTATATATCATTTTCTTTTTTTCTCCACATAATTTTTTTAAATAACACCTTTGGTGCTATCACATGTGGCTTGTTGATGAACTGTCATATAAGACCTCAGACATACCCTTGGCATACAATTTCCGTTTTTAGTGTTGATGTGAACAACAGAAATACACCTTCAACATGTATTGACGACTTAAATTTTGACAAAAACTGTAAATGGCAACTGTTGAACAGTATAACAACAAATTGTAATATGTCCATGACTGTGTTATATTAAAAAATGACTTGATATGCGGTGGGCGAAAAAGAAGGAAAATGGTAACAGTGAATAGATAGATATACTAAAAAGAAAGAAGATGAAGAGAGCTGGAAACTGTTTATGCTGCTGGAAGTGTTTGTCCATTGAACGTTATTGAGCGTATTGTTGTTTCATTAATTATTGCAATATTGCCTGGAAGTGATGCATATTCTAAGCTATTGGCTAATTGTTGGCCGTCATGTATTATGTACCAGAGGAACTCTATGAGGGCTGTTGCGCGTTCTTGTGTCATGCCCGGTATAACATTTAGTTCTTGATAGATCAATATGTAGCTAAAGCTTACAATTGGATACGCCTCTGCATCTTTGGCATTAAGTAAATTAACTCCTGACCAATCAGCATTCCCGGCAGGCAAACCCTCCAATGCAACAGACCGCGCCGCTACAGTTGTAGATTCAAGAGTGGGTAAAATATACTTACCTGCGAAATTCTGGACAGCTGCTATTGCCATATCTGTTTGTAGGGCATATGCGAGTTCAACATAGCCTATAGAGTATGATGTGCTTATGACAAGTTGTGCAACACCAGTATTACCGCTTGAGGCTATATCGTTAGCTGGGGGCCAGGTAACTGCTTTACTTTGACCAACATTGTTTTTCCAAGACGTGCTCATTTTACTTAGGTAGCCTGTAAAGACAAATGTTGTGCCTGAGCTTTCGCTGCGGTGTACAGTGATTATTTTCGCTGCTGGTAGCGTAATGCTTGGATTCAAGTCTGCAATTTTAGGGTCATTCCACATGGTTATTTTGCCTTCAAAAATGTCAGCTATTACTTGACCGGTTAATTTAAGTCTTGAAGAGACATTTGGAATGTTGTAGGCTATAGCTATTGAACCTATGGTTTCTGGTATATGTAATACGTTTGGTGCTTTTTCCCTTTCAGATGCAGATAATGGGGCATCAGAACCGGCAAAGTCAACTGTTTTATCTATTAATGCAGTAATTCCTGCGCCGCTTCCGCTTGGCTGATAATTCACCTGTATGTGTGATTTAGTTTTGGTGTATTCTGTTATTATTCTATCTATAAATGGGTAAGGAAAACTTGCGCCTGCGCCAGTTAAACTAGCTGGTATGGGTGTGTTTGCTGGCTTGTTTGAGTTTGAAGGGGAGTTTGTTGATGTGTTTGAATTGTCTATATTTGCTGTAGTTGCGTTTGAATTGTAGTAGCAGTATGCTGCAATTGATCCTGCAATTATGATTATGGTAAATATTGCAAGTACTATAGTATATTTAATATTCATATTTTTTATCTCCATGTTTACGTTTTTATTAAAAGCCTGTTATGTTATATAGTAAACCTTTGTAAAATCAATATTATATATAGATGCAATTATTGCATATAACAGTTAACATGCCTCTAATTGCTTTTATTTATGGGATTAAACACAAATTTGTAAAAAAATTATGCGTGTAGATGATAAAAATTATTATGTAAATAGGCAAGCTGTAGTTAAAATTAATGTGGAAAAATGTAAAATATGGAATTTGTTAATTTCTTTAAACTGATTCCACTTTTTGAATTTCAGGTACACGCTCTTTGACATAGGCTTCGATGCCGTTTTTAAGAGTTATCTGCGACATTGGGCAACCTGCACAGTGACCAACTAGACGAACTTTTACAACATTGCCCTCAATAGCAACTAACTCCACATCTCCGCCGTCGCCTTGAATTTGTGGTCTAATATCATTTAGTGCTTCTTGTACACGGGTTTTAATTGTTTCGGACATAAACTTCACATATCCTTTCATAATGAAGTGAATAATAAAGATTCTGATAAAATGCTGATTTTTCGTCAGCAAATTATAAAATTCATCTCATAAACGTAAAAATTAAAAACAATATTTTCGATAATTACTAACTTATCGTTAACTATAACTGTTAGTAATATAAATTAAATACAAAACTTAGCTTAATATGGGTACTGGCTATGAAAAAACACGTATTCATTTCAGGTCCAATACTTGGTATGGAAGATAATCAAAATTTTTATCGAAACACTATAACTACTATCAGTCAAAAACTCGGTTTCGAAGTCATTGACCCATGGAAACGTGAAAAATGCGACTATACAAGCGACACTGAAGAACACGATAAACAGAGCCGCTTCAAAAATTATGGCCGTATTGTACAACGCGACCTTGATGATGCCGACCGATGCGACATCATGGTAGTATATCTACCTAAACTTAGCGCAGGTGCATGCATGGAAATGTTTTACGCCAAACACAAAGGCAAAACCGTTATAGTAATTTCAGACATGCCAAAACTTAGTCCATGGATCAAAGTCCACTGCGACATTTTAATCACAAATTTCGACATGTTAGAAGAAACACTTCACAAATTCAAATAGCACATATTATTTACCATTTTTACGGAAAATTATTGCGCTATTTGTTATCTGTGGTGCTCGGTTGTTGCTGTGAGACACAGTGGATTGTTCCATATCCATTTACTAGATCTGCACAGTCTATACCTATTACTTTTCTGTTAGGAAATAGCTTCTGTAAAATTTTCAACGCTGCTTCATCGTTTTTATGATTAAAGGTTGGCATAAGCACTTTAGTGTTCCCTATGTAAAAATTTGTATAACTCGCAGGAAGCAACTCCACCTCTTCTTCACCAATTTTACCTGGCATCGGCAGTTTAATTATGTTAATTGGCTTGCCATCTTGGTCTGTTGCACTTTTTAAAACTTCATAATTACTCTTTAAAGCTACAAAATTCTGGCTCAAAGGATCTTCCTCATAGGCACAAACAATAGTTGTTGGATTTACAAACCTTGCTAAATCATCAATATGCCCATCAGTATCATCCCCACAGATGCCATTTTTAAGCCAAATAAAATGTGAAACATCCAAATGCTCTCTTAGATACTTTTCAATATCCTCCCGCGTCATGTTAGGATTTCGATTTGAATTAAGCAGACATTGCTCTGTAGTTAACAATGTACCCCTACCGTTAACATCAATTGACCCCCCCTCAATAACTATCTGCGGCCTAAAACACGGCAACTGCAACGTTTTATTCATAAACTGCGGTATATCTTTGTCTTTAAGCAGATCATCATACTTCTCTCCCCAACAATTAAAAATCCAATTCACCATAGCCAACTTTTGCTGCTTATCATTAACAACAAATGTTGGACCATAATCACGGAACCAAACATCAGCATAGTTAAACATAAAAAAGGTAATGTTAGAAAAATCAACATTTACTGCCTGCAGCATATGTGTAACTTTTTCCTTCATTCTCTGATTTTTTACAAAAAGATTAACTCTCTCACTTTCATGAATTTCCTTAATAATCTGAACATATGATTCTTCCACTTTTTCTATACGATCAGGAAAAGTCAACGGATCATGCGGCCAGCTAAGCCATATAGCATCATGCCTCTCCCACTCTGCGGGCATACGATAACCCAACTCAACGGGCGTTTTCAAAGTTAAATTATTTGACATGTTTATACCTCAAAACAATTCTTTTCAATCAAAGACCAATAAGTATCAGGTCGCCTATTTTTAAGAAAACCCCAACCCTCACGAATACGATTGTTAAATGATAAATCAATTTTAACTATTACTGTTTCCTCTTCCCTATTATCTGCTTTAGCAAGAACACATCCGAAAGCATCACATACAAAGCTACCTCCCCAAAACTCAAGCTCGCCTTCTGTACCTACACGATTAACTGCTACAACATGCACGCCATTTACTATAGCATGACTCCGCTGAACCGTCTGCCACGCCTCATGCCAATCCCCATCCGCAGAAGTGTGATCTTTAATGTAGCCTATAGCTGTTGGATAGAATAAAATGTCTGCTCCTTTAAGCGTACAAATTCTTGCCGCCTCAGGGAACCATTGATCATAGCAGATAAGCACTGCAATCCTCGCATAAGCTGTATCGTAAACTTTGTAGCCTAAATCGCCAAGTTCAAAATAATTCTGCTCATAAAACATTGGATCCTGTGGAACATGAATTTTATGATATGTTTCAAATAGTTTTCCATCAGCATTAATTACCACAGCTGAATTGTAAAATTTACCATCTGATGCTTGTTCAAATAGGGGTACAATTATAACAATTTCATACTTTTTTGCCAACTCAGAAAGCATAGTTGTAGACTTACCTGGTATTGTTTCAGCATACTTTTTAATATCATCTTTTTCTTCTTGGGGAAAATAACGCGTATTATAAAGTTCTTGTAAACATACAATTTGCGCTCCCTCCATGACTGCGTGTTCAATTTTAGTAATGACCTTTTCTAAGTTAGCATCCATATTTTCTGACACTGTTGTTTGGATAAGTCCAACTGTTATAGTCTTCCCCACTTTACTGTTTGCGTCTGCAGTTTTTGCTATTTTTATATCCCTGCCTTCTCTTCATTGTATATTGCCTGCTTTCTATGGAAAAACTTTTCCTTTACTTTTTAAGTGTACTCATCTAATATGCACGCGAATTATCGTTTTATTAGGTAGTCTTTTAAGCATTAAATGTATCAATAGTTTACAGGTGAGGATAGTTAGTATGATGTCTCGTAATAGTGTGTTTAAGGATGAGTCAAAGCTTGATATAAACTATCTTCCAGCGCGTCTGCTTCATAGGGCTTATGAAAGTCGGTTGCTTATGGAGTTTTTTAGTTTTTTAACTCGTTGTCCTGGTCGTATGGCGCAGCGTGTTATAGTAACTGGTGATGTGGGTACTGGGAAAACTGCGCTGTGTAAGTTTTTTGGTGAAAATATTAGTGTTGAGGTTGGTAAGAGGGGTGTAAAGTTTCGTTATGTGCATGTTAATTGTCGTGAGTATCGTGGGAATTTGTCTCAAATTTTGCATAATGCAGTAACGGTTTTTCAGCCTAATTTTCCTGTTCGTGGTTTTTCTGCGGAGGAGATTTTAAAGGTCCTTTTGCAGATTCTTGAAGAAGAGCAGGTGTTTATAATTTTAGCTCTTGACGAGTTTGATAGTTTAATAGAAAAGGAGGGTTCAGATGCTGTCTACAAGCTTACGCGTTTGCAGGAGATGCAGCAGGATAAGCCTCAGCGTATCTCTTTTATATTTATCCAACGAAATCTGGAATCCTTGAAAAATTTGGATGATAGTACTCAGAGTACTCTGCAGCGGAATATTATTAATCTTGAGCGTTATGGGAATGCTTCTTTAATAGATATTTTAAATGATCGTGTGAAATTAGCCTTTGAGCTTGCTACAGTTTCAGAGGATGTAATAAGTTTGATAGCTGAGTTAGCTTCTGCTGAGGTAGGTAATGCACGTTTTGGTATAGAGTTATTGTGGCGTTCGGGTAAATATGCGGATGCTAGAGATGCGTGGCAGGTTGAGCCTGAGTGTGTGCGGCAAGCGGTTTCTGCTATAATACCTATGGTTAAGCGAAGTGAGCTTGATGGTTTAGGTTTGCATGAGAAAATGTTGCTTCTCGCGGTGGCTCGTTATTTTAAAGAAAATAAGGATGCGTATGCGACCTTGGTGGAGATTGAGGAGACTTATGCTGTTATATGTGAGGAGTATGGTGAGGAGCCTTATAGCCATACGCAGTTATGGAAGTATATTCAGCATTTTAAGCAGGTAGGTATTGTTCAAACTACTGTTGGCTCTACATCTTTTCGTGGACGTTCAACAATGGTATCCTTGCCCTCTATTCCTGCGGGGGAGTTAGAGCAGCAATTGTGTAGTCTTTTTTCAAGGAGTTTTAGGTGACTGTAGGTGGATATTGAAGAGGTTTTTTCGTCAAAGACGCGTATAAAAATTTTGAAGCTATTAGCTCAGCAGGGAAATCGTAATCCTTCAGATATTGCTAGGTGTGTTAAAATTAATTTTTCTGCAGCGGATAAGCATTTGCGGCTTTTGGAGTCTGAAGGGATTTTAAAATTGTATACGTATGGTAAGCGTTTTCGTTTGTATAGTTTTAATGAAGCCTCTGAAAAAGCTAAAGCTGTGCAAAATTTAATACATGTGTGGTATAAAGATGATAGTTGAGGTGTAATAAATGACTATGGTTGATGTTTCAGGTAAGGCTAAAATTTTGCGGGAAGCAACTGCGTCAGGTATAATCAATCTTAAACCTGAAACAGTAAAATATGTAAAAGAGGGGAAAACTGTTAAGGGTGATCCATTATATACTGCTAAAATTGCGGCTATTTTAGCGGTTAAGAAGACCAGTGAGTTAATCCCGCTCTGCCATCCGTTGCCTTTAACTAATGTGAATGTTTCTTCGAAAATACTTGATGATACAACTATTGAGGTTTCTGTAACTGTTAAAACTTGTGCGCAGACAGGTGTAGAAATGGAAGCCCTCTCAGCTGTATCTATGGCTCTATTGACTATCTGGGATATGACTAAGCAGTACGAAAAAGATGCTGATGGGCAGTATCCTTCGACTGTTATTCAAAATATTCATGTTGTCCGTAAGTATAAGCAGCAGCAGGTTTGATAATGTATGATGTGTATGAGTGAATCTTCAAAGCTACATAAAGAACATGCCCTTGGAAAGCTTGTTTTTGCAATTTACATCTGTAGTACTTCCCGTTTTCGTCAAATGGAGAAGGGTGAGGCTGTTTCAGATTTAAGCGGCGAGCTTATTCAGACTCTAATTCAAGCGTCAGGGCATACGGTGTTGTTTAAAAAGATCATTTTAGATGATAAGGTAATGATTGCTCAGGCTTTTAAGGACTGTTTATCTGTGGCTGATTTGGATGTAATTATTTTTTCAGGTGGTACAGGTGTTGTGTCTTCGGATGTAACTATTGAGGCTGTTTTGCCGCTTTTGGAGAAGACTTTGCCGGGTTTTGGCGAGTTTTTTAGACGATTAAGCTTTGATGAAATAGGTTCTTCTGCGGTGTTGTCTCGTGCTATTGCCGGTGTTGCTGCTAGTAAAGCTTTTTTCTGTATACCGGGTTCTATTAATGCTGTGAAAACTGCTGTGGAAAAGCTTATTTTACCTGAGGTCCTTCACATCGTTAAGCATGCGCGTGAATAGCGATGGGACTATCTGATAACTTCGGCAGACCTCTGTTTAATCTGAGAATTTCTGTTACTCAGCAGTGCAATTATAACTGTACATACTGCCATAGAGAAGGCGAAGTTAAACCCGCAAACAGCGGCAATACTTGTGTAGAGATGACTTCTGATGAAATTATATACTTAGCTAAATTAGCAATCGATTTAGGCGTTACACGGATAAAGCTTACCGGCGGTGAACCATTAATGCGACCTGATATTTGTCAGATAGTAGAGGGTATTGCAGGTCTTTCTGGTTTAAAAGATCTCTCTTTGACAACTAATGGTTATCTGCTATATAACACAGCACAAGCGCTACATGACGCAGGATTAAGCCGTGTAAATATAAGTCTAGCCTCTCTTAACCCTGAAAATTATCAGACCATCACAGGCGGTGGCGTTATCGATAAAGCATTAGCCGGTGTGAAAGCAGCAGTTAACGCTGGGTTTAATCCTGTTAAATTGAACATGGTTCTACTAAAAAATATTAATGTATCTGACGTCCCCGACATGATCCTTTACGCCGAGAAAATGGGCATAGTTCTACAACTTATCGAACTCGACCCCGTAAACGTTAGCCGGGACTATTATCTGCAGCATCATTGCAATTTGAAAGAGCAGGAGGAAATGTTGCAAAAAAGAGCTATTTACACTAAACAACGCCAATTTATGCACAATCGCATAATATATCATCTGTCAAATGTGAATGTAGAAGTGGTGCATCCCGTTGAGAACACTGACTTTTGCATGCACTGCACACGGCTACGCATTACAAGTGATGGAAAACTTAAACCCTGCCTTATGCAAAATAACAAACTAACAGACATTTTAACTCCCATGCGACAAGGAGCCGGCGATGAAGAACTTTTACAGTTATTTAAACAGGCTAACCAACTACGAGAACCATACAACAAAAACCATAACCAACACAAATTGCTGCTCTAAAAAAAGAAATAGACAAAAACATCTCCTATCTTACGGGATAAGCCTACAGACTATGCTTGTTTTTCATACAAAAACATGTCAATAATGCTTTTTAAACTCTAAGACATAAACACGTGGAGGTAAAAATATGAAGCAAAGAATACTAAAACTTACACCTGAAGAACTAATACGCGCACTACAAGGTAACCAAGCCCAACAACTTAGTATCCCCCTAGATACAGAATTAATTAGTCTAAAATATGACGCATTTACCAAACAAGTAACCGCAGTATTGAGAAGCGACACCTTTGAAGATATCCCAGAAGACATACCAACACCTGAATTTACCCATAAAACATTATCAGTTTCGCCTTCGCCTCAACAAATACAAACAAAAACTGCCCCATCAACTGTTGTGCCGTCAGTAAATGCTTTAGATGCTGCTTCAACAGAAATTTTGATAAACCCAGTAGACCATGCGGTACAACAGAAAACGTCAATACAAACATTATCCTCAAGTCCATCTCCTTCCCCTGCCAGTATAAGTGCGGGTGTTAAAACGTTAGGAGCTAAACCTGAGGCAAATATAGACACATGTGGTTTTGAGGATGAATTTACAAAGGAGCAACGTAAACTGCTTAAATTTACTTCAGAGGGCGACTATGTTATTGTTAAACCAATTCAATTCTTAAAAACTGAATGGGAAGACATCAATGACACTGTAAGAAGTATAGGTGGAAAATGGGTAAAAGGTGGAACTATAGACTACTGGGCTATCCCTAAAAACATTAAACAGGAAGAAGAATAAGCGCTAACTGAAATCATGTGTTGGTTATCTGACTCTTTTATATTTTTTAATTTTTCATGATGTGTGTTTTAAATGAAGAAATTTAGGAGGTGGAATGTTAAGCCGCCGACTATTAGTGCTGTGCTAATGTTTGCTAAGGAGATTAGGGTGGCTGATTTCCATCCGAATTCTTTGCCAAGTACTGCCATTGTTGAGACACATGGTATATAGAGCATGGCTACTAACGCCATAACTACTAATTGTACTGGTGTGAAGCCTATGAGCAGATCTGCTGTGCCAAGTATTGCTGCTGCGCCTACAAGGACTAGCTCTTTGCGAATGGCACCCAGTAATAGTAATACACCGGCGAACGCGGGTAGACCTAGCCATGTGACTGTGAGCGGGTATAGAACGTTACTTATGGACGTGAGAATATCATAGACGTATAGCACCTGTATAAACGCGCTACCTACTATGTATATTGGAAAGACAACATATATTATGGATTTTGTACGTGTCCACGTTTGTTTTAACGCAATTTTCATAGACGGTCGCTTGAAGCTGCTCATCTCCATTATTAACCCTGTAGATTTCCCCGGAATAGCTTTCATAGCAACTCTACCCATAACGAAAATAATAGCAAGATTTACAACATATAATAGTAAAGCCCAGTGTATACCTACAAATAGACCAACCATGCCAAAGAGTACTACTGTTCGAGCTGAGCAGGGCGCAAATGTTATAGCAAAAGTCGCTAGAAGACGCTCACGCCGGGTTTCCATGATTTTGCAGCTATGAATAGCTGGAACACTGCAGCCGTATCCGAGAATTATAGGTATTAACGCTTTACCGTGTAACCCTATTCTATGCATTGCACTATCCATCATGAAGGCTACACGGGTTAATAGGCCAGAGTCTTCTATTAAGGCTAATAGCAGGTAGAAGGGTATTACAAAGGGTATTATTAGTGTTAAACCTGCTTCTACTCCACCCCAGAACCCGTTAAGAATAATGCTTAAAATAGGTGCGGATGCTGACAATTCTGGATTAGTTGAATATATTAAATTTAGCCCTTGTGAAATTAAATCTGAGAGTGTGTTTCCTATGAAAAATGTCCAGAGAAGTAAGCCACCAATTACAGTAGCTGCTGTTATGTAGCCGTATATGCGGTGTGTGGCAAACCAGTCTATCTTGTCTGTGATAGGGTGTGAGATTTCTTCTTGTTGAAGTGAAGCTGCTACAATGGAGCCGGCGAGGGCATAACGCTCAGAGGCTATTGTAGCGAAGCATTTCTCTTGATAATTTTTTTCAAATTCTGCCGAAAAAAGTTTCAATTGTGAAATAATTGTCTCTGATTTTTCAGCGACTAGTTTTGTGATTTCTATGTCGCCTTCAAACAATTTAATTGCTACCCAACGAGTTGGGTATTGTAGGTCTAGTTTTTCTTTTTCAACTATGCTCTGTAATTTTTCAATCTGCTCTTCAAGATTTCTATGATATCTTACCTGCTTATGCTTAGGCTTACTGTTTGCAACTTTTACAGCTTCTTTAACTGCCTCATAAATGCCTTCTCCACGAGTTGCTGTAGCAAAAACTACAGGAACCCCTAACAATGTTGACAATTTCTCTTTGTCGATAAGAATGCCTTTACTTTTTGCTACATCTAGCTGATTTAAAACTAAAACAAGTGGAGCATTCATCTCTAAAAGTTGCAATGTGAAAAACAGGTTTCTTTCTAAAACTGAAGCATCAACAACATTAATAACTACATCAGGTCTCTCTAAAGCTATATAGTCTCGGGAAACTATTTCCTCCATAGAAAAAGTTGAGAAAGAATAGATACCGGGTAAATCTATAACTCTAATTTCATAGCCTTCAAAACTTAAGGTACCCTCTGCACGCTCAACAGTTTTCCCCGGCCAGTTACCAATTATCTGATTTGACCCCGTTAACTGATTGAAAATTACGCTTTTGCCTACATTTGCGTTACCTGCCAACGCAAAAGTAAACTGTTTACCTCTTTTAGTAGTACCTTCTTTGACTTTTTTATTTTTAAGACCATTTGATGTGTTATTGTGTGTTGACATCTCTTCGTCTCCTGTATGTTATTTGTTTGTTGTTTCCATTTCTACAAATACATTGCAGGCTATGTCTTGTCCTAAGGCTAATTTTGTACCTCGAACTGCAACTTCTACAGGACCATTCATGGGTGCTACTTTGATAATTTGAATCTTTGTTCCAGGTGTTAATCCCATATCTAAAAGTCTTTGGAGTACTTTATGTTCGCCTCGTATGAAACTTATTTTACCAATGCTACCGTTTTTTAGTTCTCGTATGGAGATGAGGTTTTTGTCGCGTTTTCCAACTTGTTCTAGACCTTTTTGGTGTAGTTGTGTGCATTCTTCACAGTTTGAGAAGGGCAGGTCACATGCTGGTATAGTTTTACCATCATCGGGGCAGGTGTCTGGATGCTTTAGGAGGCGGCATAGAGATTCTTCTGCTTCATCTGAGAGGGCGTGTTCCATTTGGCAGGCTTCTTGGTGTACTTTATCGTTTCCTATGTGTAATACGTTTGATAGGAAGCTTTCGAGTAGTCGGTGTTTTCGTGTTATTTTTTGGGCTTCTTTTAGACCTTTTTCGGTTAGAGTGCTGCCGTGGTAGGGCGAGTATTTTATGTAGTTTTCGTCAGCTAGTTTTTTTAGCATTTCTGTTACGCTAGCGGGAGTGACGTTGAGTTTTTGTGCGATGTCTGTGTTGCTTACTATTTCGCCGTTTTTAGATAGACTGTATACGGTTTTTAGGTAGTCTTGTGTTGATTTTTGCATGGATCCTCACCCTATTTTTTAGGTGTACTTAAATATTAGGTGAGTATATATAAATTTTTAGGATAACCTAAAAAATAGTTTGTGACCACGTAACATGCAACTATTGCCCATACCATATTTTGATAAGAAACCTGATTGGCTCTTTTTCTCTCCAACATAACGCAATATGCATAATGAATTGTATGTGCCTTTTCCCTATAGCTGTGAAAAATTTAGACATTGCATATATATTCCTTAATGTGATACTTCGCTGGAAAGGAAAAAATGGATAAAAACAAGGTTATTTCGCTAAAAGAGTGATTTGGCATGGTAGTGCAGACAATTGAAGGTGAACAAGTAGAATTCTGGTATGCTAGCGAATTAATGATGCTGCTAGGATATTCTCGATGGGAAAACTTTGAAACCGCTATAAACAGGGCAATTGCAAGTTGTAAAGCCACCAATATTATGCCTTGGGATCATTTTCGTGAGGTCACGAAAATGGTCGCTCTAGGAAGTGGTGCGAACAGACCAGTTAAGGATTATATGCTTACCCGCTATGCTTGTTATTTATTTGCTCAAAATGGGGATCCAAAGAAGGAGGAAATTGCTTTTGCGATGTTATTTTGCGGTTCAAACTCGTAAACAGGAGCTAATTGAGGAAAGACTGCAATTCATAGAACGAACTGAAGCTCAAGAGCGTTTAAGAGAGTCTGAGAAGCAGTTGTCACAAAATATATACGAACGTGATGTTGACGATAAGGGGTTTGGAAGAATTCGCTCAAAGGGTGATACTGCATTATTTGGTGGATATAGTACAACGGATATGAAAAAACGCTTAGGTGATAAAGATAACCGACCGCTTGCAGATTTTTTGCCAACTGTTACTATAGCGGCTAAGAATCTTGCAACAGAGTTGACTAATTATAATGTTGAAAACAAAAATCTGTATGGTGAAGTTCTGATAACTAGGGAACATGTGCAAAATAATAAAGTATACGTGAGTTGTTGGAGCAGCTGGGTATAAAGCCTGAAAATTTGCCAGTTTCAGTGGATATAAAAAAGCTTGAAAGAAAAGTAAAAAACTGAAACTAGACAGATAGTAGACGCATCAGGAAAGCTCCCTAAAGAAAATAGCAACTAAGTAATTATTCAAACAACTTTTAGAACTTACAATGCAATAGACAAAAAACCTGTTAACTACCTGACATGTGAACTATTTTTTAGGCTATCTTTTAAACTTTACAGTTCTCTCCAGTAATGGCTAAATACTGCTAATAGTAATCCGTTGAGTAGTTAGTGTGAGAATTAAACAATGAAAAATTTGTCAAACATAGTCTCAGACTTGATAGAAGCCGCAATGAAACATGAGCAATATCGCGGCAAAGAATGTATAAATATGATAGCTAGCGAAGGCTTAAAGTCACCTGCTGTCTGTCAAATGCTCGATATGTCCCATGACTTATCCACACGTTATGCTGAAGGCGAAAATGACAGTGGAGGTCATGTAAAAAAACGTTATTATCAAGGACAAAAATACATGAGCGAAATCGAAGACTACGCGGCAGATGCCATAAAAAGTTTGTTTCGCACCACATGGGCAGATGTCCGTTTAATTTCAGGTACTCACGCAAATACAGCAACATTTAAAGGCTTAGCCTTAGCGTCAAAAAATAATAAAATGGTCGTAACACCATTAAGCTGTGGTGCTCACATAAGCCATGACTACACCGGTTTAGCCGGCAGCATTTTAGGCTTAGTTAACATTAATCATGTCTATGATGTTAACGAATTTAACATTGATCCTGAAAAATCTGCACAAATTATCCGGTCTACTAAACCGGGCATTGTAACCTTCGGCGGTAGTCTGTTTCTCTTTCCCCATCCTATAAAAGAGCTTAGAGCCGTCTGTGATGAAGTAGGCGCTTATGTGGCATATGATGCTGCGCATGTTTTAGGTTTAATTGCAGGTAATCAATTTCAAGACCCTCTGCGTGAGGGCGCTGATTTTATCACGGCATCTACGCATAAGACTTTTCCAGGTCCTCAAGGCGGCGTAATTATGGGTATTCCTGATACTGCTGCTAAGGAGAAGGCTGTGCGGAAAATTCAGCATGCAGTATTCCCTCTAACTGCTTCTAGTACTCATCTTGGTCGTTTGCCTGCGTTAGGCATTGCATGTCTTGAAATGAAGGCTTTTGGTCAAGAATTAGCTGCTCAAATTGTTAAAAACGCTCAAACTGCTGGTCAATATTTGTATGAAAACGGTGTAAAAGTAGTTGCAGAATGTAAAGGCTTTACAAGGTCGCATCAGCTTGCTCTTGATATTAGAAGCTTTGGGGACGGTAACAAGATCGCTCAGGATCTTGAAGATGCAAATATTATTCTCAACAAAAACCTGTTGCCATATGATGATCAAAGTGATAAGGAGAATCCTGCTGGTTTACGTGTTGGTTTTCAGGATGTAACTCGTCATGGAATGAGAGAGGGCGATATTAAGCATCTCTGCGATTTAATGCTAGATATAATTACAGGCAAACGTACACCCCAGCAAGTACAAGTAGCTGTTGTGGCATTGAAAAAAGAGTTTAGCAGCGTAAAGTATGGCTTCCAAAATGTTGAAGAAGCCCTAAAGTACGCTAACGCCTAATATTTTCTACCCCATTTTTTAGTGGTTTGCAAAAATTGTTAGCACATACTTAATTATAGAGCTAGCTGGTTGACCGTAATTCCCTAAAATTTACCTACCGTATTAGTGATTGCTTCGAGTATAGTTTTTTGTTTTTTAGTAGGCTCAGAAGGCAAGATAGTGCCATCGTCAAAAACTTTACAGACCCAATTACGCATCACAAGCAGCGCAGACTCCACCGACACATCAACAGGCAATTGACCCTGAAAATTCTTGTAAAGAACAACAGCCAAAAAATTCAAAAACAAAACCCCCCTAAAAGCCTCCTCACTATGAACCCGCAAAGGCAACAAATCCACACAACACTTACTAACCTTAAAAATCTCTTCCACAGCCCCACGCAAATAATACAAACCCAAAACCTCAGACACATCCACATCCACTGAAGACAACAAAACAAACACCCCCAACCGACCCAACCGCTCATTCACCTCCACATCAGAAAGCCTATCCTCTTTAGCAGCTTTTAACAATCTCACTGTCTCCTGTGCCCGACGAGAAATATCACAACAAACATACGCAAACGCCCCATACTTTTCATACAAAACAACAGGCACCTTCTCAATATAGAGCACCCTATCACCAAAAAACACTGCATTCTGAGGCAATTGAAGCGTAACCACAGTTTTATCAACTAACTCAGAAAAAAGAGCCCTACCCGCAGGCAAACGCGTCAAAAAAGAAACCCTCTCTTCATAAAGATGCGTCAAATTATCCTCACTACAATAACCCGCATCAATAAGAGAACTAGCTACACTTACACCCATCAAACTAAGCTCTTTCACAGTATTCTTAAGAGTAGAAACATCAACAATATTTCCAGCCATGTAACGAAAATATAGCGGGTTTTTGGTTTCTTTGTCCACTACCATAAGAAGGCGAGTTTCTTTTTCGATTTTGTTATCGTAATGACCAAATGCGGTTAGGGGGAACGATATATTGTTTGGTAGGGCGGTGCTGTCAATGATGACGCCGCGTTTTTTGTAGGTTTTTTGAAGGTATTGTTTAAAAAATTCTCGGTGTAAATGTTCATTACCTGCGTGTTTTAATAGTTCAGAGATTTTTTGTGTGCTAAAGTTGATGTCTGGGAAAAGTTGGTTAGCATAGTTGCCTTCTAGCCAGGTTTGGGCGTGTTGCATGGCGCTTTGTTCAACTATTTTGTAGTAGGTCAGAGCGAGTATGGGGTTTGCTAGGTTGCCAAAGACGTTTTGTATGAGGGTTGTTAGGTTGGATTTTTTGCAGTACTCGTTTAGAGTATAGGTGTCGCCGTAGTTTAGGCATAGTTTTTCTTGTTTGATGTGGGCTTTTTTGTATTGTCCTGTGGGGGTTACTATTCCTAGGTAGGTCCATTTGGTTTCGTATTTTTTCTTTTCTTTGTTCCAGACGTTTTTGGTTTGGTAGGCGTAGCGTCCTTTGTTTTTGTATCGAATAGGTATTGTCGTTTCCTCATTATATGGTAGGTATGTTACC
>Ga0268262_10002378_pt1 | contig 21780 bp, 13 predicted proteins | sample TergutNc150P3_FD_190354 | JGI IMG/M metagenome (GOLD analysis project Ga0268262, IMG submission 190354) | Nasutitermes corniger P3 segment gut microbial community from laboratory colony in Florida, USA - Nc150 P3 (SPAdes) (version 2) | ecosystem: Host-associated > Arthropoda: Insects >... | reverse complement strand
GGGCCCGCCAAATTCATAAAAAATATAAGGAGTATATTTTATGAAAGCTTTTTTAAAAGAAAAACGGATCGGACTCCGTTCTCTATGGAGGAGGGGTCTTGTCATTTTAAGCCTCTTTGCCCTTGTACTAGCATCCTGTGACGATACCAGCGGAGGCGGCGGCAGTTCAGCTCCGAGCGGGAAAGTGCCCCTCGAGATCAATGTCATCAAGCAGCCGGCAAACGTTTCGTACGAGGGCTTGAAAGTCGACGTTACGGGCATACAAATTGAGGCCCGCTATGCCGATAACCCGAACAAGTGGGTGCCCGTTACGGACCTTTCGCAGTATGGGGTCTGGCCAAAATACACGCAGAGATTTAGTGGAGACCTAAAAGGTGGGGAAGATAAAACTACCTATACTTATTATACCATGGGGGATGGAGCCCCGGTTAAGACCCCGATTACGGTCAATGTCATGAACCTGATCAGGTCGGACTCTAAAACCGTGGATACACCGGCTGGCAACCCCTTTACCCCTGGCGCTATTCCGAATACTCCTACAGACGGAGCGGAAAAGTGGGCGCAGGGCGCTAACGTATATGTGTTACCTGGATATAAGAATAAGTACCGCGTAGATGAGTTCCCCGACTTTGACAACATTAAAGTTCAGGGCCAATACAGCGACAACAAATTTTTTGATATCCCCCTGGAAAAAGATATGAGGTGGGAAATACGGCCCATCTACAAAGACGGTAATGTAACTTGCCCGGGCGCATTGGTCATCTCTATCGGCGGCGTAGGCAATGAACTCTGGAAACAAGGTACTGCCGATGATGGTTACGGCCCTCCTAAGGAAACTGCGAGTAATAAAGGCGTAGAGGTCTTTGTTTACCTTGAAGAGGTGTACAAGGTGAACGGCATTGCGTTAAAAACGCCCCCGGCCGTTGAAGGCATCTTCTACTGGGAAGACGACAGCTCCGCTGAGTGGCTGAAAAGGGTGCAAGACGCGGAACTGGAAGTAACGTATTCGAACGGCCAAACCTTGCCGCTGTCTGTAAAAGATGCCATCCGCCAGAACACGGTTTGGGAATACTTTAACCCCACGGGGACCGAATATCCGTTTACCGTATATGGGATAGACAGGACGGCCTTAGCCGATACGACGGGTACCAGAACTTTCTGGCCGGCCCACAAAGACCCGCAAATTACCTTCAACTACCGGCAATGGTCGACTACCCATAAAGTGGTTATCTATACCAAGTTTACCAGTGTTGAAGCGACACCGAAAGCAGGAGCGGGGACCGCAATAGATGTTGATATGAGCCCCTCCGTAAACGACAAGCGCGGAAATAGCGCGAAGTGGTTTGCGGACCAGATAGACGTATATGCGTGGTTTACCGCGCAAAGCGACGCGAACAAGACTAACAAAGTTAAACTTACATACCAGGCGGTAACTTTTAATACCGACAATTCCACGACAATGACTGAGGTTAGAAAGGGCGGGATTTACACGGATTTAAGCGGCGGCACCTATGACGACTATCTAAAGGCTACGGGTCGCGACGGTACTGCCGGTGGTAAATACGGGACTAATTATACAGGCGGCCCGCTGTACTACACGATGGACTTTGGGGATCCGGATTATCAGTATGATACTACCAGACTGCAGTGGTATAAAGGCCCGAATGCATGGGGCCAAAGCGCAGAACCCAAAAACAACGGGGCGACCGGGAAGAACGTGACGATTTACTACACCCCCGGCATCGGCCCCACAGCAGCCACCGCGCCCATCTACGAGGCCACAATACCTCCTGGCGGACGTGCTCCATTTAAGCCTAACGGCCCGAACGCGAAGAACTACAAGGTACCGGTAACATGGAAGGGTATAGGTTCCGCTACGCCGACGACGTGGTAATGAAGGAGATTGACGGGGGCGCCAAGGCGCTTCCGTATAGCCAGAACAGTAAAGCCGCGGCCTATGGGCCGCAAGGCATAAGAAAGACTAGGAAAAGATATTTTAAGGAGAATATTTTATGAAAGCTTTGAAAGAAAAACGGCTCAGTCTCCGTTCGGTGTTGAGGGGGGGACTTGTCATTTTAAGCCTATTTGCGCTTGTGTTCGCGATTGGGTGTAATACCAGCAGCGATCCGGAGCCTGGCCCTGGTCCTGGCGATTCGAATCCTACGGTTGCGCCGACCCCATATCCGCTTTCAATAACTGTACAGGGTACGCCCACGAAACCGAGTTTTCAGGGTATGTTCCCGGATCTGACGGGGGTAACCGCAGTGGTAATGTGGAGCAACTCTTCGGTGCCTGAGTATATAACCGGCGATAAGCTTATAGAAAAGGGCTTTTACGCCACCAAACCCTGCGATATATCTGGGCAGACTCCTGCCGCTACTGAAGGCTTCCGTATAACCCATAAGAGCGCGGGCTCAGCTGTTTCCGGCGATATTACGCTGCCCGGCGTTATCCCGCTTAAGAGCCTTATTTTGGATGCCAGCAGTGTCAAATGGTATGCGGATCAAAGGCCTCCCTATGATAAGTTCATCCTTACAGGCGATTACGGGTGGGTAACTACCAGTACTGGGGATATTGACTGGGCCAATCTTGCCAGTTGGGGTACCGATCCCTATCTCTATAATAATTCGGCTACAAAACCTATCCCTGTTACCGAGGGTTATCCCGCCATGGATATTACCAAGGTGCCTTCAGATAAGTTTGTTAAGGTTGGGATCGGGAAGACTGCTACCACAACCTCTACTGATCCTAATTATATTGCCGGTGGTGGTTTTAATGGGGGTAGCGGTTATGTGTACGATAAAACTGCCGCCAATACCATTGCCGGATATTACAAGGTAAAAACGATTGAGTTTAACAACCAGTCGGAGGGCGTTTTCATTGGTTTTGACGATGACATTAAGTACGCCGGTAAAGGTAAAGGCGACGAAGAAAAGGTGAAGCTGGTAAAGGCGGCAAAGCTTAAGTTCAGCGTAACATACGACGACGACCAGCCGGCCCATACAATCAGTTGGGACGATTACTACAGCAATATGTATTACGTTCTTGGGGGTAAGCCTAATGATGATGAGCTTTTCTTCGGTGACGCAAACATTGATTCGACTACCGGTTTCTTGAAGTATGACGATGAGGGCTATACATGGGCTATGGATATGTTTTATGTGCCGCAGAAATATGGTACTACTACTTATAAGAACGTATTTTCCGTCCCCCTTCCGGTGTATACGTTCGAGAGTCTGGAACCCGCTAAAGAAAGCAGCAGGCTTTACGTACTATATAGCGCCACTCCTCAAGATATGCAAGACCTGCAAGACAGTACCGGCGCTAAGCTTTTGGACGCGTTAAATGACAACTGGACGCTTACGGGTGTGTATGACAGGAACGGCGATAAGCAGAAAAAGACCATAAAATTCAACGCAAAGATGTTTAATGACGCCGGCGCCAGTGGTTTGGTTAATTTGAAAAGCGATTATCTCAGAGACCTGATTGCTTCGGCCAGCGGTATTGCTTCCGGCACGCGTGTTACTGATTCGACCCCCTTTGCTCTCCCGCTAATATACAGGGATGGTGATTTAATTGATCCAGATGACGGGGCAGTCGTAGTTACCCTTTACTATGTGTTCTAAAACGTAAACTGGACTAAAGTAGATTAGGGGCCTGCCCGGGAAACCGGGCAGGCTTTTTTTCGCTTGGGGGGTGGCGCAATATATGAATTTATCCCGAATTTATTCAAAAAACCGAAGCAAAACAAATCCCCGTGCAGTATATAACAGAGATTCGGTGTTAGGCCTTCCCTTTACCGAAACCAATATTACTCGTATATTAATAACGCAGGGGGAAATATGCGGACAAAAGCGCCCGTAGGAAAGACGGCAAAAGACGCTCAACAGACCAAAAGTCTGAAGCCTGGCAAAAAGACCGTTAAAAAGAACACTAGAAGGGCAGCCTGGGACGAGATAGAGGAAGGTTTCAAAAAGCTTCAAAAATCTCAGGATGAGGCATGGGCGGCCATTCGGGAAACCCAGCAAGCCCACAAAGAAACCGAAAAAGCCATGAAAGAAGCCCATGAAAGCATCTTCGGTCTTAACAAGGCAAGAGATGAAGCATGGGCGGCCATTCGGGAAACCCAAAAAAACATAGGCGGCCTGGGCAACACATTAGGCTCAATCGTTGAACACCTGTTAACCCCCGGCCTGCCTAAAAAATTTAAAATGTTAGGTTTTTCCTTTAACCGTATAGTCTCTTATAAATTTGAGGAAGGCGTCTACGCTCAAATTGACGGTATGCTTGAAAACGGAGAACAGGCGGTTGCGGTGGAAGTAAAAACAACATTGCGGAGGGAGGACATAGACAAACACCTTTTACGCATGGAAAAGATACGGAAACACGCCGATGAGCACCACGACAAAAGGAAGTTCATGGGAGCAATGGCGGCCACGATAATAGACGATAACACAAGAAACTATGCCTTGGATCGGGGGCTTTTTGTCATAGAACCTTCAGGCGATGATGTCAAAGTTACAAAACCGGAAGGGGAAGTTAAGGTTTGGTAGGCTAAGGCAGGAGCCTACGAGCCTATCCGATTTTTTTTAGCATAAATTTAGAATTTCGCTATATCGAAAGATCTCTCCACCAGTTTTTCAAATCCGTCTTGCACAGCCGGATCACCGGCCGCCTGCATCTGGAGCAGGATATTCCCGACCGCGGTCGCTTCGGCCGGGCCGGCAAAAACGGTTTTTCCTGTGTTTTTCGCGGTGAGCGTGTTAAGGTATGAATCTTTGCTGCCCCCGCCAATAATTGAAATAGACGGGTAATTTATTCCGGTAATCCTTTCAAGATCATCAATCGCGGTTTTATAGCATTGGGCAAGGCTGGTATAAACTGAAAAAGCCAGTTCCGTCGGGCTCTCCGGTACTTTCTTGCCAAGCCTGGCGTATTCGTTTTTTATTTCGGTTATCATGCTTTCAGGCGCCAGGAATTGCGGCAGGTTTAGGTCTATGGCCCAATCTTCGGGCGCTGTCTTTTCAGTCTCCCTTGCCATGTTCTCAAGCTCCGCGAAACTATACGCGTCGTTAAGCTCATGGCGAACGGATTGAATAACCCAAAGGCCCATAATGTTTTTCAGAAACCTGATACGGCCATTATGGGCTCCCTCGTTTGTGTAACCTGCTTTTCCGGCTTCGCCGCTTAAAACAGGATCCCCGGAAACGCCCAAAAGGCTCCATGTGCCGGAACTGATATAAAGGGAATCCTTTTTTACGGTGGCAACCGCCGAAGCCGTATCATGGCTCGCTATCATCATTACTTTGGTATTCAGGCCTGTACTGCTCTGCATCTCCCCGCTTAAGCATCCGATCTCATACGGAGGCTCCCGAATGGGTTTCATAAGCCTTAGAGGAATTCCAAGTTTGTCGAAAATTTCTTCGGCCCAGACTTTCTTTTTTGCGTCCAGGAGAGCGGTAGTAGAGGCCATAGTGTATTCGCTATATTGCTTGCCGGGAAGATTTCCCGTAAGGAGCTGCGAAAAATATTCCGGGAGATGCAGCATATGTTCCGCCTTTTCCAGCCTACCCGCAGCCTTATCGGCAAGAAGCTGATAAATTGTATTGAAAGGCTGATCGGCAGTGCCTGTAATACTGTATCTGGTCTCAAAGGGCATAGACGTTTTCAGGAAAGCTTCTGTTCTTGAATCACGGTAGGCAAAAACCGGTTTGATAATGTTTCCATCTTTATCCAGTAAGACATAATCAACCCCCCAGGTGTCTATACCTACAGAACGCAGAATTCCGGCTGTTTGGTTGTTTTTTATCCGGCGTGAACATGCCTTTAGGCCCTCTATTATTTCACCGGAAATTAACTCCGTATCCCACAAAAGAGAGTTACCCCTTTTAACCGGAGCGTTGTCAAAGCGATAGACCTCATATAAAAGGAATTTTCCGTCTTCGACACATCCAAGAATATGCCGCCCTCCGGAAGCGCCCAAATCAATTGCCAGATAATAATCCTTCATAATCATATAATGATTAATTTGAATAAATCTGTAAACACGACGAATTAAGTCTATTCCACGTTCAATATTTTTATTTTTTTTAGCGTACGCCGCTGGCCGGCATAAAGGCCGTTTGCGAACCTTAGCTCAAATACGCTTTCGTAGCCTTCGACAGTTACATTCCGGTGCTGCAACTCTTTCAGCAAATGTTCATCTTCTCTTGAAACATACCATTCCCTGTCCGGCCCTGTGATTACTATTTCAGTTATAGGCGCGCTCCCTACAAGCCTTACTATGCCGTTTACTTTTACAAGGATGGCTTCAACCGCGTCGGTTTCCTCTTCTTCAATTTTCTCCACGGCATTTTTCTCCAGGCCAATTCTTTGAACGTCCATTGTTTTTGTTTCGGTCTTTTCTTTTCTGCCCCACGCCGGCAAAGCGGCAGTGAGGCATAAGAAAAAAATACAAAGGAATAGTGAACGCCTGTTACTCAAGTACCGTTATTCCCTTCATTGGCCTGGTTAATTCAAAAGAGGGCGTCCTCTCAAATCCGTTCCGTCTTAGCATATCCCCCGCGCTAATGGCGAAAGGCCTCGAGAAACCTACCCCCGCAACGGAGCGGCCTGGCGCGTCTGCCTCGGTGTAAGAAGCGGCGACGCCGGTCGTTTTTCCGCTTTCTGCCTTGCCTTCGATATTGGTATTCGCGTTATAGGTAAGCAGGGCTCCGCCTGTAAAAGTTTCGGTATCGCTCAGGGCATTGCCGGATTTGTCCAGGCCCGCGTAGCGTACAGATTGTTTGTTTCCCGGCAAATCATAATTGTTTGTTATGCTGTAGACCCCTTCCCCAGGCGATAAAGAAATATTGGTAACACCATTGGGCGCGGTTTTTGCCTTTACGTTTTTCAGAACATCATCGTTCCGGTAGCCATAAGGGCCGCCTGGGGCATTGATGTAGTTGGCCGCCAGCCAGGTTTTAAGCAAGGTTCCCCAGTCATCATAGCCCTTTCCGCTCATTGCCCTGTCTGCGGCGTTAGTCACAGCCAGGTAATTGTATTCATCCGACAACGTGATTTCCTTGTAAATATTGGTGCTGCCCGACTGTAGTCTGAGCCACTGGAAGAAAAGGTACACTGTGGCATATTCATCCAAAATGGCATTTTGATTTTTGCTATATTCAGGGTTATCCCAAATAAAGAAGTTATTCCCGGTTTTAATCAGACCTGAAGGATCCTTGTTATACCAATCCACTTTGCTTTCTACCTGCTTGCCCAGATAAAGCCATTCGGCGGCAGAGGAAAGACCTTCGTCAACCCAGGTATCTAAAGTGCTTTTTTTATTTGAAACATAAGCGTTCACATAACTCATTAAGTGCTGGAGTTCATGGGCTACAGTGGTGTTTGAATCTTCCGAGCCGGGCACTCCCGGATAAATGTCGACATAGATCATACTGCACTCATTTGAATATTTTAAATATGGATGGGAAGGCGTGTTTTCGATCATATTTCCCATCCAGAAATAACCGGCGACATATCCTCCAATAGTATCGCTTGGTTTGTAGCCGTCCTTGATATCCAGAAGAAGGATAGTCAGCTTCTTTTCATCATCGTCAGTCATCCAGCCTGCCAGTTCCAGGGTGTTATTTGCGACTACTATTCCATTTTTAATATTATCAATCGGGCCAAGTTCTGTCCCGTTATAGCCTATCGGGCCCTTATAGGCAAAAGTATCCAGCATTTTAGGACGGATTCCCTCTTCATAGGCCTTTGCCATCGAATTTGCCGTAGCGGTGCTGATACCTGCCCCTTTTTCGGCCCATACCCTGCAATTTTCGCTTTCAGCCAGAAGATCCGCGTCAATCTGGTAAAAGCTTTCTGTTAACAGGTTTTGAGCCCAAAATTTCCTGAGAAGAACATTTGTCGGGTTACTCACGTCGCCTGAACCACCGCCACCATTGCCGCTACCGCCTGAACCACCGACGCCGAATTCGATCTGCAAGTCACAAGAACAAAAAAGAAACGCGAAAAGACAACAATACAGCAAAAATTGTTTTATCTTCATGAATACTCCTATTCTTATAACCTTTCTATTATAAACATTTCACTTCATAAAATGTCTCATAAAATAATCCACTATTTGAACAAAACTGTAAATATGTGCAAAATTACGTAATGTTGTATATAGAAAGCCGAGTACATCTACAATTTAATGATGAAGGATTTTCTTGATTTGCTTTTCTAACACAAAAACTCCAGGGCAACAGCATTTACTTTTATGCTAATCATGTATCAGGGTAACTGCTGTTGCCTTATGAAGGTGAATGTCAGCCGGAAGGGGCGCTGCGGGCTACCTTCGGTTCTGTAGGGAGGAAACATTTGGAATTCTCCGCTCTGAGCAAACGAGCGAAAAATGGTTAGCCATAAAGTGTAAAAAATGCCCAGCATCTTATACATCGAGTTTTGTTGTTTCTACTATTTCTGTTGTAAAACAGGTGCTGGGCGTTTGCACAGGCGGGTTCTACAAGCGTTTCCGCCAGCCCGCAGCGCCCCTTCCGGCTGGTCTATACTGGCATAAAGCAACTGCTGTTGCCCTGCTTCGTTTATGATGAATTGACAATTCGCCAATCCTGCTTCATTATAGAAAGACATAAATCACACGCTTTAAGGAGCTTTTATGAGTTTTACCACCGATTTAATCAGAAATATCGCAATTGCTGGGCACGGAGGTACCGGTAAAACAACTCTCTTTGAGCGGATGCTCTTTTCCGCGGGGGTTATTCCCAAGGCGGAAACCCTGGAATCCGGCAAAACGGTCAGCGATTGTACCCCGGAAGAGATAGAACGGAAAATTTCCATTCATACGGCGCTGGCGCATGTGGAATGGAACGGCAAAAAGATCAACATATTTGATACTCCGGGGTCTTCGGACTTTACCGGGGACGTAATTCTCGCGATTAGGGCTTCGGAATTCGTCCTTCTAACCGTGGAAGGCCAGACAGGCGTGCAGATCGAGACCATAAAACTATGGCGGAACCTTGAAGGCAGAAACAAACCCAGGGGGGTTTTCATTACGCGCCTTGACGGAGAACGCGCGGATTTTAACAAGGCCCTGGCGGATATAAAAGAAAAGTGTAAAATCGAGCCTGTGCCGGTTACAATCCCCATAGGGAGCGGCGCGGGCTATAAGGGCGTTATCGACGTTATAAACGGGAAAGCCTGGTTTTCACAGGGAGAAGCGCCTGAAAAAGAAGGCCCCATCCCGGCGGAAATGCAGCAGGCGGTCGACGCCGCCAGGGAGAAGCTTTTTGAAGCCGCCGCCGAGGGGGACGACGCCCTGATGGATCAGTACCTCGAAAAGGGCTCCCTTACGGCGGAGGAAATGCAGAAAGGCCTTGTGCTGGCTCTGGCGAAAAACAAGTTCCTTCCGGCCTTTGCCGGGACGGCCTTAAAAAATTCCGGTCTAATTCCCTTCCTTAATTTTATGGCAAATATCGGCCCGAATCCCGGAACCGCGAAAGACATTTCCATTGACAAGGAAGGGAAAGAGACCGATGTTCCCATAGATTCTTCAAAACCCCTCTCCGCCCTCGTAATAAAAACCTCGTATGATCAGTTTTCAGGAAAGTTAAGCTGGGTAAAAATAATCGGCGGAAAACTCACGGCGGATTCGGAAATCTTAAACGCCACGGAAAATAAAAAAGAGAGGGTGGGGAAATTCTACACCTGCCAGGGAAAGAAACTGGAAGAAGTAAGGGAGCTCTTTGCGGGAGACGTGGGGATCATCACCAAGTCCGCTACCCTTAAAACCAACGACACCATCAGCGCGGGGGAGACGGGGATTAATTTCAGGCCATTAAGACTGCCGGAGCCGGTTCACTCGGTCGCCGTCAACGCGGTCTCCAAAAAAGACGACGACAAGCTTGGCGAGTTCCTCGTTCGCGCTGCCGACGAAGACAAAACTTTCAGATACGTGTTTAACGCGGAAACCAAGGAAACCGTCATTTCCGGAATGGGCGAACTTCAAATTAATATCATTCTGGACAAAATCAAGGCAAACCAAAAGATAGATGTAGAAACCCGCATACCGCGTGTCGCCTACCGCGAAACAATTACAAAGAAAGCTTCCGCCGAATATACCCACAAAAAGCAGACCGGCGGTCACGGCCAGTACGGCAAGGTGCTTTTGGACATCGGCCCCCTTGCCCGCGGCGAAGGCTACAAGTTCGAAAACAAAATCTTCGGCGGGGCGGTTCCAAAGAACTACATCCCCGGCGTTGAAAAAGGTATCGCGGAAGGAATGGCGCACGGTACTATGGCCCAGTACCCTGTCGTGGACGTTGAGGTAGCCATAGTGGACGGCAAATACCATCCGGTGGATTCTTCAGAGCTCTCCTTTAAACTTGCCTCCAGAAACGCGTTCCGCGAAGCCATGCGCCAGGCAAATCCTACCCTGCTTGAACCCATTATGAGCCTTACGGTTTTTGTGGAAGACAAATACCTGGGCGACGTGATGAGCGATCTTTCAAGCAAGCGGGGAAAAATCCTGGGGCAGGATTCGTCAGGCGGCATAGCCGAGATTCGCGCCGAAGTACCGCAGGCCGAGTTGCTGCGTTACTCCATCGACCTGCGCTCAATTACTTCGGGCACAGGCTCCTTCGGCGTATCCCTCGATCACTACGCGCCGATTGCGGGCCGCATTGCCGAGGACGTAATCAAGGCGGCGGAAGCCTTCAAGATCCAGGAAGAAGAAGACGCCTGAGACATTCACGGTAACTTACACAAAAGAAATCCTCACGCAGAGCTCGCGGAGTTCGCAGAGATCAGCGCGTTATTACCAAATTGCGCGTCTTCTACTATTCTTTTTCTTAAGTTAATGATCAAAAACTAGAATCGAACCTTCGGTTTACGGGCGCTTAACTTACAAATTACCTATAGTCCTTTGCGCCTCTGCGCCTCTGCGCGATAAATTTTCGTATGATTTTTTTACTGTTTCCTTGATTTTAGAATTGCTGGCGTTAGGCGCTATATATTTGACTTTACAACTAAAATACACAATAATAAAAACACGGAGGATAAAATGCCCTAAAAAAGTGAGTATTGCTGCGGCATATTTAAAAAACAATTTTAACAATTAATTCATAAAAAAGTATTTAAAAAAACGTTACCCTTTAATCTTTTTTATGCAAAACCGTCTAAAACCTCTAAAGTGGTCATTTCTGCCAAAATGTAGAAAGAGCCTTGGCTTGTTATTCGGAATTATTACAAAAGGAGATAAAAATGATTTGTAAAGAACGGCTGGTTACGATTTCGGAATTAACGATGGCCGGAATTCAACAAATGGATGAGAATAAACTAAATATTTACGCGAAGTCCCTGAATTCCTTTATTGAAGGTTTGCCCGAACTTGATGAAAGAATCAAAGCCGCTTTGGTGGCAAAGGACCTCGCTTCTTTATCAAAATGCCTGGCGGATGTCCGCGATTTATTGGAGGCAATTCAAGCGACTGATATGGCGGATGAATGTACCAAACAGATCAAGGGTTTAAATTCCATCAAGCATGAAAAACTCGAAGCGTTTATGGCTTATTTTCTGACAAGCCTGTCCATGCTGTCCATTGATATTCAGATGGCGGAACTTAAGGATCAGGAAGACGGGTCAGACGTATCTTCCGAACAAAAGCCTGCCGCAACCGGGAATCAATCAAAAGAGAAAAAAACCATATTGGCGGTTGACGACACCCCGTTCTTCCTGACCACGCTGAAAAAAATACTTCAAGACACTGACTATAAGCTACTCTGCGTAACTTCAGGCGGCGACGCGCTTAAGTCTCTTGAAAAGCATCCTCCAAATCTTGTTCTTCTGGACATTGAAATGCCCGTGATGGACGGCTACGAGCTTGCCGCGCAAATAAAGAAAAAAGGAGAAAGGGCGCCTATTATTTTTTTGACAGGCAATGCCAAAAGAGAGAACGTGGTAAGGGCGGTGGAGGAGGGAGCGGCGGATTTCATCGTAAAGCCGATAAACAAAAAAGAAGTTCTCGCCAAAATCGAAAGATACATATAGGCCTCTTAATTAACACCATTCAATAAACGTATTTAAAAAACGGGAGTAGAAAAGATGGACTGGCATAAGAATCTAAAAATGCGAAGCAAGCTCCTTATGGCGTCCGGAATGCTTATATTGCTGATGGCCATCTCTAACACCTTTACAATAACACAGTTCGTTAAAACCAGCCGCAGTTACAATTCCCTGATCAACGACACTATCCAGCGGCAAATTTATCTGCTTGACGCGGAAACCGATATGATGAAGTTACGGTATTATAACCTCTCCATGATGTATTCACTGGCCGACAGAGTTAACGCGGAAGAACCTTCCGTGGAAGGAACTTCCGACGAAAAAATTTCCACGGGAAATTTTTCCCGACAATACTATGACCGCAATCAATTGTTCGACTCGTTTTTAAAAAACATGAACAGCTATAATACCAGCGTGAAAACCGATTCAGCGTTAACCGAAGAAGAAAAGCAGTTCCGCCTGGACATCTGGAATCAAATAGTCGATTCGTTCACCAATACCTATGTTTATTTTTCCAACGAAATTGACGCGGCTATAAAAAGCGCGGACGTGCAGAGATCGGAAGAAATAATTCGGCAAATTCTTACCATGGGAAATGAAACAAGCGTTAAACTGGACGAACTCAACAATGTAGCCATTGAAAAGGTCAAAAATGATTCGGTAATAATCGCAACCCATAACAGAAACGCGATAAATATGGTGTTGGGCATATCAGCCTTTTTTGTCGTTATCTCAATCTTTTTGGCGTTCATTATTTCTGCAACGATAAGGAACCCCGTTATACGAATGCAAAAGGCGATGGCGGAAATATCCAAGGGGAATCTTTCCTACCCTATAAGGAGCGAATACAAGGACGAATTGGGAATGCTTTCAAACAGCATAGGCAGCATGGTTGATACCATTGCGGAGATGAACAAAACAATGGCGGTCATAGATTATCTGGACTGCATGATATACATCGTTGATACAGACTATAGGATAGTTTACATAAATAACAAAATGGCGGAGACCTTTGCCGTAAGAAGGGAAAGCAGCGTCAATAAAAAATGTTATGAGCATTTAAGAAACCTCACCTGGCCGTGTGCGGACTGCGTTTTACCATATGTCCTTTCGGAAGGCAATTACACCTATGCCGAAGACATAGAATATATGTGGGAAGAAAAAACCAACAAATGGCTAAGCGGCAAGGTTGCGATTATTCGCTGGACGGACGGCTCGCCTGTGCTGTTTCACTATTTAACCGATGTTACAATGAAAAGGGAATACGAGGACACTCTGCTTTTCGCAAAGCACGCCGCCGAAGCGGCCTCGGCGTCAAAGTCCGCTTTTCTTTCGAACATGAGCCACGAGATACGCACGCCAATGAACGCCATCATCGGCATGACGAACCTCTTGACCCACGAATCGCTCAGCGAGCGCCAGATGGGTTACATCAACGATATCAATTTGTCCGCCCGTTCACTCCTCTCCATTATCAACGATATATTGGATTTTTCAAAAATCGAATCCGGAAAATTGACGCTTAACCCGGTAAATTACAATTTCCACGCGCTTATAGGCAATATCACATCCATGTTCAGCTATGTGGCGCAAAAGAAAGGGCTTGAATTCAAGTTTGAAAGCTCTAGCGATTTACCGGAATACCTTTATGGCGACGATTTAAAGCTCAGGCAGGTCTTAACGAATATCTGCGGAAACGCCGTTAAATATACCGAAGAAGGACACATCAGACTGAAAGTATCTGTCTCAGGCGGCAACCTGGTCTTTGAAGTCTCGGATACCGGAATGGGAATCCGCAAAGAAGACATAATTAAATTATTCAACGCTTTTGAGCGCGCCGAAACGGACAAAAACAGGGGCATAGTCGGGACCGGTCTGGGACTTTCCATATGCAAGTCTTTTGTGGAAATGATGGGCGGCCATATACTGGTTGATAGCGAGTATGAGCAGGGCAGTGTTTTTACGGTAATAATTCCGGCGGTTTTGGGCAACAAGGCCGAAGTAAAGTCTGCGAAGAATCTGAAGAAAGAACAGACTTTATTTGCGCCTGACGCCAACATTCTGGTAGTAGACGACAACGAGTTTAACATCAGGGTAGCGGAGGGCCTGCTCGGCTTATTCAAGATAAAACCGAAAACCGCCTCTTCCGGAAGGAAAGCCATAGACCTGGTACAGAAGAACGAATTCGACCTTGTCTTTATGGATCACATGATGCCGGAGATGAACGGAGTTGAAGCAGTAAGGGAAATAAGAAAACTCATGCCTCAATACGCAAGCCTGCCTATTGTGGCTTTAACTGCCAACGCGATTCAGGGAGCAAAGGAAATGTTCCTCGCGAACGGCTTTAACGGGTTTATTTCAAAACCCATTGAGATGCAGGAATTGAACGAAATTTTAAGGGAATGGCTGCCGCCTGAAAAAATCGAGGAAAAACCTCTGGCGGATTTAAATGCTGAAAGCCAGGGTGATGAAACAACCGGCGATTTCATGCGCGCCCTTGAAAAAATAGATGAAATCAACACTGAAATCGGCCTGAACCGTTTCTCCGGAATGGAAAATATGTACAACGAAACATTGGATGCTTTCACCAAGGACATGCTATCAAACTGTATTGCCATGTCGGACAGCCTGGCATACGGAGATACGCAAAGTTTCGCGATTTCAGTACACGCCATGAAATCGGCGCTTTCAACCATCGGAGCGATGAACTTATCCGAAACTGCGGCAAAATTGGAAACAGCCGCCAGGAGCAAAAACATTGAATACTGTATGACGCGGTTTCCGGCTTTTATGGAAAAGCTTTTATCCCTGCATGAACAGCTTTCATCCATTTACCCTTTTCAGGAAAAGAAAATTGGCTCCCCAAAAAAGGACGGAGATGCCGCCTTTCTGCACGACAATATCAGCAAGGCGCTTCTGGCGGCGGATGATTTTGACGGGGATTCCGGTTTTAAAGCCATCAACGATTTATTGGCATACGATTTTGGCGGAGAAAATAACGCGCTGTTGGAAAACGCGGCGGAGGCGTTCAGGGGTTTTAATTACGACGCGGCCAGGGATTTTTTAAACAAGCTGTTGCCGCTCTCCTGACAAGGGATAATGATGTCGATATATGCTTCAATAAAGAAAATAAAGCCGAAGCGCCCGCTTTATGTACAGCTGTTATTTACAATTTTCGCTTTTTTGATAATGATCCTTTTAAGCAACGCCTTTATGAGCAATATCGTGCGCGGGTACTTAAAACAAAACGCGGTAAACATACTTGACGCGGCCCAGGCGCAAATAATCTCCGATCTGATAGAACCGCAAACAGTGCTGGACGATGTTTCGCGCATAACGCGCACCATGGTATTGCGCGGCGATAACGCCGACAGTTTGCGGAATTATTTATCAACCGTGCTGGGGTATTTGCTTCTGGACAACCACCGTAACGCGGTTTACAGCACGCTTTTTGGGTACTTTGAAACGCTTCCTGACGGCCCCGCTTTTATAGAAGGCCTTATCAAGGATATGGCGGATTGGTATGACCCGACAGAGCGTTCCTGGTACCAGAACGCGATTGCGGAAAACGGCGAAATCGCGACGACCATGATATACAGCGATGTAATTTACGATGATCCCGTTCTTATTTTTTCACGCTGTATTTTTGATGATCATGGCCGCCGTTTGGGCGCTGTCGGCCTTAGGATAGAAATTGACGCTATCGGGGAATTCGTTGTCAACACGGCCTCGGCTCAGGGCGGCTACGGAATACTGATTAGCGAGGATTTGGTTTTATTCGCCCACCCGAATCGCGAATTTATAGGCGAAAATATACGCGCGAATGGAATCCCTTTATCAGTTCTTGCGGATGAATTAATAAGCGGCAAAGAAATAACAGAACACCCGATGACCTCTTACAAAGGCGAAGACGCTGTTGCTTTTTTCAGACAGCTCCCCAACGGCTGGTATCTTGGCGTTGATTTCCCGAGACTCCCATACTATCAAAGCGTAATCAATCTGGCTTTAATCCTTAGTATATTGGGCATAGCGCTTGCGTCCGTTTTGAGCTTTGTCCTTATTCGCGTTGACGCCGCCAGAAATAAATCCGACATGGAAAGCAGGTACAAAAGCGCTTTTCTGGCAAACATGAGCCACGAGATACGCACACCCATGAACGCGATTATCGGCATGACAGAGCTTCTTGCAAATGAACAGTTAAGTGAGCGCCAGATGGGTTTCATTGACGATATTTGGGTGTCAGCCCATTCACTACTCTCCATTATAAACAACATCCTGGATCTTTCAAAAATTGAGTCCGGAAAATTCACGCTTGTCCCGGTAAACTACGATTTTCACGCGCTTGTTGATAACATCATTTCCATGTTCAGTTATGTGGCGCAGAAGAAGGGCCTGGAATTCAAGTTTGAAAGCACAGGGGACTTACCCGAATGTCTTTATGGCGACGATTTACGGCTAAGGCAGGTTTTGACGAATATCTGCGGAAACGCCGTCAAGTATACCGAAAAAGGACAGGTCAAATTAAAAACATCCATATCAAACGGCAATTTAGTATTTGAGGTTTCGGACACCGGAATGGGAATCCGCAAGGAAGACATATACAAATTGTTTGACGCTTTTGAACGCATGGATATAGAAAAAAACCGCAGCATAAACGGAACCGGCCTGGGGCTTTCAATCTGCAGATCTTTTGTTGAAATGATGGGCGGCTGCATACTGGTTGACAGCGAGTATGGGCAGGGAAGCGTTTTTACGGTTGTAATTCCTGCTGTTTCTGGCGACAAGGCAAAAATAAAATCCGCGAAGAAGATGGGAAATGAACTGCCGTTATACGCGCCTGACGCCAACATTCTGGTAGTAGACGACAACGAGTTTAACCTTAGAGTAGCGGAAGGAATGCTCATCCTGTTTAAGATTAACACTAAAACCGCTTTTTCCGGCAAGAAAGCCATAGACATGGTACAAAACAACGAATTTGATCTTATCTTTATGGATCACATGATGCCGGAAATGGACGGAGTTGAAGCAGTCGGAATAATAAGGAAACTTGGCGCAAATTATGAAAGCCTGCCGATTATAGCGCTGACAGCCAACGCCATTCACGGGGCAAAGGAGATGTTCCTGTCCCACGGCTTTAACGGGTTTATTTCAAAACCCATTGAGATACAGAAATTGAAAGAAGTTTTGCGCGAATGGCTGCCGCCTGCGAAAATTGTGGAAGAAGAACTTGCGGCTTTGAATGTAGAAAGCCGGTATGATGAAACAAGCGGCGATTTCATAAGCGCTCTTGGAGAAATTGACGAAATCGACACTGAGATCGGTTTAAGCCGTGTTTCCGGAGCGAAAAATATATATCACGAAACATTGGCGCTTTTCCATAGAAGGCTAATAGCGGAATGTGACGCCATGTCTTTCGCAATAAACGCCAAAGACATAAAGAGCTTCGCAATTAAAGTACACGCCATGAAATCGACGCTTTCAACCATCGGAGCGATGAACTTATCCGTTGCGGCGTTCAAATTAGAAACGGCTGCCAAAACCGATGACGTTAATTACTGCCAGGAACGCTTCCCCGCCTTCAGGGAAAAGCTCATCAACCTGTATAAAAAGTTATCAGCCGTTTTCCCGTCCGATAAGGCCAAAGCCCAAAAGAAAGACGGAGATATAAATTATTTGCAAGAAAAGATCAGCAAAGCACTGGATGCGGCGGATGACTTTAACGGCGACTCGGCCTTTAAAATCACAAGCGAACTGCTCACTTACGATTTCGGCGATAAAAACAACGCCCTGTTGGAAAACGCCGCAACGGCGTTTGAGAATTACGATTACAACGCCGCCAGAGAATCATTGAATCAAATTTTAATGATGGGAAATTAAGAATGAACAACGACGAAAGACCAAAGCCGGCCTTCTGGTCAGTTACGTCCCCGGTTTAATCTGGATAATAACCGCTAATCTCGCTTTTCTACCGTGCCGTCCGCGCGGGCGATAAAAACAACCGGACGAAGGGGCCTGTCGAGCGGGCCGGTGAAGAAACCGTTTTCCACCACGCCTGGGATGCGGTTGATTTCCCTTTCCATAAGAACCGGATCTGGAGCCTTGGCGAAGCGTATGTCCAAAAGAAGGTTGCCGTGGTCGGTGATGACCGGCCCGGCCTTGCGCAGAGCCTGCCTGAGCGTTACCTCTGCGCCGAGCTTTTCAAGGGCCAGCGTAACGCTTACCCTCGCTTCCCCGACTACCTCTACCGGTACGGGAAATTTAACGCCAAGGTTTTCAACTATTTTTGATTCATCGACCACGATAGCGTAAGAAGCCGAGGCGTAAGCCGCGATTTTTTCCGGCAATAGAGCGCCGCCGCCGCCTTTTATAAGCCTGTTTTCGCCGTCAACTTCGTCTGCGCCGTCAATGGTTAGATCGAGCTTCGCGTTTATCTCCCTCGAATTCAAAGTGAAAAGCGGGATGCCCAATGTTTCACATTCTATTGAAGTTTGAAAACTTGTAGGAACCGCCAATATGCCGGAGAGTTTCCCTTCTTTTAAAAGCGCGCCTATGTACCTTACCGCCGTAATTGCCGTGGAACCGGTCCCCAGCCCCAGCTTCATGCCGCTTTTAACAAGGGCATCCACCGCCGCCCTGCCGACTATTTCTTTAATCTTGGTTTGTTCCATATTCACTTCCTAAAACTTAACGCGGGAAACAAGAGATGGGGGAAATTCCCTGTTCATGAGAAAAGCGTACTGGTAGCGGACGTGCCTGTGGAGCAAATCGCTGCCGTTCAGGATTTTGCACCCCGCCTGTTCGGCCCGCTTCAGGCAAAGGGTTTTTTGGGGCTCATATATAAAATCCATAACGATTTCTCTGCCGGAAAATTTGTAGAATTCTATCGGGTCACTATCTATGTCCGGCGCCATTCCTACAGTGGTTGCCTGAATAATAATGTCCGAATACTTTTCCATCAGAACAGCGCCTCGGCTGTCAAAAGTCGCCCAGGCAAAACGATAGGGCTCTGCCAGGCTGCGCGCCCTCGCCGGAGTGCGGTTAAGTATAAGGGCCTTCCCCTTCAATCGATTGACCTCAAAGGCAGCCGCCTTTGCCGCTCCCCCCGCGCCGATTATGGTAATTTTCCTGCCCTTAAGATCCTTTTTGCCAATAAAAGATAAAAGGCTGTCGGAAAATCCGGACGAGTCCGTGTTGTAACCCATCCAGCCATGGGGAGTTCTTACCAAAGTGTTGCAAGCGCCAATTGATGCTACCTTTTCCGACCTGCTGGCCAGGTAAGGGAGTATCTTTTCTTTATAAGGCACTGAAATTGAAAGGCCGGAAATGCCGATCTCCTCGGCCAGAAGTAAAAGTGATTCTATGGAATCGGCTACGATGGGGATAAAAACAGCATCGTTCTGATCCATCCTGAACACTGTGTTGTAAAAAAGAGGGCTATTGGCAACTTTAAGAGGGTAGCCTGCTATCGCAAAAACCTTCGTTTTGGGAGTAATATCCCTAAAGTGGTAAAGCTCCGCCAATACCTTTGGCTCAAGCTGCCCCGGCGCCGCGGATTTTACTCCGCCACACGCCTGGGATGTGTAACTTATGCGGGAGCCCAGGAACTCGGACAATATCCTCGTGTTTACGCCGTATTCCCCCATGCATAAAAGTATCTTGTCAATGCCGGCAGTTTCCTTTGCGGCTTTATACACCCTGACTACATCCGCCAAAGAGCAGGCCGTCACCGATACTTTAACAAGCTCGTCCCCAACCCTTCTGAGTTTCTTTATCTTTCCGGACAGATCCTGATCGACCCCTTCCATGTTGTGCCAGGATCGGATTATGCGGGTTCCAAAGGTGCGGGCGGCTTCTTCAAGGCTGGGTACATTCAGGTCTTCTTCAAGGTCTACATAGGCGAAATTCCGCCTTTGGTCGGCGGCGGCGTAGGCCAGGCCCTTCGCAAACAGGGAAATCCTGGAACCTTCCCCGCCCACGTAATAACCGCCTTCATGAGTTCTCCTCACGGTAAGGATCACAGGCACGCCGGCCATTTCCGGAAAGCGCCTAATATGGAACCTTTCATCCGGATCAAGACAGTCCACACGAAGCTCTGCCAGATCTACATATTTCCTGTTTTTTTCAAGCAGCTCCAGATCCTGCGCTAAAGTCTTACCTGTAAGACAGATGCATATTTTTGCCATGTTAAAACTGCAAACTTTCAACAGGAAGAGCGACGGTTTCCCGGTGAATTTCCCGGTTAAGCATTGAGAGTACCAGCACCGCCCCGGAAGGCTGAAGGTACGGAACCGAAAGCCGTCCTCCAGGGTACTGTACCGACAAGAGGCGCTGCCTTGCGCCGCCGGGAAGTATGCTTTCCAAAGTCACCAGCAGGGGGTAGGGATTTTGCGCCATTTCGTATGTAAAAAGGCCGAAGACCTGATTTTGCGGCAGGCTGTCCGGTATGGTCATAACAATTTCAACCCTTGTGCTTGAAGCGGCAAGGGTGTCTCCGCCCGGATTTTGGTAAACCACAGTTCCGGCTTTCTCGCCGCTCCGGCTCTGTCTGATTGAAAACTCAAAATCAATTCCCGCCCGGCCAATCTGTTCCAGAGCGTCATCAAGGCCCAGCCCAAGAAGATTTGGCAGCTTCGTCCTGACATTTTCGCTGCCCCGGCTCACAACCAGTTCCATCACGGTTGGGCCGGAAATAGCCGTACCTGCTTCTGGTTTTTGCTGCAAAACCGTCCCGGCCGGTTCCGTGGAATATTGGTACATCAAAGGGTCTTTTATGGTTATTGGCTGGATGTTCCCCCCCGCGCTCTGAGTTGACAAGAGAGTCTGGATGTCCATACGGACTTCATCAATATTTCTGCCAATATAATTATCAATAGTGTTGACCATTACCCCCTGGCTTACCACTAACTGGATCCTCCTGCCGGCCTTAACAATAGTTCCCGGCAGCGGGGTTTGTTCCAGAATAAGCCCTTTTTCCGTAGAGCTTTGGCTGTAACGAAGGCTAATTCTTGGGTAAAGCTCTTTTACCTGAAGCTCAAGAAGAGCGGCTGTCAGATCCCGTCCCTGGACATCGGGAACCATAGTCCTTTCGGCTCCCCGCACATTGATAAAAAAAACCGACACAGCCACGATTCCAACTAACACAATAAGACCCGCGGCCATTGAGAGAAAAAGCCGCAAATGGTTTGAGACATAACCTTCTATAGCATCAAGGTCCAGATTGATAAAGCTCATAAAAGCTATATTAGATGGAAAAAACCCCAGTAGCAAGGGTCTCCACCCCGCAAAAAAAGCACTATTGCCGCATCACTTGCGATTTTCATTTTGCCTTACCCCTATTTCCCCCAAAGCTTTTTTCTTGATAAGGTGGTATATGTTATGGTATAATTATTTCGAAGTTTTAACATAACAAATCCCGGCGGATTTTAACAGCATTGACAACCTGAATAAGATAAAAAAAACAGCCGGAAAGTGGCTGTCAACTTCATAAATGGAGCAAAGGGGAAATGAAACTTAAACTTAAATTAAGCATAATGATGACAGCCATTATGGCGGTTGTTGTAACGGCAGTTGCCGTGGTATTGGTGCAGCGGGCATCCGAAATAGCCATGGAATCTAACCTCCGGGGCTTAAGGTATTTAGCCGAGGAGCAAGCCAGATTCTGGCAAGGACGGGAAAACGGCTATTTAAAGCAGTTAACCGGAATTGCGGACATAATGG
>Ga0268262_10002377_pt1 | contig 21785 bp, 18 predicted proteins | sample TergutNc150P3_FD_190354 | JGI IMG/M metagenome (GOLD analysis project Ga0268262, IMG submission 190354) | Nasutitermes corniger P3 segment gut microbial community from laboratory colony in Florida, USA - Nc150 P3 (SPAdes) (version 2) | ecosystem: Host-associated > Arthropoda: Insects >... | reverse complement strand
AGGATATTCTGCACCGTTTAAGAGAGTTAGCGGTTCAGTCAGCCAACGGCATTTATTCAGACGAAGATCGTATGCAGATCCAAGTCGAAGTGTCGCAGCTGTATGACGAAGTTAACCGTATCGCAAGTCATGCCCAGTTTAACGGCATGAATGTGCTTACCGGCGCATTTGCATCTGATTCATCGTCAGGCAGAATAATGCAATTGCAAGTAGGCGCGAACATGGATCAGAACGCCAGAATTTACATTGGCAATATGTCAGCTAATGCGCTTGGATTGCATGACGCACAGGGTGAAGGTAAGATTTCAATTATCAACCCGTCGGAAGCAAACCTTGCCATCGGCACAGTAGATTCAGCGTTAAAAATCGTTTCCAAACAACGTGCTGACCTTGGCGCTTATCAAAACCGTTTTGAACTTGCGTCGCAGGGCGTAGCGGTAGCGGCGGAGAATTTGCAGGCTGCGGAATCCCGCATTAGGGATACCAACATGGCGAATAAGATGGTTGACTATACAAAAGATACCATCTTGTCCCAAGCTGGAACCGCAATGCTGGCGCAAGCTAATCTTCGCACTCAATCGGTTTTATCACTGCTTTCATAATCATTATTATTTAAAAATACGAATTAAGAGACTTCTGGACGTCGTCTTTTTATTCGAACCCTGATTGCCTGATCACCTGACCGCTTGTTTCAAGTTGTCAGGTTGAACGGACGGTTAGGGAAGGACAGTGAAGTTCGCGCCTTCACTGCCCTATTTTTTTCTGCCAGGGATTGGCGGGAAAAAAAGCCATGATACAACAAGGAGGGGGTGTCAGGTATTTACATGGAGGTACAATATGTCCGTAGCAAGTGTGGGATTTAACGCTGTCTCGCCAATGCTTTTTCCTGAGCAGGAAAGAACGGTCAGGCAGCCGGCGGCTCAGCCGGAAAAAAAAGCAAAACCTCAAATACATCACTCTACAACGGCAGATTTAGAACGAATAGGTCTTGTTTTTAACAAGAAACTGCAATTTGTGGTAGATCACGGCTCTAACGAGGTCATTATCAAGGTAATTGATAAAGAAACCGATAAAGTAATTAAGGAGCTTCCTCCCGAAGAATTACAGCGTCTGCATAGTAATCTTAAAGAGGCTATTGGTCTGTTATTTGATGAGAAGGTCTAGCTTAACAGCATCGTTTTAGTTTTAATTAAAACGGTATTTTAAGCAAATAATCGCAGATTTGCAGGTTTTACCTGTTGTTGGGGAGTTCAGGTATGTCTGATGTTTACATTCCGGGGGTAAAAAGCAGGTTTAACTCTGAAAAGATCGTTGACGATCTGATGAAGATCGAAAGAATCCCCAGAGACAGAACCCAAAACAACATTGACACTCTTCGCGTAGAAAAAGGTTATTGGCAGGAAGTAGGAAAACGAATAAATACACTGCGCGACAGCTCCCGTCAACTCTACTCTTTTCAAAACCCCTTTAACGAAAGACTAGGCCGCAGCGCCGATGAATCCGTAATTACGGCTACCGCAAACAGGGAAGCGATGGAACAATCGCTTTTTTTTACAGTTAAGCAAACCGCTCAGGCGGACAGATTTCTTTCCCAACCTCTCGATGAAAAAACAAAAATAGACGCGGGAACTTACTCCTTTTCCGTCGGTAATGATGAAATATCCATAAATTACCGCGGCGGCACTTTAAAAAATTTCGCTGAAACAATCAATAACCGCGGCAAAAATAAAATATCCGCTTCCATAATCACAGTAAAACCGGGAACAAGTTCCCTTTTGATAGAATCTAAAATAACCGGCTCTGAAAACAGATTGGGCTTTTCACAAGATGCCTCGGCATTAGCGACTAAAATTGGAATGATGGAAGTCAGCCATGACGCTCAAAAAGATATAGTAATCAGCGAAAACACAGTAAATAAAACCGGACAGAACGCGGCTAACGTATCGGTTAACGACGGTGTGGTACAAGTTGCCCCGCTCTCTTCCGCGTCCCTTCCTATAAATATCGCGATTGGCGCCGATTCGCCTTTGGTACTGCGCCTTCAAACTCAAACAAAAGTTGAATCCGGCGATAACTTAAATATTCCCCAGCCTCCTCCCGGACCCGATGTACCGACAAGCTCCGTAACATACGAAGGAATTACAATTGAAAATTTACCGTCAGACGCTCCCCTGCCCGAATTTACTCCGCCGTCAGCGCCTGTGCGCGTAGACAACATGGAAGTTTTAAATCTTGTTTTCTCCGACGGCTCAACCGCAAAACTTCCGGCAATAACCGATTCTTCCTCACCTACCGCAAGGCAGTATAATTTAGCGGAATTCGCCCGCGGCAGAACTATCACCTCGCTTAACATTGAAAACTCAAATACTCACCGTGAAGTTTCAATCGGCAAAGTAGAAGTTTTAGACATTACTTCCACAAGCGGTTTAAAACCGTTAAATGCCGTCTCTAACGCGCGCGACGCAATAATATCAATGGAAGGGATAGATATTACCCGTTCCTCAAACATTATTGACGATTTAATTCCCGGCGTTACATTGAATTTAAGGGGCGTATCCGACAAACCGGTTGAGTTAAAAATTACGCCTAATGTGGAAGCGGTAAAAGAAACTATTATCAACTTTGTTGGAAATTACAATCGGCTTATGGCGGAAATAAACGTGCTGACCGCAAGAAGCGTGTATTCAGGCTCAGGGTACAATACAAGCGCAGATGATACAATTATAAATGAATTGACATATTTAACATCTGATGAAAGAGCCGAAATGAAAACCAGACTGGGCGCTTTTAACGGAGACGTTACTTTAAACAATTTAAAAAACCACCTTATACGGACAGTTACAGCCCCCTACCCTACCAGCCTTGAAAGAGACCTTACCCTTTTAGCGCAGATAGGCGTCAGTTCTAACGCCTCAAGAACGTCGGGATACAATCCTTCACAGTTAAGAGGTTATCTTGAAATCGACGAAAAAAAGCTTGATGCCGCTTTAGAGACAAAAATACCCGCTATCAAAGAATTATTTGCAAGCGATACTTCCGGCGATTTAATCGCGGACACGGGAGTCGCATACAATGTAGATACCATTATAAAACCTTTTGTTGAAACAGGCGGCATTATTTCCCTAAAAACCAGTACTATTGACTCCCGTATTTCTCAGGATGAAAAACGCATTGTCAATCTTGACCGCCAGCTAGCCGCCAAAGAACAAGACCTTAAAATACAATACGCTAAGATGGAATCTGCCTATTCGCGAATGGAAAAAATGTCCAATTCTCTTGACAGTTTCAGTCAGCAAAACCGGGGCAGCAGATAATGATAATCAAAATTAACGACAAAACGCTGGATTTCTCTCTTGATAGTGAAAAAACGCTTGGAGAGGTTTTTACCTCGCTTGAACAATGGCTTTCCAACTCAGGGCATCGTTTAAGCGAAATTTCCATTGACGGTCAGGTTGTCAGCGCCGCAATGGTAGAAGATGTTTTTAAGAAAGAAATTAAATTAATAAAAGAGCTTGATATTCGCACAAACGCTCTTGCGGAACTTGCCGCGACAAGCCTTCTAACCCTTCTAAGAGATATTGACGAATACGAAAACCTTAAATTTGATGAAAAGGCAAAATTCTTTGACAACTGGAAAAACAGCGCACAAGCAATGTTTATCATGGAGGAAATGCCCGATCTTTATTCGTATTTTAAAAATACGTTTTTAAGCGGCGAAATATCGCTTCAAACCCTGCGCTCGGTAACGGAAGAAATACAAAGGGAAGTAAACGAACCTGTAAATGAACTTGTAAAGATTGAGCCGATTTTAAATGAGATTTGCGACAAACTTATAAACCTTCCCCTTGATATCCAAACGGGAAAAGACCTTACCGCGGCACAAACAATTCAGCTTTTTACCGCCATTACGGAAAAAATAATCAGGCTTTTTTATCAGTTAAGCACTCAAGGATATATAATCCAAATAGAAGAAGCCAAAAAAATAGCGGAAGAATTCGGCGAATTTAAGAACGTATTAACAGAACTATTGGAATCATATGAAAAACATGATATTATTATTGTCGGAGATGTCGCTGAATATGAAGCGGCTCCTAAGCTTAAAGAAATATATTTAAATATTTTAAGTAATTGCCGGGAAGAGGCAAAAACACAGGATGATAAATGAAAATTAATTTTCTGATATTTTATTTATTACAAGTATCTGTGAAAGATTTTAATTTTGCCTCAAAAAAAACATCTCCGGCGGAAATAATAGGTATTTTTGTCGTCATTGCCGTCATTGTAGTCGCTCTTGTTATTGTCAATTCATTTTCAAAAAACACTCCTGCGGGGAAAAAAGGGGCATCCGGTCCTGTCACTCCCAGAGGAGCAGGGGGTATTTTTACAGTTTTTAACTTTCATCGTATAGCAAAGAATCTGGGACTGGACAGCGAACAGACAAAAATGCTTGATTATATTTTTAAAACAGATCAGGTAACAGATCCTGAAAAATCTATAAAAAACCCTGAGCTTTTGGACAGGCATTTCAGGCGCGCGTATAGGATACTGGATCAGACGCAGGGAAATGACGCCGAAAACCAGCATAGAATTGCCGTTCTTTTTTCGACAAGAAATATCATAGAAAACAGCGTGTTGGAAGTATTAAATTCCTCGCGCCAAATAAAAGAAGATACAATATTTACGGTTATTTATAATAAAGACAAACTAAATCTTCATGTTGTTTCGGCAAAAGGCGATTACATTGACGTTGAGGCTCCCAAGAATGTGCTTGGAAGTCAGATTAAAATTCAAAAAGGCACAAGGCTTACGGTATTGTTCTTCAGTAAAAACAATAAAGGGTTTTCATTTGAGACCAGGGTTATCGGCTACGCAACAAAATATAACCGTCCTTTAATGATGCTTGCCCACTCCAACCATGTCAGATTCCTTTCACAGCGGCGTTTTAGAAGAAGACAGGCTAATTTAAGCTGTACAATGAACCTTGTGGTTATCGAAGGCAGCGGCAAAAAACAACATTTAATAGCAGATAAGAAGAGGTTTCAGGGCTCAATTACCGATATATCAGTAGGGGGTTGTTCAATAAAAGTAATAACCCCAGTAAAGGCGGGGGCTATGTTTAAGGTTGAATTTCAAATAAACGATATAATTTTAGCGGCATTAGGGCAGATACTAAGGACAAATAGGACGGGCGTTAACACTATAATTCACATGAAATTTCTCAAAGTATCTCAAAAATCAATGAATTCCATAAATTCTTTTGTATATGAGTATTCCAATGAATAAGGAAATAGTGGTATAATAAGGGTGTAATTATGAAAATTATAACATTAAAAGACATGATAAGAAAGGACGTTCCCATTTACTACAGGAAGCTCTATACAAGCGTCGCTGTTATTGAATTAAATAACAAGCAAAAAGAATATCGTATTGATTTTTCTATGGAAATAAAACCGACCGGGCAAAAAGATTTTAACGTAAATTTTATTGACGCTGTTGATTATCCTCTTGTTCCTTTATTAAAAGAATTAAAGCAATATATATCCGAGCTTGAAGCAGCCGACGGACTTCCCGATTAATTTATGATTGAGCTTATTTCTAATTCCCCCGATGAAACTATTGCCCTTGGTAAAAAAATAGCCGCTTCTCTAAGCGCAGGATCAGTTGCCGCAATTTCAGGCGCGCTAGGAAGCGGGAAAACCTGTCTTACCAAAGGCATAGCGCTTGGTTTAGGTCTTACGGAGAATATTACAAGTCCTACATATACAATAATCAATGAATACCAAAGAGAGAACTCCCCTACCCTGTACCACATTGACGCGTATCGTTTAAATAATGATAAGGACTTTGAAGACTTAGGCGGCATTGATATAATTAATTCAGGAGGGATTTCAATAATTGAGTGGAGCGAACGTATCCCTAATTCTATTCCAAAAAATTCAATTTCCATTAATCTTGAAATAAAAGACACTCTTTCAAGAATAATAAAAATAAAAGGGCTTGATAATTTATGAATTTACTTGCGATAGAAACAGCCGCCTCCATCCTCTCCGTTGCGGTTTCTAAAAATGAAAAAATCTTTGTCAGCGAAACAATAGCTGGAACAAGACACTCAGAGCTTGTAATGGAATTAATAGACAGTCAAATGAAAAAAGCCGCTCTTTTGCCGAAAGACCTTAACGGTATTCTCTGCATGGGCGGACCCGGTTCATTTACGGGGCTTCGCATCGGCTATTCAATCGCAAAGGGACTTGCACTCTCGCTGTCTATCCCCTTTGCGCCCGTTCCGACTCTGGAATGTATTGTCTATGGTGAGCAATTTAAACAGGGGCTCATCCTTGCGGTAGTTGAGGCAAGGAAAAACGCCTTCTTTAACGCGTTTTTTAAAGACGGACAAAGACTGTCGGAAGATAAAGATTCCGAGCTTTTGCAGATAACGGATGAAATTGCCCGGTATATAAAAGACGGAGAAAGAATAACGATTACAGGCTATGGCGCAAAAACTCTTTATAATTCCCTGCCTGAGAATTTAAAAAACAATATTACTCTTATAAACGAAAACAAAGGATACGCAAAGGAGCTTATTGCCATTGCGGAAAATAAACAATTATTTTCCGGCGACTGTACCGCCAACCTTTATTCGGGACCCGAATACATCAGAAAGACAGACGCGGAGATTTCTAAAGAACTTTTAGATCAATCTCTTTAAAAGCGTCGCAAAGAAAAGTATTTAAAAAAGACATTATGTCCCTGTTCTTCCACTTTGCCAGAGTCTTTGGTATATATTCTTCCAATGAACAGCCAAACCTGTTTTTAAATAAATCGTTTTCTGTCCATTCTTTCAGGCGGAAACCCATTAAAATTGTATCCTTTAAAAGAGTTTTTTTGTCTATTTCTTCACATTGCACAGAAGTAATTAACGGCGTTTTTATATACGCGTCAACGTCTTTTGCGTAAGTAAACCGTTTCGCGGTTGCGGTTTTTTCTTCTATCAGAGTGCCTGACGCCGAAGGACCCGCGCCAATCCAATTCTTCATCTGCCAGTAACGTAAATTGTGAAGGCACTGCTTCCCGGCAAAGGCAAAATTAGAAACTTCATAATGATTATAACCTTCGTTTCCAAGTAATTCACAGCCCAAAAGCCAAAGAGAATCCGCTTTATCCCCGCTGGGCATTGTTATTTCTTTTTTTTGTATCTTTTCTTCCAACGCAGTGTTGTTTTCTATTGTTAAACTGTAAAGCGAAATATGCGACGGGTTAAAGACGCGAATTTTTTTTATGTCTTCAATGATTGTTTTTTCTGTTTGGTACGGTAACCCCGTCATAAGGTCTATGGATAAATCCACTCCCGTTTGACCGCCGGGGAAATACCGCGATGCCGTTTTTAAGCTATTTTCCAGTAAAATGGCGTCTCCCGCCCGGTTTACGCTAAGACGCGAAGGCTCATGGAATGTCTGCGCTCCAAGACTCAGCCTGTTTACTCCGCCCTGCCGGCAGACGGAAAGAAACTCCTCTGTTAAGGACTCCGGATTTGCCTCAACTGTAAATTCTTTCGGCGTAAAAAAAGGGATTTTTTTTAACGCGTCAAAGAGACGGGATATTTTTTCCCCAAGGACGGACGGAGTGCCGCCTCCTATGTACGCGGTGGGAATTTCTCCAATGTTAAAATACTCTATCTGATAATTTATATCATTAATGAGCGATGTAATAAATGAATCAATATAATCGTCTGTTAAATTCTTCGCCATTACAGAGAAGAAATCGCAGTAATCGCAGAATGAAGCGCAAAAGGGAATATGGATGTAAAGCGACGCGCTTGTTTTCAATTTTTAAAATATTTCTATTTTTGCAAACGGCCAGAATCTAAGCAGAGCCTTCGCCGTGATTAATGAAGTCGGCACGGCTCCCCATGTGCGCGAATCATTTGTATTGCTTCTGTCGTCTGAGATTACAAAACATTCATCATAACTTAAAATAATTGTATCCATATTGCCTGAGAACGGAATTGAATCATCCCATAATTCCGACGTGTGCGGAATATACGGTTGATACGGTTTTTCCGAAAGTTCAAACTCCGTAAGACTGTAAGCGCTTCCTGCCGCTTTTACCTTGAACACGTAATTACTCATGGAAACTTCATCGCCGGGAAGAGCGATAACTCTTTTTATGTAATACTGTTTTTTTCCGGAAAATATGCTTGTTCTTTGCGCCGTAAAAAATCTTACAATTCCGTCAATTACGCGCAAAGGTAATTTTTTTTCTTTATAACGCCCCATATCTACTAACACAATACTGCCGCGCTTAAACAAGAATTTATTCTGTTCGCTTTTATAACGAATCCACGAAGGAGGAACAAAAGAAGTGAATAACAAACGGTCGCCCAAATTTATTCCCGGCTGCATTGTATTATTATCAACAACCCATACGGAGAAAAAGAACGCGCTGAAACAGTTATACAAAATATACAGAAAAATAAAAACAGAAAGATATTTTATCAGCTTGTACCGCTGTTTTTTTTGAGCTGTATATGAATATTGCGTCCATTTATCAAACATATTCCGCCTATTTAATTCTCCCAAACCGCCATATCGGCCAATAAACAATCATACCTTTTCCGTTTATTTTTGATTCTTTTACAGGACCAAAATAACGTCCGTCCCTTGAATTGTCGCGGCTGTCCCCTAACGGTAAAACCCTTCCCTGCGGCACATACCAGCCAAGACGGTGTTTTGCCAAAAGAACGGCATAACGCGCATCGCCCGGAGCCGCTTTCCGTAATGTCTCAATCCTTATATTTTCATATGCAAGATAATCCGGAAACTGTATTTCTTTTACTCCCGACGACTGCGAAAATAATGTCTCGGAAGGGTTTAGTTTAACATCAATCCACCCCGCCGCTTTTGCCGCCGCGTAAAGAGCCGGGTATTGTTCCTGCGTCATTAACCTGCTTACATTGTGATTCCACCCCATAGCGGCGTTATAATCCTTCTCATCAACCCAGCGATCCTCGCCTGAAAAACGTATTTTTATATTGCCCTTATCCAGAGTAATTCTATCTCCCGGATACCCTACGGATCGTTTTATAAGAAAATGAACCCTTGGCTCTCCTTTCTCGTCCTTATCAATATCAATAAATGTCAGAGTCAGCATGTATATAATCCGCTGTGTAACGTCAAAGGCTGTCCCGCGGGAAATATACGACGGGTTTTCAAAAATAATAATATCATTGCGTTTTGGGTGTATTACGCTTGGCAGTTTGAAAAAACCGGGCAGTAATTCAGGTCCATAGACGATTTTATTGACAAAAACATGGTCGCCTATGTTAAGCGTATCTATCATTGATCCTGAAGGAATTCTGTAAGCCTGCATTAAATATTGATTTGCCAGTAAAACCATAGAGGCAGCCCAAATAAAAGCGTCCAGCCAGTCTAAAATAGGGTTTTTTGCTTTACGCTTTTCTTTCTTTTCATGACGTATTTTTGCCCTTTTCGTTAAAAAAGCTTCTGTAATTTGCTGAACGTGACAAAAAAAGTCGGTTTGTCTGGAAGTATTTGACATCTATTTAATTTTACCATAAAATGTATTTTTATAGCAAGTAAATTAGGAGGAATTTAATATGATTAAGGGTATTGCAAAATTAATTCTTGCCTTGAATGGGAATGTCAGTAAAACCCAGATAGCCGCAGGATTTGCATGGGGTATACTTTTAGGTCTTGTACCCGCGGGAAACGCGTTCTGGATTGTACTTTTTTTAATATCATTTTTCTTTACACATCATCATGGGGGGAAAATAGCGGCGCTTGCTATAATAAAGATATTATATCCTCTATTAGCATTCCAGATTGACGGTGTAGGCTGGTTCGTACTTCATATCGATTCATTAACAAGTCTCTTTACTAAACTTTACAATATGCCGTTTGTACCATTTACAAAATTTAACAACACGCTTGTTATGGGCGGACTGGTCTCAGGGCTTATTCTTTGGCTTCCTATTTTCTTTTTATTCATAGCGTTAATTCCGCTTTACAGAAACACTTTAGGTCCAAAAATAAGAAATTCCAAAATTGTGCAAGCAATTGTTAAATTTCCTTTAATTTCGGCAATTGATAACGCGATAAAAGGTTAATAAGGAGCGCCAAATGACAAATGAAACTGAAAATGAAAAAAAACAAAATACCGTAAAAGCACCCGGTCCTTTTAAAAAACCGCTTAAAAAAAATAAACTTGACAAAAAATACGCAAAATACATTGAACATCCGCAGGACAAGCAATTCCTTTATTCATGTTTTGAACTCAAGGATGATATTTACAATATTCGCGGTGATTTAACAAAAGACGATGTAAAGAAATTAAAAGGTCTTTTAAAAGTTGTAAAAGATAATAAGAAAAGTCCTGTTAAATTAATCCCTATTGCTTTTGCGGCTAGTATTACTGTCGCCGTAATTTTATTTTTTACTATCTTTGCAAACCCGCTTTTGGAAAGAGCTATGGAAATGGGGTTTGAAGCCGCTTTCGAGGCAAGATCTAACGTTGACAATTTACGCTTAAGCCTTGTTCCCTTACGTATCGCTATCGGCGGTATAACCGTGGCAAACCGCGACAAACCAATGACAAACCTGTTCCAGATGGGAAAAATAGAGATACGCATTAAAACACAGGCGATACTTCGCGGAAAAGTTTATATCGAGGAAATTCGCGCGGACACCATTCGTTTTGGAACCGAAAGAAAAGTATCAGGCTCTTTACCGGGCAAACCGCCGAGAGAAAAGAAAGAAAAAGTTGAGAAAGAAAAAAGCGACGAGCCGCCTTTGGTCGATTTAAAAAACTTTGACGCAATGGCTCTTTTGAATCAGGAATTCGACAAACTTAGTACGCCGAAACTTTATGATGAGGCGATAAGTTTTTATGATGAAATGTCGACAAAATATAAGGCGCAAGTAGATAGTTCCACCGCCAAAGTGAATGAACTTCGTTCAGTAACAGAGCCTCTGCTTAAAATTAATGTAAACGATATACGCGATGTTCAAACAATCAGGAGTACAATAGATAAAATTACTACCGCTATGAACACAGTACAATCCGCCGCCAATGACGTTACGACAATTGCAAATGGTATTGAATCAGATATAAATAGAGCGCGCCGCATGGAATCAAACGCGCGCAATGCGATAACATCGGATATAAATCATTTAAAATCATACATAGACCCGGGAAGCGGCGCGGCTTTTGCGGCTGTAGAACCGTTTATCCGCGAAGCGCTTTCATCCGCGGCTAATCAGTATCTTGATTACGGGATTATGGCTCTTCAAGTTCTGGATGAACTAAAAGCTCAATCTGCGTCTAAGCCTAAGAAGAAAAAAGAAGAAAAACCAAAAAAAGAACCCAAGGTTGTCTTTAAGGGAAGGGATGTTATTTTCCCAACCGTAACATATCCCGCTTTTTATTTAGGCGTACTTGCGTCTGATTTTACAATTGACACATGGAATTGGTCTTTTGATTTGCGTAATATCAGTTCTGATCCCGATTTAACATACAGACTGGACAGCAATAAACCCGCTATTACCCTTGACTTCGGCGCAAAAGAAGAATCAGGCAACATGCGGAATGTTATTTTCAACGGAAAAGCCGATATCAGAACGGAATCTAAAGAGCGGTTTAACGCGTTAGTAACAGGGAAAGGATTCCCTGTAAGTCTTGGAGAGCAGTTAAGCGGTTTAGGCGTAGGCGGATTAAAAGGCACGTCGGACTTCACAGTACAAATGGTAGGACAGCCTGACGGCGGATTCTCCAGCGGAGGAGATATAAGAATAAATCAAGCCGCGCTTGTAAACCCAAGCGGAACTATCGCGGAAGCGATTGATGTCGCGATAAGACAGGCGGGAAACATCAATTTGGGAATGCAATACATTCATAAAATAAATCAAAATGATGAATTTAAAATTACATCAAATATTGCGGATCTATTCGCCAAAGCATTACGCAGTATAGCGGAGGCTTATGTAAAAAAAGCTATGGATGAGATTGAAAAAGCGTTAAGGCAAAAAATTGACCAGTATATCGACGGCAGATTTGTTTCTAAAGAAGATGTTGATACGCTATTCAAAATAGTAAGGGGCGACAAATCGGCAGTAGATCAAATGAAGAACAGTCTTAACGCTAAGAAAGAAGAATTTGAAAAGAAATTAAAAGATCAGGCGACAGACGCCGCAAATAAAGTCATTAAAGACAATTTACCGGCGAATACGCCCAAATTACCTGCAAATACACCGAAATTACCGGGTTTGCGTTAGGAGCTTTATGAATATATTTTATCTTTGCAATATATTGAAACGTAAATAAAGGATTTTATGAAGCGTTATATTACTCTTTTGTTTATTTTTATTTTTCCGGTTTATATATACGCGCAGCAGGGAGGAGCGGCTATTCTGCGCGATTATGTCGGATTAATAAATCAAAGTTATCATCCCGGTATTGTAGCGTATTTTGAAAAAGCAAAAAAAGAATATGAAAAACAAGGAGAGAAAGATTCCGCTAAATTTATCGATATAATTTTAGGCGGCGCTTTTGGTTCGGGTTTTTTATATAATGACGCGAAAGGAAATTTATATGTTATTACCAACAACCATGTTATTTCTCAGGCTCATACTATTTCCATCACATTTGAACGCGCTGACGGAACAACAAAAAAAATAGAAAATTTAAAACTTATAGCCACTGATGTGGAAGCAGACCTTGCAATCATGGCAATACCGGCGGCTGGAGAAAAACCTTTTGTAACGCAAGGGTTATCTTTTCTTACAAGAGCCGTTGATGAAGGAGAGGACGCATATTCAGCCGGGTTTCCCGGGCTTGGTATAACTCCTATCTGGCAGTTCGGGCGCGGTATGATATCCAACGCTTCCGTAAAATTTCCAAAAAATTTTAACGACGATACAATGATGGGACCTTATATTCAGCATACGGCGCAAGTTGACAGCGGTAATTCAGGCGGTCCGCTTTTGGTTGTGCAGCGTAACGTTCCATCGGGTTATGCCGTAGCCGGAGTAAACACATTAAGCGGCATGAGAAGGCAGGCGGCTAATTACGCCATTCCTTTAAGCACGCTTCAGCCATTTATTAACAACGCATTGAATCCCAAACCGGAAACTTTCAGAGCCGCTTTGGACACGCTTCTTGAAAAATTTGTTAAAGGACTTGGAGAGAACAAAGCCGTTTATCCGCATATTGCGGAATATTTATCCAACGCCTGTATAGGCGAAAACGCTGAATACGCTCTTGAAGAATTGTTTAAAAGAGCGCCTGCATCCGCAAGACGCGCCTTTATAGAAAAAAGCCGCGAGGATCTGATAGGCGCCATGGACATTGCGGTAGCATGGACAATTGAAGACAGCATAAGAACAGGTTCCGGAGCGCTTAAAGCGGAGGTAAAAGAAGTAACGGGGGAAGGCGAGGAATATACCGTTACATTCACAATAAATAATAAAGACTCTAAATCAGTGTGGATACGTGAATACGGCAACTGGCGTATTAAATCTTTTGGAAGCGTCGCAAGGGGAGATAAAGACCTTCTTTCCAAGAAACAACAAGAAAAATATAAATCTGAAAAACTGCATACAAGCAACACTCTTTATATGGAAGCCGGATATGCAACCCTTTTTTATGGAAAAACTTTTTCTCCGCCTGAAACTTCTTCCCCGGCTTTTTATCTTTCAATGGATTTGCTGTTTTTTGGATTTAATTTTTACTATGTAGATAACGACTTTTTCAGCATTAGCGGATTATTCAGTTTAAATTATCCAATTCCTGTAGGTAACCTTGCGTTTATTCCTTATGGCAGATTTGGTATGGCTTATAACAGGGATTCTAATTATGGAGATTACATAGTAAAAAAAGAAGATAAATTGGATCCGTATGGTATTTATCCGATAATTTCGCCAAATATTTGGTCTGTTGTTTTACAGGGGGGACTAAAATTAACCACAAGCTATGTCCCCGGAATTTACGGAAATGTCGGATTCCAATGCAATTTACCTATGATATTTATTGGTTATGATAAAGATTATACTAGACAATTTGTAACGTCATTAGTATTTTCTGTAGGTTATACGTTCTAGCCCGCCAGAGACGACAGTTTCTCGCGGATAAATTCGCTCTTTTCTTTTAAACCAATACTGCCCGTTGTAAGCAGAATTACGTTCGCTTTCTTTGGATCCAGTTTCACTTTGCCGGCGGATTGCTGCATCATGCGTATAAGACGCTCTACATTTACGCGCGCCGCCTTTGCGAACTCTATTCTAACAACGCCGGCTCTTTCTTTGAGTACCGAGACTGTTAATTGGCGGCATATAATTCTGATTTCGGCAAGGGCAAGCAGGGACGCGGCTTCATCGGGCAGAGGACCGAAGCGGTCTAGCAATTCTGAGTATACGCGCTCCAAGTCTTCTTTGTCGCGTATTGCGGCAATCATTTTATAAACTTCCATTTTCTGCTGGGGTGAGTCGATGTATGAGTCGGGGATAAAGCCTGTGTATTCAAGCTCAAGAAGGGTTTCCGTCTCGGATTCGTAATTGGAGTCTTCAAGACGTTTTACGGCTTCTTCCAAGAGTTTCACATATAAATCGAAGCCCACGGAATAAATGTCGCCGGATTGTTCCCTGCCCAAAAGATTTCCCGCTCCGCGTATTTCCATATCTTTCATGGCTATTTTAAAACCTGAGCCAAGTTCCGTAAAATCTGAAATTGTCTGCAAACGCTTCATAGCTATTTCAGAAAGCGCTTTTTGTTCGGGATAGAAAAGGTAGGCGTACGCTACGCGATCGGATCTCCCTACCCTGCCCCTTAACTGGTATAACTGCGATACGCCGTACATATCGGCGCGGTCTATGATAATTGTATTTACGTTAGGAATATCAATCCCGTTCTCTATAATCGTAGTCGATACAAGAATATGGAAACCGCCGTGAATAAAACGGCGCATTACGTCTTCAAGTTCCTGCGAGTCCATTTGTCCGTGGGCGGTTTCAATCAATATCTCAGGCATTAAATGTTCCAGTTTAATGCGAATCTCTCTTAACGATTCAATTCGGTTGTGCAGGAAAAAGACCTGCCCTCCTCTTTCAACTTCACGGCGGACAGCCTGCGCTATCAAATGGTCGTCGTATTCTTCTACAAACGTCTCTATCGGATGCCTGCCGCCGGGAGCGGTTGCCAATAGGCTCATGTCCCTTATTTTTACAAGGCTCATGTGGAGTGTGCGCGGAATCGGCGTCGCGGTAAGAGTCAGGCAGTCTACGTTTGTTTTTAATTCCTTTAAGCGTTCTTTGTCTTTTACGCCGAAACGCTGTTCTTCGTCAATTACAATTAATCCGAGGTTTTTAAACTGCACGTCCCTCTGAATGATTCTGTGAGTGCCGATTAATAAATCAATCTCTCCTTTTTTTAACTGTTCAAGAATTATACGCGTTTTTTTTCTGTCTACAAAACGCGAAAGCATGGCGACATTTACGGAAAAGCGCGAAAACCTTTCTAAAAAGTTTTCATAGTGCTGTTCAACAAGGATTGTCGTGGGGGCGAGGAAGGCGGTCTGCTTCCCGCCCATTATCGCCTTAAAACACGCCCGCAGAGCGACTTCCGTTTTGCCGTAACCTACGTCGCCGCAGACAAGCCTGTCCATGGGCGAGGAGCTTTCCATGTCCTGTTTTATTTCCTGTATACAGCGTAGTTGATCCTCCGTCTCGTCAAAAGGAAAGGCGGCTTCAAACATTGTCTGCCATTCGCTGTCTTTGGGGAACGCGAACCCCTGCGCCTGTTTCCGTTTTGAATACAGTTCTATCAGTCTATGCGCGATGTCTTCTACGGATTTTTTTACCTTCCCTTTTCTGTTTTCCCAGCTCTTGGAACCCAGCTTGTCTAACCGCGGCGACTGCAAGCCGTCGTTTCCGATATACCGCTGTACAAGGTTAAGCTGTTCTACAGGGACAAATACGGTTTCCTCGTCCGCGTATTCAATTTTTATGTAGTCCCTTTCGTTTCCGCCGGATGACAATCTTTCGATACCCTTAAAAAGACCGATACCGTGGTTTACATGGACAATGTAATCGCCGGGATTAATTTCAAGGAATGTGTCTATCGGGCTGGAACGGACGGTTTTTAAGGAGCGCGGCGGGAGTTTACGCCTGCCGAAGATTTCGTTTTCCTGCACAAGCATAAATTTGATATCCGGCAGACAAAATCCGGCGGAAAGAGGGACTGCCATTATCGATAAGGATTTATGCGGCTCAAGGAGCATTTTTATGCGATCCGCCTGTACCTGCGATTCCGCCGCGACGGCTATTTGCCAGCCGCTTTCAAGCAGAGATGCAAATTCTTCTTTTAGGTAATTGATGTTGCCGAAAAAACTGCGTCCCGGTTCGCAGACCAGTTCAATGTGGCAGACTCCCTTTTTTGCCTCTCCCTTAATCGATCTAAACGAAATCACGCGGGAAACTGAATAAGCGTAATTTTTAAGCATTTCCTCAAAATTAAGCAATAGCCGCTCCGGCAGGGGATATTCGTATTTTTCCCTTACCGCCCTCGAATACAGCCCGTGGTACTCTCGTACAAGGCTCTCATGGGTGTTTTCAAGCCTTTCCCTGTCAATCAGGAATAAAGAACCCTTCTGCCCGATGTAATCTAAAAGACAGCTTGGTTTTTCAAAGGCAAGGGGGAAAAACATCTCTTCGCCCTTTACGCTCTTAGAGGAAATAAGGCTTTCAATCACGGATTTGCCGCCGTCTGAAAATTCTTTGCAGGAAGAGAGAGCTTTTTGCAGTGCCTCAATTCTGTCGTCTGTCCAGATAACTTCTTTCATGGGGTATATAATCAACTCGGGTAATTTTTTATTTCCCGTGCCCTGCATTAACGGGTCAAAACTTTTTATGGTTTCTATCTTGTCAAAATCAAAAAGAACCCTGTACGCGTCTTCATCGCCGCCCATGAAAATATCTAGCACTTCTCCGCGCAGGGCGAACTCTCCCTGAACCTGCACACGGGGAACGCGCGTGTACCCGTGGGAAACAAGCGTTTTAGCGAGGGCGGAAGTATCGACTTTACTTCCCTGCTTTAGGGAAATTACCTGCTCTTTTATGTAACTTTCAGGAGGGACGGGGGTAAGAAGCGCTCTTTGCGGAATAATTACAATGCCCTCTTTTTTTAGCGCCATGTCGGTCAGCGTTTTGGCTCTTTCCCTGAAAACAAGGGCGAGCGGAGATAATTCTCTGTACGGCGCGTTTCCCCACCACGGGAATTTAACGCAGGGGAGACTTGAATCAGCCAAATCCGCCATAAGACTGTCCGCGGAGTCCTCATGCGGGACAATTACAAAGATATTGCCGCCTAAAATCTTGTAAATTTGGGCGATTAACAGGGAATTTAGCGAGCCTTCGCTGCCCTCAATATCAATGGGGAATTTTCCCTCTTTTACGCTGTTTAAAAGGCTTGAAATACTGCGGGAGACGCCGGTTTTTTGTAAAAGTTCAAGAAATGATAAGGTATTCATAGAATTCTACCGATTACTATAATATAGAAGTGTGTTTAATGTGAACACCTAAACAGTGAGGGAGTTATAATGAAAAATGTAATCCGGTTTGTACTTTTCTGTCTTTTGGTTTTAACAGGCCTTTCTTTCTTGTACGCTGTTGAATCGTCCGGGACGGTGGATTTTAGTATCCGCTTTTATGACAGGCGCGTTTACTATGTTGAGTCCGATCCAATCTTTGTACAGATAACTATCGCCAATAACAGCCCCGCGCCCTACCGCTTTAAACTTGCCGACGACAGGGCTTTTTCCATTGATTTTGACATCAGAACAATGACCAACCGTCCCTTACTGCAAGCGGATTCGTTAATCAGAAAACGGACTGTAAACAGTCAGGTATTTTTCCGCGAATTGACGATAGAAAGCGGCGAGTCTTTTTCGTTTGTAGAGAATCTTTGCGATTATATCACTTTCGGGCAAACCGGCTCTTTCAGGGTAAAAGCAAAAATCTACCCGGAATTGTTCCGCGCCATAGGAGCCAACGCCGTTGAATCAAATTACCTCAGCCTTACCCTGCGCCCCGCCGTCATAAACGGTCCCGACGGCATCCCGATTGAAATGGACATCGCCACAGGCGCCGTTCTTGTTAAACAAAAACTCCCGCCGGACGAAGTAGTCGCCTATATGATTAGCGCGCGTCAGGAATCTCAATGGGAAAAATTCTTTTTATATCTTGACCTTGAAGCCATGTTAAAGAAAGACGGCTTACAGGGCAGAAAGTATAACGCTGAAAATGAGGAAGGAAGAAGGCGGATGATTAACGCCTACAAGCAAAACCTTCAGAGCGCCGTTATAGACGGGGACATTGTGGTTATCCCTTCTTCGTTTAACATTTTAAAAACCCAATATAACAGCGACGAGGCGACTGTCGTGGTTCTCCAACGGTACAGGTTCCCGAATTACACCGAATTAAGGGAATATACATACAGGCTTGAGAAAAAAGACAATTTTTGGATTATTGTAAACTACTCGGTTCAGGGCATGGGAACCATAGGCAATAATTGACACTTAAAAAAATATATTATAGGATAGAAAAGTGAGCAAAAAAGCATTAATTATTACGGACGGAACTGAAACAATTAATTCATTGGCAAAACCAATCAAAACCGCGCTTACCGGTTTTAACGTACAAATATGCAACGCGGATAAATTTGCCGGAAACGACATTTTACCCGCCGACATATTTTTTCTTGGATGTGAAAATCCTTCGCCTGCTTCGTTTGCGTATCTTGAGGAAATGTTTTCTCACATTAATTTTGCGTCAAGGAAATGCGGCGTTTTTTCAGTAAACCAAAAAACTTTAAAATATCTTAGCGATATTTTAAAAGACAGCGAGGCGAACTTGGGTGAGACTATGCTTTCCACAGACGGCGGATATCAGCAATCTGATATTAATAAATGGGTAAAAGGATTGTTAAAGTAATGGCTTCTTTAATTCTTGACGATTACATAAGAAAAGTTCCCGACTTCCCCAAAAAGGGAATTCTTTTTTATGACATAACAAGCATACTTGCCGCTCCTGAAGCGTTTAAATTCTGCATCGACAGAATGGTGGAAATCTACAAAGATAAAAAAATTGATGCCGTAGCCGCTATAGAAGCCAGAGGTTTTTTATTTGCAGCCGCTTACGGATACAAAGCAAATATTCCGATAATTCCAATCCGCAAAAAAGGCAAACTTCCCGGCGTTACCCTTTCTAAAAAATACGATCTTGAATACGCTCAAGCCGAGATTGAAGTTCACGCGACCGACGTTCCCAGGGGGAAGCGCGTACTTCTTACCGATGATCTTATCGCGACAGGCGGTACATTAAACGCCGCCCGCTCTTTGTTAATTGAGGGCGGCGCGGAAGTGCCGGAGATCTTCGGCATAGTGGGACTGCCTATTCTTAACTATCACTCTGTTCTTGATCCTACGCCTGTTACTACGTTGATTGAATACAACATTGAGTAGATTTTTTGATTGTAATGTAACACTTACTTACGCTATTGTGTTTGCTCCTCTTTAAAATATTGTCTATTTACTGATTTAATTCCGTGAGCGTGTGCGGAAAGCCACAGCTGCTCCGGGTTGGCTGGCATGAATGAACGCACGCTTTGGCGTGGCTGTATTTGAAATTCAGCCAAATGTCGCATCTGTGGCTTTCCGCACTCGCTCGCGCATTTTATTCATTAATTAAGGAATTATTTAACTGTGAAACAGTGGGTATTTTTTAACTTGACAAATTAACCAAAAAAACTTAAAATACTTCTAATGAGCAAAAATACCGCCCTGTTAAGCAAAAAACCTTCAAATTATCCCATGCTACAAAAACGCTTTGAACTAAGACAATATATCCCCCCCCCCCCCCCAATTCGATAGCCCCTTACACACACTTACAAGCATATATTTTCTCTTCGGAAAAACGCTGTCCGCTTTTGGAACGGCTTTTTTATACACATCAAAAACAAGAAGGAGTTCGTATGAAAAATATCTTTAATTTGTTGGTCTTTATTTTTATATTGTCAATTTTTGGTTGTGTTGCATCGCCGCCAAGTAAAAGTAGTAGTTCTTCTACATCTGTTAAACCTGCAACGGTTTCTGGTATTGATGAACTTGATATTGCAATCAGAGACGCTTCGGATTATCTTAATGAAAATATTCCCAAAGGAAGTAAAATTGTTATATTAAATATTCAATCTACTTCACATGATCTTTCGGATTATATTATTGATGAACTTATTGCAAATGCAGTAAATGATAAAAAATTTACAGTAGTTGATCGTCAACAACTTGACGCAATTCGTTCCGAACAGAATTTCCAGTTAACTGGAGAAGTAGACGATGCCGAGGCTTTGGCAATAGGAAAGTTTTTCGGCGCTCAAACTATTGTATCCGGTGCGGTAAATAGACTTGGTACAGGATACCGCATTAGAATTCGTGCACTTGAAGTAAAAACCGCTCAAGTACAAGGGCAGTATAACAGAAATATTGCCGCAAGCCAAACTATAAATTCACTTCTGGCAAGCGGTGGCTCTTCAACTGTTAATTCTGCTAAAAGTACGATTAATAACAGCGGAATTGCGACCAACACAAGTAGAAACGAAATAAATATGCCCCTTACTGTTGGAACTATGGTTCCGGGAAACAGCCTTACTGAAAAACTGGCATGGTTGCAAAGAAGCGCAGATAGTCATAACACTTATATTATTGAGGTGAATTCCGATGAGAACATTTCTCCCAATAATAGGCTTTCTTATAAAGGTGCGATCAATATAACTATTGTTTTAAGAGGTGATAACCAAAACAGAACCATAAAACTTAGTTCGCATGGTAATATGTTTATTGTAGATTACAATGTTACCTTTGTTCTGGAAAATAACATTACACTTCAAGGTCATAACGGAAACACTGATGCAATAGTTATTGTATCCGGCGGAACACTTAAAATGCAAACAGGAGCCGCAATTACTGGCAATACAAACACAAGTAGTTACGATAGCGGTGGTGGTGTGCGTGTGTCTTCAAATGGTACCTTTGAAATGTCAGGCGGTAGTATCTTTGGCAATACAGCTGGTACAGGTGGTGGTGTATTAATGGATATGGGTAATGCTGGAATATTTACTATGACTGATGGAGAAATATATAAAAATATAGCATATAATGGTGGAGGGATTTGTGGTTATAGTGGAACTTTTAATATGCGTGGTGGTACAATTACTGGAAATAGAGCTGTAAATACAGGTGGTGGGCTTTATATCTTTCAATTAACACTTAACAAGACTGGTGGAACTATTACTGGCTATGGTAGTGATCCAAATAATGGTAATATGGTAGGAGACGATTCTGGTCCCATAGCTCGTAAAGGTCATGCGGTATTTGCAGATGCAAACATACGTAAAGAAACTACCGCTGGTAATGGAGCGAATTTATCTTTTAGTTATTTTGGGAGTAAAAGATCAGGGGTATGGGATAATTAATAACAATTATTGTACACGCAAAACGTACCTGATACCATTTTTCTGATGTGCGATTAAGATGTATGTCCAATAAAAGAAACACAGGCATATATTTTTATTTACTGATTGATATTTTCAGGGAGCGGGGGCGGAAAGGCATAACGGCGACTTGGCGTGGATCGCGATGCCGCCACGCCAGAGCGTGCGTTCAACGCAGCCACGACCACCGGAGCCGGTATGGCTTTTCGCCCCCGCTCCCAAAAGATGTAATTAAT
>Ga0268262_10002376_pt1 | contig 21785 bp, 22 predicted proteins | sample TergutNc150P3_FD_190354 | JGI IMG/M metagenome (GOLD analysis project Ga0268262, IMG submission 190354) | Nasutitermes corniger P3 segment gut microbial community from laboratory colony in Florida, USA - Nc150 P3 (SPAdes) (version 2) | ecosystem: Host-associated > Arthropoda: Insects >... | reverse complement strand
TCCAGAAAAATTCCGCCTTGTAGAAAATGAATCAAAATGATTTGGCTTGGAATTGAAAGCAGTTGCGATGATACTGCCTGCGCTATTTTGCGAGAAAACAAAGACTCAATTGAAATACTTTCCAACTGCCTTTACAGCCAAATAGACGAACACAAAGCCTGGGGCGGAATTGTACCAGAATTAGCTTCCAGAGCGCATTTGGAAAAAATTATCCCTGTGCTTGAACAAGCACTTGAGCAGGCAAATACGAGCATTGAAAAAGTAGATCAAATCGCTTTTACCGTCTGCCCGGGTTTAATGGGTTCGCTATTGGTCGGTGCAAATTTTGCACAAGGGCTTGCAAAAGATTTAGGCATAGAATGTTATGGAGTAAACCATCTAGAGGGGCATATTTGCTCTGCTATGCTGGATAAAGGACAGTGGTTAGCAGATAAGAGTTTTATAGCTTTGATAGTCTCTGGCGGGCACACGGAATTGGTTTTGCTAAAACCAGGGTTTAAATATACATCCATTGGCAAAACAAGAGATGATGCGGCTGGCGAGGCTTTTGACAAAAGCGGAAAATTGCTAGGCCTTGGCTACCCCGCAGGCGCAGAAATCAGCAGGCTTGCAAAAAATGGGGACAAAAATTTTTACGAGTTCCCAAGAGCCTTGAACGAGCCTGCTTCCCTTGACTTTTCATTTAGCGGTTTAAAAACCGCAGTTAGCCGCTATGTTCAAACAAAAGGCAAAGAATTTGTAGAGGAAAATATCGCAAACATCTGCGCAAGCCTTCAAGAAGCCATAGCAGATATTTTGTCTTTGAAAGCGGTAAATGCGGCAAAGAAAAACAACGTGGAGAATCTCATTTTATGCGGTGGAGTTAGCGCAAACAGCAGACTCAGAGAACTTTTAACCGAGCGAACATCAAAAAATGGGATAAACTTAATTTGCCCGCCACCAGCTTTATGCACGGATAATGGTGCAATGATAGCAGCAGCGGCTATTTTTAGAAAGCGGGCAGGATTGCTTGTGGAGAATAGAGAGGTTAAGGCTTGGAACGAGTTGTTTTAGTGAATATTTTTCTATATTTGCAACAATATGATTTTTAACAACAAAACAACATTTTTCGCTGCCACCATCTGTTTTATGATGCTGTTGCCTTCATCTGCCGATGCATTTTGGCTGGATATTATCAAATTGGTGGCAAAAGGCGTTATTAACATTATTCAGGATCCAAATGGTTCACCCGCCAATAAAATCCAAACATCCACTAAACAGATTCCTGAGCCAGCCACAGCTACCGAACCAACAGAGCAAGAGCTTTTGGCTGCCTTTGACAGCTTGAGCAGATATTGCAAAAAATTCAGCGAGCAGGGATTCCCTTGTGGTATGCACTCTGGTAAAAGCACGCTTTCTATTAGCAATGCGATGGAAATAGCAAATACCCGTGCGGATGGTGAACTTGCCAAAGCCGTGAAACAGTTTGTAAACACCAAGGCAACGGATGTTTTGGCACAATTTGAAGACAATGATGGCAATTTTTCTGAAAGCACGGAATTCAAAAGAACTTTGGAAGTAGCGGCAAGCCAAGAAATTAGCGGAGCACAAACATATCTAACACATTCTCGCATAATAAAAAATGCAAAAGGCAAAGATGTTTATGAAGTTGTGGTAGTGAGAGTTTTAGATGCAAAGCTTTTTGAAAAAGCTCTGACGGAAAGCGCTCAGGATAAACCGCTAAACCAGTCAATAATTATGGAAACAGCAAAAAGTTTTGCTTCAAAAGTGAAAGCACTTTTGAAAAAGAAAATTTAGAATGGTATATTAGAATGGTATAACAAAGATGTATAAACCTTTTTACATATTTTTCCCACTCGCTTTTACAGCGACTTTTGCCGCTCTTCCCTGCCAAGATGGAGCAAAGCCTTTTTATGGCACAGGCAGAGGAGCTAGTGAAGCCGAAGCTAGGCAAAATGCAAATATAGAAGTTGCAAAAGAACTATCCAGCAGCCTAAAACTAAATGCCCGTGATGAACTTTCTTCCAAAGAAACAGAGGATGATATAGAAGAAATTGCTACATATTTGCGAGAAATAAACATAGAGACCAATCTCCCGAATGCAGGAGATGTGCAAGACGTGGAATATCCTTACAAAAAGGAAAAGGAGCAGTTTGTGGCAAAACGCTATATGTGCCCAGATAAAGCCGCCAAGCCATACTTGGATTCCTTGAAAATTATAAACATGGAGTTTTCCAATAAAAAAATCAGCACGGATTTTTGCAAAGATTTATACAAAACCTATGCCCCGAAAGTGATGTCTTTTGAACGGATTTTGGAGCGTTTTGGGCAAGGAGGCAAGGCACAGATAAAACACTACAGCGAAGTGGAAAAAGAATGTGGCAAAATGGGAATGGGCTTGTTTTTGCAAATCAATGGCGAAGAAAGCGAACTCAGCAAAGAATTTGCAAAAGCACTTACTAGCAAAATTCCTTTTAAGCATGGTATATGCCTGCGCGGAATAGAAGTACATCAAATAAAAGCAAAGGAACCTAATTGCAAAAAAACACCTATGGGCGGTTATTGGGAATGTACAGCGGATTTAAGTTTGGAAGGCACGGATTGCAGCGGCAATGGCAAATTATTTATCCTTGACGGCAAGATAAGCGATAGAGCCAGCAACGAAGAGCGAGCTAGGCAGGGAATGTTAAATAAACTGCGCAACAGCAATTTCCCAAAATTTGACACATGGAAAAAAGAACTTCAACCTTGGATGGAAAAATGAAAAAAATTATAGCAATGCTTTTCGCAATTACCCCTCTGTTCGCAGAACCTTCCGTAAGATTAGACTTGCCGCCAGCGCTGCAAAAAGAAATAATCCCGAATTTTGCGGCAAAAGACAAAGAAGTAGAAGAAGACTTCAGGTTTTCTGATTTGAAAAAAGCTATAGATCCGGCTGCTGAACGTGTGGCACTCGTGTATTTTTCAACACCGTGCAAACCTTGCATGGAAGGAATGATTCAACTGAAAAATAACAAAGATTTGTTGAAGAAAAATAAAGTTCAAATTGTTTTGATAGATGTTGGCGAAGCCAAATCTTGTCTTGGTGCTAAGAGCGCTCAATGCGGAAAAGATTTAAAAGTTGTTCGTGAATGGATCAAAAAATTTTCAAATCCCGAATGGCTTTTGATTATGGATGTAAATCAGCAGCTTGTTTGGCCCTTTGGCTTGACTAAATCCAAAATGGAAGAAGTGCAGTTGCCGAGAACCCTTTTGCTGAACAACAGACTTAAACCCCTGCTTTTGCTTGGCACAGAAGGAGACAACTGGCCTAGAGTACTATGGGAAGAAATTGAACCTGAAACAATAAAAGGAGAACCACAATGAAAAAAGTCTTAATACCTCTGTTTATCTTTTCTACCTTTGCTTTTTCTGCAATAAACCTAGCAGTTATAGACATGGAAACAGACTCCTCTGCTCACAATGAGTTGACCGAATCTGAACAACGCTACATAACACAAGAAATTAGAAGGCAAGCGAGGAACAACTTGCCAGATAACTACAATGTAATGACCGAGCAGGCTGTTATGGTGCTTGGAGATGCTGTTTTGCAGGAATGTGCAGAAGAAAACTGTATGGTTTCTTTTGGTGAAAAAATAGGAGCAGATTATATAACCAAAGGTACAGTTAGCAAATTCAGAAGTATGTATGTTCTGACTATAGAACTCTATGAAACAAAAAAAGGTATGATGGTGGTAAGCTCAGACCCAATAGAGAGTACAGATTTGGATAAATTCATTCCTGAAATAAGAAACGTGTCACCTGCTTTGTTCAAAAAATTTATTGACATGATAGAGAAAAAACAAGCTGAGGAAGAAAAGAAAGGAAAGCTGCAAGGCCGAGAGCAGAAGCTCAGAGAAGACTTGGAAAAAATAACGATAGGAATTCGCGCAGGTTTTAACCTATATAAATATTTTGATGATAATGATGATGATTATGATTTGGGAAAAGGTTTTGGCGGTGGATTGACTGTGAGGATTCCAATTACAAGCCGACTGTTTATAAATCCAGGTTTGGATGCATATTACAGAGAATTGTTCAGTTGGGAAAAAGGCGATGGCAGTTTGAGCGAGTTCGTGATATCCATTCCTATTTTGCTTCAATTTATGCCTATTGAAGGCGGCTCTTTCTTTTTGTCTGCTGGTCCTCAGGTGGATATTCCTATTATAAGCGACTTGAAATATCTGGATAAAACCTACGATATTGGCAGGTCAAAATTTGATATTAACGCTGTTTTTGGGCTTGGCTATATTATAATACCGGGTTTGGTAGTTGACATTAAGGCTGTTATGGATATAACGCCTGTTTTTGATAAATTTGGCTTATTTATGCAACCTGGTTTTGGTTTAGCTTATTTCTTCTAGGAGTTGACTATGAAAAACAATCCTTTTCTTTTATTGGCAGCAAGCCTTTCGCTTGCAATGATTTTCACCTTCTCTTGCTCCGGCGATGGCAACGTTATTGATAGCATAAGCAATAGCGGTGCTAGCGAAGTCTGGGATGGCAGGATTAATACCACTTGGTATGATGATTCAAAAAAAGAATTCACCATAACTACGGCTCAACAGTTGGCTGGGCTTGCAAAGTTGGTGAATAATGGCACTGGCTTTGCAGGTAAAACTGTTAAGCTTGGAAAAACCATCAATCTTAGCGGCATTGAATGGACACCGATAGGAACATTAGAACTTGGATTCGCAGGAATTTTTGACGGCAATGGTTATGAGATTATTGGTGTTTATGTAAAAAATCCTGAAGGTGAATATCAAGGTTTGTTCGGAGGTATAGAAGGAAGCGGAGAAATAAAAAAACTTGGTGTTATTGATTCTGATATTGAAGGTTCTGAAACTGCAGGTGGACTTGCAGGATACAACAATGGTAAAATTAGCGATAGTTATTTTATTGGCAGAGTGTCTGCAAAAATATCGAGTGGCGGTCTTGTAGGGCAAAATTATATGGGTATTATAAATAAAAGTTATTCTGATGGTCTTGTTGTTGCTGTAAAAGGTTACGCTGGAGGAATTGTGGGAGCTAACGTTGGAACAATAAGTAACAGTTATTCTACTAGTAAAGTGACTGGAGGAGACGGTAGTAACTATGTTGGTAAATACGGAAAAAATTTAGGCGGTTTTGTCGGGTATAATGCTGGAGACGGCGAAGGTATAATAATAAATTGTTATTCCACTGGTACAGTTACAGGAGAAATGAACGTTGGTGGTTTTGTAGGTATGAATGAAGGTGAAATAAGCAATAGTTATTCCATTGGCAGTGTATCTGGAGATACTATTGTCGGTGGATTTACAGGTTTGAACGAAGGTGAAATAAGCAATAGTTATTCTATAGGTGCGGTATCGGGAGATTCTTTTGTCGGTGGATTTGTAGGTCAGAATCAAGCAGGTACAATAGACAACAGTTTTTACAATACGGAAACAAGCAAGCAAAGCGAAAGCAAAGGCGGCACCGGCAAAACCACGGCGGAGATGAAAGAACAGGCAACTTATACCGGCTGGGATTTTAGCAAGATTTGGGGGTTAAGCAGTACCGAAAACAGCGGTTATCCTTATTTGCGAAAGTAGTTGTGCGCAACTAATGCACTCCGTCTTCAATCTTCTCAAACTTCTTATCATTATACCAATTCTGAACTTTCTGTTGCACATCAGGCGAAAAATTCGCCTTGTTGTCTAGAATATCGTTTGCTGTGTTTATGGTTTTTTCTATCAGCGGTAAATCGTGCATCCAGTCAAAATGTCGCAAAACCCAAGCTCCGCTTTGCTCTGAGCCTTCTAAATTCCCTGCTCCCCTATTTTGCAAATCCAACTCCGCTATTTCAAAACCATCATTTGTCTTTGAAAATTTCAATAATCTCTCATAAGCTGGGTTGTCTTCTTCGCACAGCAAAATGCACCAAGCCCGCTCGGTTCCGCGCCCTACCCTACCACGCAACTGGTGAAGCTGGGCTAGTCCAAAACTCTCAGGTTTGTCTATAACGATTAAATTAGCTTCGGGAACATTAACGCCCACTTCTACCACCGTTGTGCAAACAAGCAGGGAAACGTTGCCGCTTGCAAAAGCGTTTAAGTTTGCGCCACGCTCCGCTTCGGGCATTTGACCATGTACAACGGCTATTTTCCAGTCGCTTTTAAAACTTTTCAATTCCTTGTAAATATCATCAACGGATGCTGCCTCTCCAAATTCGTCTTCTTGAACTCTGCTAACAACCCAGTAGCAACGATTATCTACAAAAGATTTTTTGTAAAGATAATCCTTCATTTTCACGCGGCTAACCCGCCCTCTGAGTTCCGTTGAAACAGGCAACCTGCCCGGTGGTTTTTCGCGCAAAATCAAAGGCTCCAAATCTCCGTAAAAGGTCATTGCCAAACTGCGTGGAATTGGAGTTGCGCTCATAACAAGCAAATCCGGTTTATTGCCCTTTGCAAGAAGAGCCTCTCTTTGATTTACCCCAAAGCGATGCTGCTCGTCTATAATAACAAAACTCAAATTTTTAAATTCTGTGTCTTTGGAAAACAGAGCGTGAGTTCCAACAACTGCATTAATTTCACCACTTACTAAACCAGCTAAAACAGCCTTGCGCTCCGCTGTGGACATAGAGCCTGTGAGCAAAGCGAGCCTCAAATCTGAGTTTTCAAAGATTTTCTCCATGCTGGAAAAATGCTGCCTTGCCAAAATATCTGTAGGCACCATGCAAGCCGCTTGCCCACCAGTGCCACAAATTCCAATCATCGCAAGCAAAGCGACCACAGTTTTTCCGCTACCAACATCGCCTTGCAAAAGAGCGTGAAATTGCCTATTGCTCTCCAAACCATTTATGAGCTGTTCCAAAACATGGTCTTGTCCATCTGTTAAGGTAAAGGGCAATTTTTCCTTCACAAAATCCATTTTTTGCAAATCCAGTTTTCTCGGAATTCCAGAATTTGCAAGCAACCTGCGCCGCATTGCCTTTCTGAGGCAAAATGGCAAAAGTTCTAAAATTTTCACTTCCTTTTTAGCTGCGTAAATTTCTTCCATCGTTTGAGGGCAGTGCAATTTTTTAAAATTCTCCACGAGTGGTCGCATTTTCAAAAAACTCAAAAGCTCCGGTGGGCAAATATGATCTTCGGGCGGTAAAATGAGATTTAGGTTTTTCTCAAAAAGGCTTTTGTACATTTTTGCGAGAAACTTGCTCTCCATTCTAGCTTCTCGCATTGATTCTGTTACCGGATAAATGGGAAATATGCTGCCGCTGAATTCCTCGTCTTCTTCAAGAGCTTGCAAATCGGGGTGCACCATTTGCATTGTGCGAAACACAGTCCCTTTGCCAATGGCAACCCAACGCGAACCGTTTTTTAGCCGTGCTTGCCAATGATGCGTTGCTCCAAAAAACACAAATTCAATGCTTCCCGTGTCGTCTTGCAAGGTTGCGTTAAATCTCGCTCGACCTTTGTAAATCATAGAGCTACGCACTATGTGCCCCACCAAAACAACGCGCTCTCCTGCCTTAATGTCTTTTATTTTTGTTATTCGTCTCTGGTCTATCCAATCACGCGGTAAATACGAGAGCAAATCAAAAAGCGTGTTTATGCCGCTTTCTTTTAACGCAGCTATTTTTTTGGGACCAAGCCCTGATATGGAAGAAAGCAACACTGAGTAAAGATAAAAAATTTTCGGCTCGCTTTTTTCTATATTGCCCTTGGATCATAAATGAATTCACAAGGACTTTCACCTCGCATAGCAGCTTTGAACGCTCTTTTAAACTGGAAAAAGGGCGGCGATTTTGTGCAAAACAACCTGCAACAGACTTGCGAAAATTTGCCCCAAAACAACAGAGCATTAGCTTACGAAATTGCCCTCGGAACCTGCCGCGTACTAAATGAACTAGACGAAAAATTAAAAACTCTAATGCGAGAACTCCCAAAAGAACCTTGCAGAACAATACTGGAAATCTCCCTTTACCAATTATTGCACACCCGCATACCCTCTTATGCCGTTGTAAACTCTGCGGCGAATTTGGCAAAGCATTTAGGCCTAAATGAGCATAATGTGAAATTTGTAAATGCGGTTTTGAGAAATGCCGTTAGAAAAAATTATGTGAATATTGAAAGCGAAAATGCAAAAGCCCCAGACCAATGGATAAGGGTAAACACGCAAAAAACAAATGCAGAAGAACTCATAGCAAAACTGGAATTAAAAGACCCCGAAATTTTATTCAACAAATTCATTTTAATTCCAAACACAAGGGAAATCCTAAAAAATCCTCTGTTCAAAAAAGGCTTTTACTCATTCCAAAACCCAGCCTCTTTCTTTATGGCAAGTTTGTGCGAAATAAAAAACGGACACAAAATTTGGGATGCCTGCGCCGCCCCGGGCGGGAAAACCGCTATGCTTGCAGAAGAAAATCCAAGTGCTTTTTTTGTTGCCTCTGATTGCAGCGAAAAACGAGCAGAAAAAATATTGGATTTGCAAAACCGCTTGAATTTAAAAAATGTCCGCATAATCATCGCCAACGTGGAAAACCAACCTTTCTCGCAAAAATTTGACTGCGTTATTGTGGATGCCCCTTGCTCAAACATGGGCGTAGCCTCAAGGCGGCCAGAAGCCTTGCAAACTTTTTCAAAAGAAAAAATTTCAGAACTCTCAAACAAGCAACTAGCAATTTTACAAAGTGCTTCTACCTTAGTGAAAGAAAACGGAGTTCTAATATATTCCGTTTGCAGCCAAGAAAAAGAAGAAAGTACCGAAGTAATAGAAAAATTTATAAAAAACAACCAAAACTTCACCCAAGAAGAATCCATATTCACCGACTCGCCGCACATAGATAAATTCTTCATATCCAAACTACGGAGAACCTAATTTGCAGATTCTGTTCATTATAGTCATTCTGGTTCAGACAATTTACGCTATTTCTCTAGACGCTGGTGTTAATTATTTCCCAGGTGAGTTGAACAAGCAAATAAAAACTGCTCCTTATGCAGGTGCTGAATTGGGATATGGACTCTCGGATTATACCAGCTTGTATTTGCAAGCTGCATTCAGCTATCTAGAATTAAAAGAGAACAAAGATTTTCACGGCTTGTATCAGTTTATAGGCAGAACAGGAATTGAGAGTTCTGAGCAATTATTCAAGTATGCTACCCTTGGAATTGGAATAAGCCTAGCTACTCTTAGAGGCAAAAAGGCAACCCCACAGGCAGAAAAATATATGCTCTCCACAAATGAATCCGAATTTGGTTGGAATGCTCGTTTAAAATTGAACCTATTGAGGATAGAAAAATTCACTTTCGGCACAAAATTCCACTATGACGAAATTTGGACTAAATCTAAAAACACTTCCTTGCTGCAAGGCGGGGGGTTTGTTAGTTATGGGTTCAGCTTATGATAACAGCGCAATATACCGGTTGAATTTTTTAATGGAGAATCTATCAATAATGTATAGTCTCCAATGAGTTTTTTTTTATATTCGTCAACTGTAACATGAGAAAAAAATATGTAATCAAATTCATCACAATATATTTTCTTTTTATAAATACGCCCATCTTCTGATTCAAAAACAAATGACTTATAATTATCCAATTGATTCTTGAAATCTGTATATTCAAATATGTATTTCACAGTAGGTTTTGAGTAATATGGAACAAATATTCGTTTCCCATCAAGAGCCAGATTACTGTCTTTCAGAATCGTATAAAGATAGTCATTGGGAACATAACCTCTTTCCCCTATCAATGGAAGAAGACAAGTACAACTGATGCATACGAAAAAGGCGTATTTTCTTGTCAACAAAAATAACCGATTTATCCATATCGGCAAGTTATGCGATAAACCCTGAGCAACCAATTTTTCTGGCAACTGAACATAATGATTTACCAAGTATGCCATAACAATAACTGCGGATATTAAGCTCAAAGTACGCAAATCAATATCCCAACGAGACTCATACCCCCAAGGGTGTCGCCCGGATAGGGATAATGCAAAAAATATACAGTGCTCTATTACAATGGCAATCAGCAACGCTTCGACCTTAAGGTAAGCATTACTCTTTCTGATGCGCAAAACTCCCCAAAAAACAGCCAAACACAATATCACGCCTGAATATGGAGAGAATAAAACCGAGATCACGATTCTTATAGTATCATACCAACCCTTTCCAGATAACAATAAATCCAATACATAACTAGGAGCAATACCAGAATTTCTTTTCAATCCCATGAATACGACAATGAGCGCAGAAATAACGAGAGGGATATATGAAAAAATATACTTCTTTATAAAGTGAACAATATCTTTTCTATTGTAGATAAGAACAACAACCGATAATGAAAAGGCTGTAATGATAAAACTATACCTCGAAAAAATGAAAAAAGACATTGCAAGATTAAACAAAAATATATTCAAACGATTTTGATTTTCAAAATATCGCATAAGTAAAAATACAGAAACGATCACACCACAATAATTCATACTATATGCACGGAGTTCAAATGCATAATGAACATATCCATTACTAACCCAGAAAGGAATCAGCACAGCGACGCCAAGTGCTAAACAAGAATTATTTGTAAATCTATATGCAATGCGCCAAAGGAAAATGACTGACACCAGAAAAAACAAAAATGGCAATGTCCGTAGCCATACAGGCGAAGAAGAAATAAGTGTCCAGTAGTGTAGAATAACTGTGAAACCGCCGGGATCTAAATTATATCCCATATTATTTATAATCACATCTGCAAGCCCACCTCTTTGAGACAATGGCGGGCTGAAATGATTCAATCCCAAAGCCATCCAGAATTGACCTGATTCATCATACCAAAAATTAGGATTTGCCAGATTTTTTACTGCAACGATTACGAAAGGCAAGAAAGCAAGTATGTACATCAGCGTAAACAGCAAAAAATCAATAAATGCACTTGTACAGCCGATTACTCCGTATAAGAAAAATTGGCGAACCTGTCCAGAATTTAAACCTAAATTCATATTAAAGCTATAACTTTTAACATTGTTGTACTATTTACATACAAATATAGCTTTTTTTCAAAAAAATGTCAAGTATTTTCCCAAATATTTCTGCTCTTAATGCTGTGATGTAAAAAGTTTTAACGCTAGCTCCACTGTATCGCAAAAAATTATATTCGGACTCTTTTTGGCAAGAGCTTTGCTTTTTCAACGGTTGCAGGTTGCATAACGGCGCCTATATGGTGTTTCTCCAAAATCATCTAGCCTGATACAAATAAATTGTATAAATGCTTTTCTCGTCATCGTATCGTTTTATCAGATCAAGCCCCAAGCTATCACTATTAGAAATTTCAGCTCGCGAAAGAATATATTTGCTTTCAAAACCATTCTTGAAAACTTCCATATCAATATTAAGTTTTACCGGTAAAGTATTTTTGTCTCTTGTCGGTTGAGAACTCAATTCAGAGTTGACTAAGTACATCCTGCCACCCCAGCTGTCATAATACTCCCTAGCCCTTTGATTAATTTCAAGCTCGGGTGCAATCAAAGTCCTGAACCGCCGCATATAACTTAAGGGATATGCGTTGTTGTATCCGTCAATACAGTTAAATTCATTATACATTAACACAGACGGATGATACCCAAATGCAAAAACTTTTTCATTGGAATAGGAAATATCTTTTTTGATTTTTTCGAATAAATCTTCCGCAAAAAATTCCTTGTAAGAAATAAAAGAATCAAAGTTTCTATTTGGCATAATCTTTTTTGCTATACCAGTTTTTATCACTATCTCATTAAACCATGTTTTTACCTGATCGTTGTAAATTGACGGAGTTAATGAAATATACAAAAGCTGAAGGCAAACAAGAACTAAGACGCTTAAACGGGGAAGAAAAGAATTTATTTCCACTTTTTCACAATGACTACCGTTATTGATTTTTAATATAATTTCATTGATATTCAAAATAAGCTGTAAACAAAGCGCAAAAATAACATACCATAAAACCCTGTTAAAAATCCATACCCGCCCCCAATTAAACTCGCTTAATATGGGAATAAATCTTTTAATAAAACCGTTCAACAATCCTGAATCATACAACCCGGCAATGAGGGAAAAGGCGAAAACTGTAAATTCAAGGATAAACAGCTTTTTTACGTGAATACTGCTTTCAGCAACAGCGGTTTTTATTCTTGTGGTAATTTTCCCCGACTGATTTCTTATCCTGCGGATCAGAATGATCAGGTAAAACAAGGACACAAAAAATGCGAAAGGTATAATATACTTTCTCTGAAATGAAGCCGCATGGTAATATCCGTGTAGACAATATTCTTTCAGAGTACTTATGAATATCTTAATCTGTGTAATAATATCAATCGGATTAATATTATAAACACTACGGTTGAGCTGTGTTTTAATTATGAACATTACATAAAACAAACGCAAATCTACTAAAATATATCCAATACAAAGAAGAAAAAATCCTATGAACAGATTAAGGTTTATCTGCCTTTCTCTTATTGTTAAGAGAATGGTAACAACAAACCATAATCCCAATAAAAATACACCTCCATAAGCAAAGTTAGAAAAAAATGGATAGAAAAGTAGTAATAACGATTTCAAAGAAAAATTTTTCTTTTCATAAAAATATATGAAACAGTATATTAAAAATGGTATCGAATTTACCCCTATAGAATAAGTAGGAGCAACTGGTAAGACACTATATAAAACAGCCGTCATAATTGCAAGATATTTGTTTGTAATTCCTAATTTTCTTAAAAGGAGATACATAGAACTAAAACCAACAACAAGGGAAAAGAGATAATTAATAATATAAGCTATAAAATCGTCAAAAAAATTAAAAACAAGACTTTGAGAAGAAAAATTCACAAAAAAATAATACAACGTTGACATTCCATCAAAACCCTTTGTCAGAGCATCAAATCTAAAGAATAAATCGTTGTCACGAAACATTTTATGATATGGTAATATTTGATCAAGATAATCATGAATACTTACTATACTATTCTGACGAAATAAAATAAAGGGGAAAATATAAAAAAGTAAAGTAAAACAACAAAAAGAAAGCGAAATTTTTTTATCCATGATACAATAATTCCTCAGCATTTTTATTCATATATTTTCTACTAGAAATAAAATCACTTATAGCTTTTTTGCCAATTTTAACGATTTTAATAAAATTGATTGAATTAACTCCGCCTGCCCGCGGTTTAAATGAAATAGAGATAAATTTCACTTTTTTACAAAATTTAACAAAATAAACAGTAAGGAGGACATTTGCAAGATTAAAATCAGACGGTATGTGACTTATATATTTGCGAAGAACATCTTTTTTCATTAGGCGGAAAGGCGTATTTGCATCTGTGATACAAATGTGAAAAATACACCACAATAAAATTTTAAGCACTTTGGTTACAAATATTCTTGAAACGCCATCTTGTCGATAGTTTCTATATCCAATAATCACGGAAAAATTGTTCCGGTCATTCCAAAACTGCCAAAACTCCTCAGTTACAGTCTGCCCATCAGAATCAGTTTGAAAAACATAATCAGCAGCATTCTCAAGAGCGTAATGGTAGCCATAAAGAACAGTTGCACCGTGCCCACTATTTGGTTTTGTAATAGCTTCCAATTGTGGCAACTTTTTTTGCAGTTCCTTAAGTTTTGCATACGTATTGTCTTTGCTACCATCATCAATGACAACAATACGGCTTTGTTCATTTATTTTGGCAACAACATCGTGCCATTCACGCACGACTCTATCTATATTCTCTTCCTCGTTATAAGCCGGAATTACGATATATAGTTTTTCCATATTATTCCTATTAATTATTAAATGTAACTAGTTTGTTAATGGTAAACTGTATAACCCCTACAATAAAGATAGATGCTAACTTAACCATAAGGACAGGTAATAATAAAATACCACCAAACCAAAGCAAGCCTTGAGATAAGGCAAGCCCGAAAAGCCCTGTTAGATAAAAGGAAATCGCACGATACAAAATCCTGTCGTTTTTTTTAAAATTAAACTTTCGGTTAAGAATAAAACTTATTGCGATTCCTGTATGCACACTAATGCCGTTTGCAAGATATTTATTCATTTCAAATAGTCTGTACATCAGCGTAAACAACAAAAAATCAATAAATGCACTTGTACAGCCGATTACTCCATATAAGAAAAATTGGCGAGCCTGTCCAGAATTAAAACCTAAATTCATATTAATAAATGTTACAATTTTCACATTGTTACTCTATTTACATACAAATATAGCTTTTTTTCAGAAAAATGTCAAGTATTTTCCCAAAAATTTCCGCTCTTAATGCTGTGATGCAGAAAGTTTTAACGCAAGCTCCACGGTATCATCCATATCGTAATACTTATATTCGCCAAGGCGCCCGCAAAAAATTATATTCGGACTCTTTTTGGCAAGGGCTTTGTATCTTTCCAGTAATGCAGTATTTTTTTCATCATTTATAGGGTAATATGGAACGCTACCCCTCTTCCAGTTTTTAGGATATTCACGAGTAATAACAGTTTTTGTCGTATTTACCCAGTCAAAATGCTTATGCTCTACTATGCGGGTATATGGGGTTTCTTTATCCGTGTAATTTACAACGGCATTGCCCTGAAAATTTTCTGTATTCAAGGTTTCTGTTTCAAATTTTAAACTCCTGTATTCCAAATTGCCAAACTGATAATCAAAAAATTCATCTATTGCACCAGTGTAAATAATTTTTTTCGCAATTGAATTAAATTCGCCTTTATGCTTTAAGTAATCTGTTTTTAGCAGAATATCTGTTCCGTTTAAAAGTTTTTCAAAAATCTGCGTGTAGCCACCAATTGGTATTCCCTGATAAAGCTCGCCGAAATAATCATTGTTGAAAGTGAAACGCAAAGGTATTCTTTTTATTATGCTTGCTGGTAGTTCATTACAGGGTTTGCCCCATTGCTTTTCCGTGTAGCCTTTTATTAGCTTTTGATATATGTCCTTGCCTACTAATGAAATTGCGTGTTGCTCTAAATTAGAACTGCGAGCTTTACCTGCATTTGCATATATTTTTGCTTTTGCTTCTTTCGGAGTTTTTGTTCCCCATAATTGGTAAAATGTATTCATATTAAAGGGAAGATTATAGAACTTGCCTTTGTAGTTTGCAATTGGAGAATTTGTGAAGCGATTGAAAGGAGCAAAGCCGTTCATATAATCCCAAACTTTTTTATTGTTTGTGTGAAATATGTGCGCTCCGTATTTGTGAACTTGTATGCCTGCTATTTTTTGTGTGTAGGAATTTCCGCCAATATGGCTACGCCTGTCTATGACCAAACATTTTTTGCCCGTTTTTTTCATTTCATAAGCGAATACCGCTCCAAAAAAGCCAGAACCTACAATCAGATAATCATAAAGCTTGGTCGCGAGCTTTGCTTTTTCAACGGTTGCAGGTTGCATAACGGCTCCTCTATGAGTGTTTCTCCCTTGCTTAAAAATATAGAAAATATAAGAAAAATGAAATTTTCATCTCTCTTTTGCAAGATAATCAAAGAAAATATTGTCTTTTATATGGCCACGATAATAATCTAGCTCCAACGGGTCTATTGAGCCCCATACTATTGGTTGGCTGTTTCGCATTAGATAAGCTGTATTCAGTGTCGTACGCATAATTTCTCTTATAGGCGTAAAGCTTCCTATTACAAGTATAACTACGATTAAAGTGTACGTCTTGAAATCTTTCGCCAAGTAACATTTATTAATAGTATCAATTACCAATAGCAAGATGATAACAAGGGCTGGAACAGATGCTTTCAAGCAAAAATCGGAAGGACTACCTACTACTACAATCCAGGGGCATATAGCTAACCATATTGCAGAGTAAAAAAGCAAATAATTGCTTTTTTGATATTTCCATACAGCAATAATGAAAATTCCAGCTTCAACTATGTAAAACAAAAACCATAAAAAAGACACTCTTAAGAACCCTTTCGAGTGAAAATCAAGAAATCCTATGTTGTTATCTATATTATTTGCTTTAAGGAATAAAAACGAGATTATACCTACCATACCCCCCCCAATTATATTTTCAAATGTGAATATATTACGGAGAGAAACCCTTACTTGTTCATAAATATTTTCAGACATAAAATTTCTTACAATAATACAGATCGCTAGGATAACCAGTCCTACAAACTGCAATGTACCCGTAATCATAGTTAGAGCAATAATAATTGCGATGTATCGATTATTTTTTTGCATAAGCAATATCAACGTTGCAAGCCATGCTGGAAGCACTTGATTAAACACCCAAAACAACTGAGTAGTCATGCTGGAAAATTGGAACATACGAGGGCCTGTCCACCACTCTATATGCCCATTAATTCCTACATTAAAATTAAAATTTCTGTATTCTAATAAATGCATACCTAAGGTGTCTAGCCCGCTGAAAAAAATCAAAACCAATAAAGACCACAAAACAATTTTTTGTATATATTTTGCTATTATCAAATAATAAAAGAGAAAAATACCTGTCACTGCCCAAACAACTTGCGCGAAATACCCGGCTGTCAGCCCGAATAACTTTCCTATAATTGCTGGAGGGAGCCAAAAGCCAAAATAATAAACAAGGGCTATCGGTTGTCCAAAACGTTCTATTGAAAAATTGACAACAGGCCATTTTTCTACTACTAATAATTGAAATATACCATTTCTGAACATATGATCGCTGTTCTGCCACACAAACCCACCGATACCGGAAAGATACACCCATACAAAAATGATAAATAAGATAAGGAGCGTTTTTAGTATATTTCTTCTTGAGATTTTTGGCAGCCATAATTCAGGGAATGACCTTACCATCCGGTAAAAACAAACTATCAAAACAATTAATACGGGGATTGAAACAATAGGTTTTGTCCAACCAGTAATAAAAATCATAAATGGCAAAAATAAGTATAAATAAATCAAGAAAGGCAATAAATCTTTCTTTTCAATCCTTGATATTTTCATATTAAAGTTATAACTTTTCATATTGTTGCTCTATTTACGTACAAATATAGCTTTTTTCAAAAAAAATGTCAAATATTTTTTCTTGTTAATAGTTTGTTAACATTTCGTTAATAGTTCTGTTTATGAGGATGATTAACCCCTTTCTTCTCCCTAGGGTGGTAGTGGCGATGCTCGCTCTTTAAATAAGAATTATCCAAATGCGTGTAAATTTGCGTAGTGGATAAATTTGCGTGACCGAGCAGTTCCTGCAAAATTCTCAAATCCATTCCACCCGCTAGACAGTGGGTTGCAAAAGAATGTCTCAATGAATGTGGGCTAATTGACTCTTTGCCGAGAAATGCTGTGCGCATCTGAATTATTTTCCAAGCTCCAACTCTGGTGAGTTTTTTTCCGTGGAAATTGAGAATCACGGTATCTGTTTTGGGTTTTAATTGCTGCCGCCAAATTTTGAGCCAAGCCGCCAAATTAGCCTTTGCCTTGCCGGATAGTGGAACTAATCGCTGTTTATTGCCCTTGCCAACAGGTGTTATCCAGCCGTTGTCCAACTGAATATGCTCCAACTTCAACGAAACAGCCTCGCTAATTCTAAGCCCCGCGCTATATAAAAGTTCCAACAGGGCAATATCTCGCATTCCAAATTTATCGTTTGAATTTATATTTTCAAAAATAGCCGCGACCTCGTCTATGCTCAAACATTGCGGCAAATATTTTTCTAAATGCGGAGCGGAATACAAATTCTCCGGTGAAAATCCCAGCAAATTTCTCTCTTCCAAATAATTCAAAAATCCACGCAGAGAAGAAAAATGCCGTGCCAGCGAAGATGGTTTGTAGTCAAAGGCTTTGGCTCTTTCGTCTAAAAATAAATCTATGCTTTCCACTGAAAGTTCAATTTGCTTGCACAAGGGGGCTAAGTCGGCTTTGTAACTGCTTATGGTTTGCTTTGACAAATTTTTTTCCAAAGACAAATAACGCAGGTAATTTTTTAGATGTAGGGAGATATCCATTTAAATAGCCAAATTACATTTATTTATTAGCAAACAAACGCAAAAATTCTTTTGGAATTATTGATTTAACCTTGCCGTTTTCAAAATCTTTGGTATTTCTCGTTATTATCAAATCACATTCATTTACTAGTGCGGATTGTTCTATAACTGCATCTTCGTAATCTTTGATTTTGGATTTCAAAGCCTTGTTCAAAATAGAGCTGTTCAAATCTAATACAGAAAACATTTTCATTATCTTTGACAAAATCTTTATTGCTTGTTCTTTATCCTTGATTTCCTTTTCCAAAAAATAAGACAATATGGTTATCTCGTGCGAGCAAACAAAACCATTTATCTTTTTGCTCACACATAAGTCTATAACTTTTACGGAAATTTCGTGTTCGTCTCGCTTGAAAAGCCAGTCCATTATTACATTTATATCAATGATTGCTTTCATACATAGCCTTTCTAATGTCTTTTTTGTTTGGGGCATTTATGCCCTCAAATATGCCGTATAATTCCTCAACTTCGCGAGACAAGTTTAAGTCTATCTCTTTGGTTTTTGCTTTCTTTATGGGCAAGGGTTTTATTCCTTTGATAAAAGATAGGCTCTTGAGGACATCTCTTGCAAAAGAAGCCTTAGAACTGGGAATGTCTATTATTAGTTGCATATAAGGAATATAGAAAAACACCGCCCGCCTTGCGGCTTGCGGTGGGCTACGACTTAGTCTTTAATGCAACGAACACTATACAAGCGGATCTTATCGCGGCTGAGGTAGGTGGCACTCTCGCGGAGGTCCATAATCCTGCGATAGGCATTGTCGCCATTGCTCTCGCTAGAACTCCACCAGTAGCCTTCATCGCCGACATCGTGGAAACCGCCACTGGTACCGCCGTAGCCGCCAGGCAGAGCCGAAAAACCATAATCGTCCGTACCATTGCCCAACTCAATTCCATTTCCTTTGTCACTCCAACCGCTAGTTGTTTTCAATTTGGTTCCAGCTATTTCTTTACCACCAACAAAATTTACCAATGCTTCCCACTCATCATTGCTAGGGATATGCCAGCCAGAAGGACATATCCCCCTATGCTTTGCAGATATTTGCGAAGCACATAAGCTACCATTGCAACTAGCTGGCAATGCCATTGCCGTTGCCCAATTATACAACCTACCATAAATTACGCAGTTGGCTTCTAAGTCGTTATTGCATCTGCTTTCGTTAACATTGTAATCAAGGTTTTTCGCCATCCAAACTTGGCTGCCGATTTGGACGGTTCTATATGTTTGACCGTCACAGGACACAGTGTTGTTGCCAGTCGTAGCATTAGGACAACCGCTTACTTGGGTATTGCCATCATCGCTACCAGAGCAAGAAAAGGCGAATGTAAAAGCAAGCACAAAGGCTGTGTACCTAATAATCCAAGATATTTTACTCATATAACAGTAATATATAAAATTTGCGAAAAAGTTTATTTTGCCATTGTTTTTGGGCTAGAAGGGGTAGCGGAAAACGCCCACTTGTTGGGGCAGGGTCAGCCTGCCCTGCAACTAAGTTAGCGGGCGGTTGGAGCGAGGGGGAAACTTCCCCCTACAAATCTGTATCATTATCAAGGAGGGAAAAATATGTATGCAATGGTTATCGCCGCAATAACACCGGCCACATCTGCCGCAAGCCCGCAAAAAACCGCGTGTCTGGTTTTGCGAATTGCAACCGAGCCAAAATACACCGCTATAATATAAAATGTTGTGTCTGTTGTACCCTGAAACATACAGCTCAAACGGCCTGCAAAACTATCTGCCCCATATTGCTGCATAGCATCCACCATCATGCCCCTCGCGCCGCTGCCCGAAAGGGGCTTCATAATCGCAGTCGGGAGGCTTGGCACAATATCTGCGGGAATACCGCAAAAATTAAAACCTGCTACTACTCCGCTCATAATAAAATCCATTGCACCGCTCGCTCTGAATGCCGCAACTGCCGCTAAAATCGCTATTAAATATGGTATAACCATAACGGCTGTGGAAAAACCCTCTTTTGCCCCTTCAACAAAAGCATCAAAAGGCATAATTTTTTTTATTGCCGCCAAAATTAAAAAGAACATTATTATAGCAAACAAAATAATGCCGCCCAAAAACGCGCTTGCAATGCCCATTTCCTCTGCCGAAAGCGTGGAGAAATACCAAAGCGTTCCAAACACCGCCGCAGAGAGACCAATAAACCAAGATAAAAACACCACATTTTTTATTTCAATTTTTTGAAAAAAGGCTGTAACCAAAATACCGACCACCGTGCTGAAAAATGTTGCAAACAAAATAGGTAAAAATATATCTGCGGGATTTGCCGCACCCAGCTTTGCTCTATAAGTCATTATGCTAACTGGAATCAAGGTTAATCCGCTCGCATTCAAAACCAAAAACAAAACCTGTGCATCACTTGCTGTGTCTTTTTTTGGATTCAATTCCTGAAGCTCTTTCATGGCTTTCAAGCCAAGAGGTGTGGCGGCATTATCTAGCCCAAGCATATTTGCACTTATGTTCATAAGTATGCTACCCATTGCAGGGTGATTTTCAGGAATGCTCGGAAATAGCCGCTTCATCAAAGGGGAAACCAACCTTGCAAGCATTTGAACCGCACCTGCCTTCTCCCCTATTTTCATCATTCCAAGCCAAAAAGCCAAAATTCCGGTTAAACCAAGGGCTATTTCAAAAGCCGTTTTTGACATATCAAACACGCTTTGAATCACGGTGCTAAAAATACCGCTATTGCCAAAACAAAGCCACTCAGCAAGGCAGGCGATGAAAGCACCGCCAAAAAGCAACAGCCAAATAACGTTTAGGAACACTTGAGGGAATGTAGAAAATTAAAATGAAGCTGCAGTCACTGAAAAGTAACATTTTCAACTGGGTAGTATCACTACCCAACTGATTAATATCATTGTTTGAAAGGTTGTGTTTTATCGAACTCGGCCGCTCTGCCTAAAAAATCATTAAGAGAATATCTCTCAAAATAATTTCCCTGCCATTCGGTATAATCAAAACTCTCTCTAATCAAACTTGAAATAAAAATTTCAGTTTCCAAATCTCCAAGAGTTTTAATCAAACACTCCAAACCCTCTTTCTTAATAACCGAAGTGCTACGCATACTGGTCTCCTGCTAGTTGTAAAAATGTTATTGGATTACAAACAATAATTTCTTTTTCATTATATTTTTTTATCAACTTATCATCAGTCGTCAAAAAATAATCGCACCCTGCCTTTATAGCACAAGCAAGATGCGCTGCATCTTTCATTTTTATATTAGCTTTAATAAACTCACCTGCTTTGGCAAAGATTTCATCATAATTTTCAGCACCTATATAAATTGTAGCTCTTTGGAAAAAATCTGCAATAGAACCGCCACTAACATCATCGGGATTTTCACTATTCTCATACCTAGATACGAAAGATATTGCCAACTCTATTTTCTCATTTTTAATCTGTTCCTGTATATGCAACTTTGCCTGCGTTTCCAAAAACACCCTAATTTGCCGTTGGTCATCAAACGGGCGATTAAAACAGCAATTATCCAAATAAACCCTCATTTGTAGGCAATGTAGAAAATTATTTTCTATCTTGTGCCTAACAATGAAATTCTTCAACGACAATCCGAAAAATGGCGGGGTGCAAGAGATGCTTGGCGTGTCTCTGCCAATGGTGATGTCTATGTCTTTTGATACCTTTTTGGTTTTCATAAACCGCCTTTTTTTGTCTAAGCTGGGACCAGATTACATGAATGCCGCTTTAACAGGCGGAATAATGGAAAT
>Ga0268262_10002375_pt1 | contig 21786 bp, 15 predicted proteins | sample TergutNc150P3_FD_190354 | JGI IMG/M metagenome (GOLD analysis project Ga0268262, IMG submission 190354) | Nasutitermes corniger P3 segment gut microbial community from laboratory colony in Florida, USA - Nc150 P3 (SPAdes) (version 2) | ecosystem: Host-associated > Arthropoda: Insects >... | reverse complement strand
AAAAGCCGCGACAATTCCCGCACCCCCATGCACTGGAACGGCGGGCCTAACGCCGGATTTTCAACCGGCAGGCCCTGGATAACGCTGAATCCCAATTACCGCGAGATCAACGCGGAAGAACAAATACGGCGCGGCGATTCGGTTTTTTCGTTTTACCAAAATCTCATTCAACTGCGTAAAAAAATGGACATTATAACGATGGGCAGTTTTGAACTGTTGCTGCCCGATGACCCGGATTTATTTGTGTATACCCGCGCTTTTCAGCGCGAAGAATTACTCGTTATCTGTAATTTTTCACGCGGGGAACGGGCGTTTACGCCGCCGCCGCGGTTTAAGGACGCGGATCTGCTGTTGTCAAATGAGGAAGTACCGGCTTATAAGGCCGTGGATTTCAAAAATTCAGGACCCTTTGGCGTAGCAGTATATTACCGGTCACTTTGACAGGCTCAGTAACCGTTGCTTCTATTGTTGTTCCGTTAAATCCGCCGGATTTAAAAACGCCGCGCTGCCGTCCGCCCGCTGAGTCAAAAGGCTGCCCTGCTGTACGCTTACCGCGGCGTTGGGAGATACGGCAATTACCGACTTGGCCTGTAATGCCAAATCCGCGTTAAAACGGCCCAGATTAAGCGTTCCATTGGTCAGGTCGGCGGTAATGGCGTAAAGATCGCCGCCGTTTACCCAGATAAGGCTGTTGGGATGCATATCATCATTGCCCTGTTTGGCCATTTCCAGCGTGCGGCCGTCTATTTCGATAAGCCGTATAGCGCCGCCGCCCTGGTTCTCCCCGGCGATTGCCAGTATCTTGCCGCCGATAAAAGTCAGCGTCCGCACATAAACCGTGTTTAACTGCGAACGGCGCACTTCTTTTCGCGTGGCGGGATTAATGGCGACTAACCTTCCCATAACGGCGTCATTCCTCTCCAGAATTATACCTATTAAGCTCTGAGGCGTTTCACCCCGGTCAATAATGGCTTGCTGATCTTTGGCAATGCTTTCCCTTTCCCGCTGCGCTTCCTCGGTTTTCTTTTCGGCAAACTGCTCCTGTTTTTCCGCATCTCCCCGCTGTACAGCCAAATCCGATTCACGCTGTTCCAGATCATCGGATTTTTTCTGCAGTTCAGATTCCTGCTTTGCCGCTTCCGTCTGGGTAACAGCGCCCTGAGACTTGTCTTCCGCAAGCTGCTGCCGGTCTTTTTCAAGCTGGGACTTTTCCGTGGCGATTGCCTTCTCTTCTTTTTTAACCGCCTCCCGCTGATTTGCGGCCTTCAGTTCCGCCGCCGCCGCCTCGCGTTCTTTCAGGTCAACCATATTGCGGCGCTGCTCTATTCCCTTGTCGTCTTCCCTCCGCATTTCCTCGACCACGCGGCTGTCTGAAATTAACGTCGTATCAATGGAACTGATGCCGCCCATACCCAGCGGTATCAGCATCAGCGTTTTGCCGGGCCATTCGCTGTAACGGGTAGCAAGCCCCGCCTGCTGCGGGTTAAGGTTTCCGATAACAGGTTTTTTATAACGCTCGGAAAAATAACCCCAGTTTCCGCGGTATACGGCGTTGTAAATGGTGATATATTCCGCCAGCAGCGCGGCGTCCTGCGCCGAGTAGCTATAGGCTTCCTGTAAATAGCCCTGAATAATGGTACGAAGGTTGCGAATATGATCAACGCCGGTATTGGCCCCCAGCCCGAAAATATCGGCATCAAGCTTATTGCCGTCCGGCGCGGAAACCGAATGTATCACAAAATAACGGGAGTTGGCTCCGGCGCGCTCACCGCCGGCTTTTACCGCCTGTCCCAGGCCAACGCCAATCTGCCGTATCTGTTCTCTTGTTTCAATCTTCGCGTGGGGACCCTCATAACTGGTAAATGATACCGGAGCAAGGTTTTTTTGCAGTTCCCCCTGATCAATCTGGGTATAGCCAATACCCGCCGCCCCCGCAAAAATGATACCAAAAAACAGCGCTTTACAGAAATTTCTCATGGTATTACTCCTGCCTTAGTATAGCATATCTTTCCGCCTTGGGTAATAGAGTTGTACGATAAGTATTATGATATTATTGCATTAATACATTTTTTACCTTAGAATACCCTCATGGATGATGTCCGGTTTTCCGTTCTGGATTTGATTGATATTGACCTCAAAGACCGTAATTCACTTAACCTCCACTGCATAGGCGGCAGAAAGGGGTTGGCGCGGAAAATCGGCATTCCTGACCTTAACCGCCCTATGGGGGCGATAATGGGCTTTTATGAGGATTTTGCCTATCAGCGGGTGCAGGTTTTCGGCAGGGGGGAAGTCGCCTACCTGCGCCGCCTGAAAAGCAGCGGCGAATTCGGAACCATCCGCGACCTGTTCAACTATCCCATTCCCTGCTGTATTTTTACCCATAACCTGAGCCCCCACAAGGAATTCCATGAAATAGCCGAGTCAGCGCAATGCCCCCTGTTACAAACCAATCTGGGAACCGCCGATTTTTCCGCGCGGCTTATGCGTGTTCTGGCCGAAATTTTCGCGCCCCGCAAAAGCATCCACGGGGTACTCGTGGAAGTCTTCGGACTGGGGATTCTCATTCTGGGGGATTCAGGGGTCGGAAAGAGCGAAACCGCCCTTGAGTTGATTCACCGGGGACACCGGTTGATAGCGGACGATGTAGTGGATATTCATTGCGTAAACGGTAATATGCTCATGGGAACCGGGGCGAATAAAATCATCGGGCATCACATGGAAATCCGGGGACTGGGAATAATTAACATAACCCACATGTTCGGCGTCCGGGCAATCAGGAACCGGAAAGAGATTCAGCTTGTGGTAATGCTGGAAGCGTGGGACTCCAACAAAGCCTATGACCGGCTGGGGATTGAGGAACAGAGAACGGACATCCTGGGAGTCAGTGTTCCCAAACTGGAAATACCGGTAAAACCGGGAAGGAATATTCCCATCATCATTGAAACCGCCGCGATGAACGAGCGGCTCAAATCAATGGGCTACAACGCGGCGCGGGAATTTAACAAGAACGTCCTGAAGTGGACTGAAAGCGATACTGTCCGCTCGGTATTTTTCGGGCACGATGATATAATTTAAGGAAACGGGTATGACAGAACAAACGATTACCATCTCAAACCGCGCCGGTGTTCATGCCCGCCCCGCGGCGATAATAGTCCAAACAACCAAAAATTTTTTGTGCAATATATATCTTGAAAGGGGCCACGACCGTATAAACGCAAAATCAATCATGGGCGTAATTACGCTGGGAGCCGCTTTCGGAACACAGATAAGAATTATCGCCGAGGGAGAAGATGAACAAGCGGCGGTAGAAACATTGGTCCGCCTTTTTGCTTCAAAATTTGAAGAGGAATGAAAACGGTAAAAACCCGCCCGCATTATTCTATCCTCAACGTAAGAAGCCTGATTTTTATTTACGCGCTATTATGCGTACTTTCCGTATTGTTTTTTCGTTCTTTTTTTTCCGAAGCTCTGTACGAAGGAAAGGTTCCCGGCACGCTCAGCCTGCTGGTATTTTTTACCATCCCCGCGGTACTGCTGATTTTTCTGACAATTGCCGCGGCCGGCCTGCTGGGTGATATTATCGCCCGCCGTCCGGGGACAAAATTCAGGACGCGGCTGCTGGGATATTTTATCATCATTGTTGTTTTTTCCGCGGCGCCCATAGCCATAGTCACCGGCGTCTCCCTTAACGAAGCAATCCGCTTCTGGCGCAGTATTGATATTGATGCGGTACAGGACGCCGCGCAGTTATTCGCCGTGGACAACTATTCATTTCACCTGGAACACTTCGAAAGTATACGTAAAAAAACCAACTGGAACGCCGTTATGTCGTCGGCAAAACCGGCAGTTCTGCCGGCGAACATTGCCTCGGTGCAGGATTTCAAAAGAAGCGAAGGCGTATGGGAAGAAATTGCCTTTACCGGCGCTGAAAGCGGAAGACTCAAAGCCCCCCCCTCGGAGATAGAAGGTTACCTTACACGCGAGATACCCCGTGATACGGGCTTGATTCGTTATGTGACACTGCCCGCGAGAAATATGGTCAGGCTAATCAGTTATAATTTAGGCGCTGACTTTGACCGAGGAATGGCCGCCATAGAAAACCAGGGAGAGCGTTTTGAAGTAATCGGCATTTTACGGGACAACGCGTCAATTCTGGCGCTGTTTTACTACGGGGTGTTTTTTGTTCCCACCCTGCTGATGACGGCAATCATCGCCATTTCTTTTACCAGGCGCGTAACCACCCCCATTGTAGAATTAACCGAAGCTACCCGCCGCGTCGCCGAAGGGGATTTTTCAATACAGATCCTTGCCCGCCGCGGCGACGAACTGGGGCTTTTAATACGATCGTTTAACGCCATGGTGCAGGATTTGGAAAAATCACGGGCTGCGCTGGTCAAGGCTGAAAAAATCTCAATATGGCAGAACATGGCGCAGCAGCTTGCCCACGAGATAAAAAACCCCTTAACCCCGATAAAACTGTCCGCCGAGCGGGTGCTGCGGCGCTGGCGCAATGAGCCGGAACAAATCGGCGAAATTATCGAAGATTCCATGCTGGCAATCATTCAGGAGACCGAGGGGCTTTCAACCCTTCTCAATGAATTCAGAACCCTTTCCCGTCCGATAGAACTTTCACAGTCATGGACAAAGATCGGGGAAACAGCCGAAGAGGTAATCGGCCCCTATCACAGTTCCTACCCCGAAGTTACGTTTAACACTGAGCATATTGACGCCATTGTAGCCGTTAAAATTGACAAGCACCGTTTTGTGCAGTTGTTGACCAATCTGTTAATTAACGCCATTGACGCGATGAACGGCAAGGGGCTTATTGAAATACGGACAGACTTTGTGCAAAAACGGGATATGCGGTTTTGCAGACTCAGTATCAAAGATACCGGCAAGGGTATCGCCCGGGAGTCGATTCCCCATGTTTTTACCCCGTATTATACCACCAAAGAATCAGGCACCGGCCTGGGGCTTCCCATTGTCGAGCGCATCGTCAATGATCACGGGGGAAGTATCTGGTTTAATTCGGCGGAAGGAATGGGAACTACTTTTTTTGTTGACCTGCCGGTCAGCGAGGAGGCGGTATAATGGGACAAATCGTGTCAAAACACACAACGCCGCCGGCAATTCTTATCATCGACGACGAGCCGGGAATCAGGCAGGCGCTTGCCTCGATTCTTGAAGACGAAAAATACCGTGTATACACCGCGGAAGACGCCGTCGCCGGCATGGAAATTCTGAACAGGAATAAAGTTGATGTGGTTTTCCTTGACGTGCTTTTGCCGAAACTGGGCGGCCTTGAAGCGCTGGAGCATATACGCGGCAGTTGGCCGGAACTGGAAGTGGTGATGATATCCGGCCATTCCAACATTGACATGGCGGTGCGGGCGGTTAAGGGCGGCGCTTTTGATTTTCTGGAAAAACCCCTTTCGCTGGACAAGGTGCTGACCGTCTGCCGCAACGCCCTTGCCATCGGAAAACTCCGCGAAGAAAACCGCCGCCTGCAAAAAAATGTTTCACTTGAGCAGAGGGAACTAATCGGCGCCAGCGACGCCATTAACAGGATCAGGGTTCTGGTTGAGCAAGCCGCCGCCAGCGACGCGCGGATTCTCATTACCGGCGAAAACGGCACCGGCAAAGAAGTAGTGGCGCAGGCTATCCATCTGCGATCCGCCCGCGCCGAACACCCTTTTGTCGAGGTCAACTGCGCCGCCATGCCGGAAACCCTTATAGAAAGCGAGTTATTCGGCCACGAAAAAGGCGCCTTTACCGACGCGGTTTCCAGCCGGAAAGGACGTTTTGAGATTGCCCGCGGCGGCACGCTCTTTCTTGATGAAATCGGCGATATGTCGCTTTCGGCGCAGGCCAAGGTGCTGCGGGTAATTCAGGAACAAAAAATGGAACGTGTGGGCGGGGAAAAAACCATCGAAACCGACGTCCGTATTGTGGCGGCAACCAACAAAAATCTCGAAGAAGCCTGCGCCCAAAATCGTTTCCGCCAGGACCTGTACTTCCGCCTCAACGTTATTCCCATTCATATTCCCCCGCTGCGGGAGCGGTCCGGCGACATTCCCCTGCTGCTCTGCCACTTTCTCAAGAATATGGAAAGGGATATCAGTCTGGAAAATGACGCGCTGGAACTGCTGGCATCCCATGACTGGCCGGGAAACGTGCGGGAATTGAGAAATCTGGCCGAGCGCATAGCGGTAATGCATTCAGGCAGCAGTATCAGCGGAAAAGAGATTATGGGTCTTTTGAACACAGCCGGCGGCCTTGCCGATAAAACCCGCTCCCCTGCCCTGCCGGACGGGATTGCCCTTCCCGAAACCCTGCTGGAACAGAACTTCAGCGACGCGAAAGAATCGTTTGAAAAACGCTATTTGGAGTTTCAAATTTCAAAAAACAATGGTATAATTTCAAGGACTGCCGAGGCTATCGGAATATATCCGAGCAACCTGCACGCAAAGCTGAAAAAATACGGCATTGCGGCGCAAAGTATAAAGAGAGAGTCATGAAGGAACTTACCAAACGTCAAAAAGAAGTATTGTCCTTTATCGCCGCCTATATAAAAAGTCATTCCTACCCTCCCACCATCCGGGAAATCGGAGACCACTTTTCAATCTCCGTAAAGGGCGCGTATGACCACATCGCGGCGCTCAAGCGGAAACAGTGCCTGAAACAGGACAACAACCGCTCGCGTACCATGGGATTGGTAGTGTCAAAGGTAGATGAAGATTTGGGAACGATATCCAAGATTCCCATTGTGGGGACTGTCGCCGCGGGCACGCCGATCCTTTCCGAAGAAAACTGGGAAGGAACCATTACCTTACACCAGTCCATGCTGAAAAAAAACAAAGTTTACTTTGCCGTCAGGGTGCGGGGAGATTCCATGTCCGGCGCGGGGATCATGGACGGCGACATGGCAATTATCGAGAAGATGACAGTTGTAAAAAACGGCGAGATTGCCGTAGCGGTTATAGACGACGCGGTTACCCTGAAACGTTTTTTCAAAGAAAACGCCCGAATTAAGCTGCAAGCCGAAAATCCCGACTATAAACCGATCTACTGTCAGGATGTGCGGATTTTGGGCCGCCTTGCCCAGATAATCCGCTATTATAAATAATGGCCGGCGGCGCCATGGGCGGTTATATCTTTCTCGGTACTGAAACCGGAAAAAAACAGGATGCCATCGAAGAGATCAGGAAAAAAATCGCCACCTCCGGTGGCGCCGCCGCCGGAGGGCCGCCCGAAGAAACGGTATTCTACGCCGGCGAGACTCCGTTAGTTGAAATTGCCAACGCGGTGCAGAACCACAGCCTTTTCGCCCAATCGCGCCTGTTCATGGTTAAAAACGCCGAGCAGATTAAAAAGAAAGAAGACGTCAGCCTTATCGCTTCCTGTATGCGGGATTTGGAATCAGATACCGTATTGATCCTCCTTTCCGATGAATTTAAACTTGCCGCCGGACTTGACGACTGCGTTCCCAAAGAAAACCGCAAGGTTTTTTATGAATTGTTTGAAAGCGAAAAAAGCGAATGGCTGCGCTCGTTTTTCAGGCGTGAAGGTTATCGTATTGATCCCGACGGCATTGACGTAATTCTGGAAATGGTCGAAAACAACACCGACGCTTTGCGCCGAGAATGTTCGCGGCTGACGCTTTTCCTGCCCAAAGACCGCCCCGCCGCCGCGGCGGACATTGAAAAGTGGCTGTCCCACAACCGGGAGGAATCGGCTTTTACCCTGTTCTCCCGCATTGCCGCCGGCGATACTTCCAAAGCCGTTGAATCGCTGCACACCCTGCTTGCCGCGAAGGAAAGCGCTCAGGGTATTTTGGCAACTCTTGCCTGGTGTTTCAGAAAACTCCGCGACTATCTTGCCCTTGTAAAAAACGGCGAACCAAACAGTTTTGAACTGAAAAAAATCGGCCTTTCCTCGCCCAAAGCCCGGGATGATTACGCCGCCGCCGCCCGCCGTTACCACGCCGCCGCCGCCGACGCCTGCCTTGCCCTCACCGCCGAATACGACATCCTTACCCGCGCGTCAGGCGCCGCGCTGGAACAGGCGTTAATGGATGTGTATTTGCTGAAGATAATGAACAAATAACAGGTAACAGGTAACAAAGTAAGAATGTGAGCTTAGCAAAACAGAGCGTCCTGGTAATACGTTCCGACAGCTAACAACGACTTTGTTATTTGTTCCTGTTATTTAATAATTTTCCCTACCCTCTGTAACAGATCATCTTTTTCATAAGGCTTCCTGATGTAATCAACCGCCCCTATTTCTTTCGCGTGTTGTATGTCTTTCGGATCATTTGAAGTAGTAAAAAACGCTATCGGAATATCATGCAAGCCGCTTATCGCTTTTATTCTGCTGTAGGTGTTCCATCCGTCCATATCAGGCATTATTAAATCCAATAATATTAATTGCGGAACAAGCCCCTGGTAGAACAAGTTCAGCGCTTCTTTACCCGATTTGGCGCCGGATACGTCATACTCGCCTGACAGCACCGTCCCCACCATTTCAAGGTGGATACTGTCGTCATCCACTATCAGGATTTTTGGCTTCTCGTCGCCGGCAGTAACATTAAATTTTTGCGTTTCCTGTTTCAGGGATTCAAAGTTACGGCTGTTTTCCAGACTCATGTCGTTTACATGATTTATCGAAACTTCTATTTGATTAACGCCTTTTAATATCTCGTTCATGCCTCCCGCCGCTTCCTGGCTTATTTTTATGAATTCGTCCGTTTCCTTAACCAGAGTCTTGCCTGATTCCGCCATGTCATCAGACCCTTTTTTAACCGAAGCGGTTATGTCCCGCAGGCGGCCTATGGATTCCAGTATTTGCTTTCCGCCCGTTTCCTGCTCTTCCATCGCGTTAAGAATATTTCTCTCATGCTCTGAAACCGTTTTCACGCTTGAGTCTATGGCGCCAAAACGCGCCAGAACCTCGTCAGAGGATTTGGTAATGTTGTCTATGGACGCTTTTATTTTTTTCAGCATCGTCGAGGTGATTTTTGACTGCTTGCTTGATGACTCGGCAAGTTTGCGGATTTCATCGGCGACGACGGCAAAGCCCTTTCCCGTTTCTCCCGCGTGAGCCGCCTCAATCGCGGCGTTCATTGAAAGCAGGTTGGTCTGGCTGGCGATACTGTTCATCACCGCGTTTATTTCCAGCAGCCCCTCGGAATCATGGGCTATTTCCTGTATCTCCTGCGCCACTGTTTGAACGCCCGTTTTGCCGTTCTCGGACGCCTCAGCCAAAACGCCGACATTTTTGCTGTTTTCCACCAGCGTCCGGGTTACCGAATTAATATTGGCGGTCATTTCCTCAATGGCGGAAGAAGAGCGGTTAACGCTTTCGGTCTGTTCTTCTATTATTTTTTCAAGGCTGTCAATATTAACCTTTATATTTTCCACCGCTTTGCCCGCTTCTTCCGCGCCCTTCTCCTGCTTGACCATGAGGTTTTCCATGTTGTCAAGGTTGGAGCTAATCTGCTGTACGGCTGTTGATGTCTTACCCATATTAACGGAAAGTTCAAAACTGGTATGGTTAAGCCCGTTGATTTTATATTTTATGGTCCCGATTCCGCCGCTCAGATGTTCACAAAAAGCGTTCACCATACCGGCGATAGTGCCAAGCTCATCTACAGAACAAATTGAAATTCGCCTGGTAAGGTCTTTCTGCTCCGAGGAAAGATTCTCAAGCTGCGCGATTACCGAAGTGTAGGTCGCCCCCGTGTTCCTTTTGAGGGTAAAGGCCAGGAAAAAAATACAGATAAAAAAAACAACCAGCGGGAGCACTATGGATGTAACGGCGCTTCCCTGGCGGTGAATGCCCAGCATGGTAACGGCATAGGTAAACAGGAGCGTTACCAGGACTGCCGCCATGGGGATGATCCACGCTTTGGCTTCCTGCCGCTTTTCCCGGCAGTCAGAGGGGTATTTGGTAAAGTTATGGGCAAGCAGGGTACGGGAAACAAGGCCGTCGCCCGCTACATATACAAATGTTCCCACCAGCATCCCAAAGGACAGGGCGGCCAGAAACAGGGTTCCTTTTATGGAAGGATCAATCCCCAGATAATTCCCTGAAAAAACAATCCCCAGAAAAGCGGCGTGGGTAACCACATTAAGGGCGATCCTTTTAATCGGCACCGCTCCTATCTCTTTAAGCCATAACAGATAGTGTTCTCCGTCCAGTTTGGTAAAGTATTCGTAATCAAAATACCGCGCGCCGCGGCCCAGAATAAAACAGTAAAGGACGAGGAATATCAGAGCCGAAACGACGAACCGGAAACGAAATTGGGAGAAAGTACTCTCAAACAAAAGCAGTATCAAAAAATCCGCCGCCAGCATGGCAAACCCTGTCATTCCAATAAGCACAAGGAAAGTGTACTTTTTATTTTTCATGGTAAAACTCCTATTGCTGTTATTATGATGATTTTCTTGCCTTTTTACCAATTAGGCAATATATGAATGCAGACGATTCATAACTTCCCCGAAATCAAGCGGCTTCCCGACATGGCTGTTCATGCCGGCATTGAGACATCTTTCAATATCCTCACGAAATACGTTAGCGGTCATTGCAACTATCGGAATTCCATTTGGCCGTTTCGACAGTTGTGATTTTTTCCTCAGTTCCGCTTCGACAGCCCTGATACGCCGCGTCGCTTCGTAGCCGTCCATTTCCGGCATTTGTATATCCATGAAAATCATGTCGTATTTAAGCGGGGCCTCGGTAAACATACGAACCGCCTCCATGCCGTTTTCCGCGTAGTCCATGCTCAACTGCGTCGGTTCAAGCAACGCCTGTACAATTTCACGGTTAATTTCCACGTCTTCAACCAGCAGTATATGATGCCCCGCAAAAATACCCGCGATGTCCGCGGCCTGCGCTTTTTTCACCTGCCGCTTGTCCACGCCCAGACATTCATTGATCACTTCCGCAATGGTAGAAGGGAACAGTGGCTTGGAAAGGAATTTATCAACGCCCGCCGCCTTCGCTTCATCGGCAATTACGCTCCATTCGAGGGCGGAAATCATGATGACTATGGAATTTTCCGTTACACGCGCCTTTATTTCGCGGGTAAGCTGTATGCCGTCCATAACCGGCATTTTCCAGTCTATAAAATAAATATGATAACCGCCGTTTTGGTCTACCAGTTGAAGCGCCTTTTCCCCGCTTATGGCAACGTCGCACATTATGCCGAAACTCTGCGCTATTTCAAAGAAGTACGTTAAAATATCCGGGTCATCGTCTACGGCTAAAATACGGACATTACCCACATTTATATCCTCGGATAATAAATTATGTTTTTCTTCCGTACCGCGCCGCAGATGAATAGTAAACATAAAAACAGAACCTTTTCCGGGTTCTGACTGTACCCAAATACTGCCGTCCATCATTTCCACTATGTTTTTGGAAATGGCAAGACCCAGCCCGGTGCCGCCGTATTTGCGGGTGGTGCTGGATTCGGCCTGTTCAAAAGACTGGAAAATCTTTTCCTGCTGTTTGGTGTCTATGCCGATGCCGGTGTCGCTTACCGAAAATTGCAGGGTGCAGGAGTCGTTTGTTTTTTCCACAAGGCGCACGGCAAGGCTGACGGAGCCTTTTTCCGGCGTGAATTTGATTGCGTTTCCCAGCAGGTTGGTAATTACCTGCGCTATCCGCTGTTCATCCCCTATAAGCGCGCGGGGAATGGAACGATCAACATGCACAGACAATTTTTGCTGTTTTTCTTCTATGCGGAAGTTAATCACATTCACTATCCGCCGGAGCATTTTTTCAAGTTCAAACTCCGCCGGAACAAGATCAAATTTATTGGCTTCGATTTTTGACATATCCAGAATATCATTAATCACGCCCAGCAGATGGTTCGAAGCGTCCTCTATTTTTGAAAGACAGTAATCCTTGCGAACGGAGTCAACAGCGGACTTCCCTATAGTGGTCATGCCGATTATGGCGTTCATCGGCGTTCGTATCTCGTGGCTCATGTTGGCAAGGAACGCGCTTTTGTGCCTGTTCTCCGCATCCGATTTGGCTTTTGCCGCGTCAACGCGAATCAGAACGATTATCAACACCGACGCAAGCGCAATGCCCAACAGAGTGAGGATCAACGCCATATTGTATACGGGTTGATAATATATTTTTTTGGGCGCCAAAAGACCTAAATGCCATCCATTGGGAAGCGTCTTGAAAAAACCGACGACTGTTTCGCCTCTCCAGTTAACCCACTCAAGTCCTGAAATTTTTCCCGTGCGTATCAATTCATCAGTTATAAAAGAGAAGGAGATTTTCGGGTCGTACATTTTCAATCCGACAAAATCCGGGTTCATGTGGCCAATTATGGTTAAATCCTGACTGATCAACACTCCGTAGCTTGAGTTTTTGGCAAAAGCGGTTCTGGCGACTCTTTCCCCGATATGGCCGGCCCGTATATCAATACCGACAACGCCTAAACGTTTCCCGTCAATGTCAAAAATAGAGCGGGAATATGAAAAAACCGTTTCGCCTGTTATCGTATCGGTAAACGGCTCTGTTCCCACAATGTTACCGCCGGCCTGCAGAGCGGCTTTGTACCAGGGACGCTCAGTCGGCTGCCAATCATCCGGCGGCCGCCAGCCGATGCCGTTAAAAAAGAATGAACCCTCCGGAGATTTTTCGATATAGCCAAACGGACCGTTAGGGCTGAAAGCGTCCTTATCTTTTGAGAGCAAGTGGCTTGATATATCCGTGTTAAAAGCGGTGAGTTCCGCGGCGTCATCTCCGCGCCGGACCAAATTTTGTATGGATTCCGCAAAATCATCAAGCATCGTGCGTGATTCCAGCAGATCAGCGTAGATTTGGGCTTCCACAGAATCAAGCGAGCTTTCAACATTACGCAGCAGATTAACCCGCACAATTCCGCTGGTGAAAGCGTAGCTTAATACCACCATCAGCAAAAACGCAAAACCGGTAAAGAAAAGCTGCACATACAGGGGTTGTTTTGAAAAAAATTTCGGTGTTTTATTATTCATTTTTTCTCCGCCTCAAAATATGATTGAAGAATTCTCATAACTTCCTCGAAATTCAACGGCTTCCCAATGTGGCTGTTCATACCGGCGGCGATGCATTTGTCAATATCTTCCCTGAATACGTTAGCTGTCATCGCGATAATCGGAATTGCTTTTGCATTCGGAATATTCAGCGACCTGATACGTTTTGTCGCTTCATAGCCGTCCATTTCGGGCATTTGCACGTCCATGAAAATCAAGTCATATCTGTCAGGGGCTTCGCTGAACATACGGACGGCTTCTACGCCGTTTTCAGCGCAGTCTATACCTATCTGCGTCGGTTCAAACAGGGCCTGCACTATTTCGCGGTTAATTTCCACATCTTCAGCCAGCAGTATGCGCCGCCCCGCGAAGATACCGTTAATATCATCCGTCTGCGATTTTTCCGCCTGCCGCCTGTCAACGCCGAGACATTCATTAATTACTTCCGCGATGGCGGAAGGAAACAGGGGCTTGGACAGGAATCTGTCAACGCCCGCCGCTTTCGCTTCTTCGGCAACCACGCTCCATTCGGCGGCGGAAATCATTATCACTACGGAACTTTCAGGCTCACGCGCTTTTATTTCACGGGTAAGTTGTATGCCGTCCATAACCGGCATTTTCCAGTCCACAAAATAGATACGGGAGCCGCTTTTTGGGGTTGCAAGTTCAAGCGCTTTTTCTCCGCTTGCGGCGGTTTCGCATGACACGCCGTACCTCTGCGTTATATCAAGGAAATAAGTTAAAATATCCGGGTCATTATCCACCGCTATGACGCGGACATTGTTCAAATCAACATCCGACAAACGCTTTTGCCTGTCTTCCGCGCCGCGCCGCGCCTGAATGGTAAAAGCAAAAGTCGCTCCTTTTCCGGGTTCGGACTCAATCCAGATTTTACCGCCCATCATTTCTACTATGCTTTTTGAAATCGCAAGCCCCAGCCCCGTACCGCCGTATTTGCGCGTGGTGCTGCTTTCCGCCTGCTGGAAAGAACTGAACAGGCGCTTTTGCTGCTGGCTGCTTATGCCAATTCCCGTGTCTTTTACGCCAATCTGTATCGTACACAGGCCGTTTTTTTCTCCCTTAAAATCCGCGTCAAGGGTGATGCAGCCTTCCTCCGGCGTGAATTTAACCGCGTTACCCAAAAGATTGGTAATAACCTGGGCCAGCCGCTGGTCATCGGCGATAAGCGTTGGGGGAATTCTTTTGTCAATGTGCACTGCAAATTTTTGCTTCTTTTCGTCCACGCGAAAACTGACTACCGTAACTACTTTTTGCAGCATCTTTTCAAAATTAAATTCAATGGGCGACAACTCCAGCATATGCGCCTCAATTTTTGACATATCCAGCACGTCGTTTATTACGCCGAGCAGGTGCGTTGAGGCGTCCTGAATTTTATCCAGCGCGTAGTCTTTGCGTTCCGCATCCTGCGCGTTCTTGCCGATGGTCGTCATGCCGGTTATCGCGTTCAGCGGCGTGCGCATTTCGTGGCTCATGTTTGAAAGGAAATCGCTTTTGGCCTTGCTTGCTTCCGTCGCCTTATGCAGCGCTTCCTGGAGTTTTATGGTATAGATGTCGCGCATGATTACGCCCGCGATGGTGCTTGCCGTCATGGAGACAAACCCCTTTTCAGTCTGCGTCCATTTACGCGGCGTATCACTCTGCTCTACGCACATCACCCCCCACAGGCGGCCGTCAACATAAAGCGGAACAATGATAACCGCCATAATGTTAATGGAATGAAGCGTCTGAAAAACCGGGTCGGAATTGGCGGCGGTATCATCGCAAACAACTATCGGTACCGTAGCGCAGTCGGGCAGAATTTCGGGGAAAATATCTGTTAAATATTCATACAGACTGGCTATAGCCTTCCGCGGCCGTACACCGTCGGCGGTCCAATTATACGCCAGATGCATATCTTTGCTCTGATAATCAATGGCGAAGACGAACACCAATGTCACATTATGGTAGCGTCCCAGTTTGGCAATAGCTTCTTTTACCAGCGTTTGTGAATCGCCGGACGAAATAAATCCTCTTGAAAGCTCTGAAATCAGTTCATGCTGTTCCAGCTTGATTTTGAGCTGTTCGCCCTGTTCGCGCAGATTTTTTTCCATGTCGGCGCGTATGAAGGTGTTTACACACAGAAACCCGGCTGAACGCATCATATCGACGCTGTCAGCTTCAAAAAAGCGCTCGTTGCGGCGATCCTCAAAATAAACAAAACCCCAAAAAAAGTTGTTTATAAATATCGGCGAGACAAACAACGATACCGTGCCATACGGCTGTATCACAGCGGCTTCGGGCAGAAGTTTTACCGGGCTGTTAATCGTTTCGCCTCTGGCAAAAAGTTGTTCCCATCGCGGCGCAAACTTTTCGTAGGTAATATCCTCCAGCCCTTTTGTCGGCACGGTGGTACCGCCGGATTCCCTGTCCCATCGGTATATTTGCTCTCCATGCAGGCCGTCGGGTTTGATTGAGTTGCGCCAAATGGAAAACCTGTCAAAATTGAAGGTACCGGCGAGCTCATTCACGCCCGTTGTCATGGTATCCTGAAAGGATTCCTCACTCTGCGAAAGAAACTTCACCGCCGCCCTGTTCAGCGCGGCCGCCATTTCTTCGCGGCGTTTGAGCGCTTTGATGGCTTCTTCCATGATAACCGCGTTTGAGAATACACGCGCCGCGGCATACAGTAAATCGGAGCAGTCTTCGTCAAAATAACGGTCGTTGGTATGATCCTGAAAAGATACCGCGCCCCATAAATCACCATGCGTAAAAACGGGTATCAGCAGTATTGATTTAATGCTGTACACACGCATAAAAGCCGCCTGCTCTTCGTCAAAATCACTTTCCCTCATTCTTATACATCCGTCTTTCACCGCGTTCGCTATCCAATGTTCTATAACCGGAATATCGGGTAAAATCCGCAGTTCATCAGCGAGAGACATAAGGCCGCGTTCTGACTTGTCCCAGCGATAAATTTGACCGAACCGCTTTTCCCCTTCCCGCTCTACAATGGCGTAAACGACTACGCGATCCAGGCCAACCGCGTTTGCAACAGGCCGTATACCGTTGGTCACTACTTCGTCAAATGTTTTTTCATTATGGTTGGAAAATATTTTTATAGACTTGTTCAAAGCCTCCACAATGGAAGCGCGGCGCCCGGATAAATCCTGCGGCGCCTTTTCATCCTTTTTCAATATTTAACTCCATCCGAACCTTAATCAATAAAATAATAATGGATGAAAATGTGAAGCGCTTTTTCTTACTCCACCTTGAAACGCGAAACTTCTTCCAGCAGGTTATCAATGCTTTCGCGGTTTTTGGTGCTTATCTCATTGACATGGTGTACCGCGACATTTACCTGATCCGCGCCGGAAGCCATTTCGTTCATGCCACTGGAAATCTCCTGCGTTACCCTTTCAAGGTTCCGGCTTTCTTTCATCACTTCCTTGCTGCCCTCAAGCATCTCTTCGGAACCGCTCTTTACCTGCCGGGTAAGTTCACTTAAACTGGTTGCGCTTTCCAGTACCTGTCTGCTCCCCTGCCCCTGCTCTTCCATCGCGTTGCGGATATTTTCTTCCTGATCCGACACCGTTTTTACCGCCGAGTCTATCGCTTCGAATTTGTTTAACACGTTCTCGGTGGAACTGGTAATTTTTTTGATTGATTCCGCTATCTTTTTCAGCACCGTACCGATGGTTTTGGATTGCGCGCTGGAACTTTCCGCCAGTTTGCGGATTTCATCGGCGACTACGGCAAAGCCCTTGCCCGCTTCTCCCGCGTGCGCCGCTTCTATCGCCGCGTTCATCGACAGCAGGTTGGTCTGGCTGGCGATGTTTTCCATGACCGCGTTGATTTCCAAAAGCCCTTCGGATTCGTGGGCGATTTCCTGAATATCCGTCGCCACTTCCTGCAATCCGTTCTTTCCTATTTCGGACGCTTCCCGTAATGTTTTAACGTTGGCGGAGTTGCTGATCAGCGTATTGGTAACCGAACTGATGTTGGCTACCATTTCCTCAATGGCGGATGACGCCTGCGAAACATTGCGGCTTTGGTTTTCAACATGACCGTTGAGTTTGTTGATGTTGGCGATAACCTGTTCCATGGTCGCGTTGGTTTCGGTAACGCTGGCGGACTGATTTATGACTCTGCCCTTGATACTCTGGATGTTGGCGGTGATTTCGTTAATCGCGGCGGCGGTCTCGGTCATATTGCTGGCAAGATCGTTGCCAATTTCGTGAAGACCTGCCGCCTCCTTTTTGATTACTATAATGAGGTCCTTGATTTTCTGAAGAGTTTTATTGAAGTAATGGGCAAGGTCGCCGATCTCGTCTTTGGAATCAACGTCAATGTGCCGCGTTAAATCGCCCTCGCCTTCCGAAATGTCCTTGAGGGTGGTTGCCACTGTAACGATTGGTTTGGTAATGCTGTGGAGGGTAAAGTACACAATTACCGCCGCCGCTACAAGGGCTATTAACGTAAGGATGATGGTAAAAAAGGTCATATCCCTTACATCTTTCAGGATGTAATCATCCGATGACGCAATCATTATGGTCCACGTTACGTCAGAACCGCCTATCTGAAAAGACGTAAAGTCAATTGACACGTCTGTTTTCAATACCTGCGAATGGCTTCTGCACTGGAAATCCTTGCCGTTAATGACGGCATCGTTAGCTTCATCAAGATATTTGCCGTATAATGTTTCCGCTTCTTTCAGTGTCTTGCCGATTCGCTCCGGCACCAGGTTCGCGATAATAAATCCGGTGTTGGTGTAAATGGACATGGCGACAATTTGTTCTTCCCCTTTTATGGTTTCTTCCACTTTGGGCTGCGCCCCGTCAATCGTTAAAAGACAGGTTACGCTCCCGACTACATCATTGGTGATGGAATTAATAATGGGAACTCCCAATCTGAAAACATACGACTGTTTTCCCATTACGGTAAACGGTGTGGGCTGTTCCACCCGGTCCTTGCGCGCGTTGGAACTGTTCAAATGATTCATCGTTTCCTGAATATTGAGGTTTGGCGTGGCGATAATCTGTCCCGTGTCCCTGCCCCAGGTCATCGCGTACTGCCCCGTGGCGGTGGAGCCCTGTCGGCCTATGAAACGGGAATCCATGCCGTCAATTGCGTTGGGTTTAAAGACAGCGGCTATACGCATAATGTTGGGCTGAGATTTCAGGGCGGCCAGCAGTATATCGTCATACCGGTCGCGCCGCTCTAAAGGTTCGGTATTTTCAAAATCGCCCATTATGGCCGCCAGCGTGCGTATTACCTCAAAATACCTGTTTTCCCTGCCTTCCCAATACGTCGCCTGCTCATCACCCAGATAACCGATAGCATCAAGGCTCTTTTGCAAAATAACTTTGGAAGCCTTTTGCAGCAGAATAACGGCAATACTCCCTGCCACAGCCACTACAATGGCGATTACGATGAGGCTTAATTTGACCTTAATCTTCATTTCGTTACTCCTTAAATACTACCTAAAAGCAAAATGCGTTATTTAAGAGCCTCCACATAAAACGAAGCCACATTGTCCGGATCATAACGTCACCTTCTTTATTGTTATGTAAGAATACTTTTGAGTTGTTTTTGCGAGTTTTGATTGAAATTAACGAAATTTACACCCATTATTCACAATAGTATCATTATGACGTGATTCTGTCAATCTCCGCATTGGGGGGAACGTATCGATGCAAGAAATGGGTAACTTGTCCGGCGCCGGAACCAGTTACATTTATCCATAAACACCCCCTAACGGGGTGCTTTCATTAGTTCCCAAATTTTGCCCGAAACAGTGAACTGATTTTCCGTGGTGCGGATAACGGCGATGCCTTCGTTTTTGGCCGCTTCCAGCATATCGGGCGGCAGGGGCCGCGAGTTGCAGATGATAATGACCGCGACATTAACCAGGGCGGCGACGGCGACGGTGTTTTTGTGGGCCTGAATGGTAATCAGGGCGCCCGAATCCGCGGCATTGGCGATAACATCGGACAGCAGGTCGGAAGTATAGGCCCCGGTAACCTCGCGATCCTCAAATTCGCCCTGGCAGATTTCAGCGCCCAGAGCGGCGGCAATTTCCCGTATCGTCATGATTCGTCCTTTGATGAATTAACAAACACCACTGAACGCACCGTCGTGCCGACCCCCACGGCGGAGTTGATTGAAAATTCATCGGAAACCCGCTTGGTGTTGGCAAGGCCCATGCCGGCGCCAAAGCCCAGTGAGCGGATATATTCGTTGGCGGTAGACCAGCCTTCCTGCAGCGCCAGATTCACATCGGCGATGCCGGGGCCGGTATCGGCGGCTATAATGGTTACCTTGTCCGGCTGTATGCTGTAATGAATACTGCCGCCCTGCGAATGAACCACCAGATTAATTTCCAGTTCATAACTGGCAATGGCAATGCGCCGAATCATTTTGGGGTCAAAATTCCGCTGCTTCAGGGCTTTTTTGATCTCGGTTGACGCCCGGCCCGCCAGCTCAAAATCGTAGCGGGGGACGTTAAATTCCATCTCCGCAAAAGGCGATGAAGCGGCGTTGGTATCTTTCTGCATTTTTTCAAGACGCAGCACTTCGCGGTTCATCTCTACCAGCAGCGAACGGATTACATCCGTAGCGCTGAGAATCCCCACCAGGTCTTGATCCTTGTTCAGCACGGGAAAACGGCCGTACCGGTATTTGTTGAGGTAGGAAATGGCAAAGGAGAGGGGCATATCATCCTGCAGCACAATGACGTTACGTGTCATTCGTTCTTCAACCGGGCAGTCGATAAATCCTTTATCCAGCGCGGTGACAATATCGTTAATGGAAACCAGACCCACCAGCTTTTGCCCTTCCGTTATGGGAACGCCGGTTATGCGGTTTTCCTGCATAATCACCTGAATATGCCGCATGGTCTGTTCTTTTCTGCCGGTAATGACCGCTGTTGTCATTACATCTTTTATTTTAAGCTGATAGATAAGTTCCAGCACCACGGAAGGGGAATCAACCGTACTAATGGGGATGTGTTCTTCCTGAGAGGCATTATCCATGATGAGCCGCCGTTTTTGACAGAATTAAATTTTCGATGACCTCGGCAACACCGTCATCGTCATTGTTTTTTTCGGTAATCAGGTCGGCGATGTTTTTTATCCGCTCATCGCCGTTCACCATCGCGACACCCGTACCCGCCCAGCGGATCATCGCCTCATCGTTCATTGAATCGCCGATGGCAAGCACCTCTTCCCGCTTTATCCCCAGAAAGTCGGCGACTTTTGCCAGCGCGGTTCCCTTGTCGGTGCGGGCGGGCAGTATCTCCAGAAAATAGGGCTTGCTGGTAAACAGGGTAACATCATCTTCCAGAAAATTGCGGAGCAGTTTTTCCAAAGGTTCCAGAAGCACCGGATCGCCGGGAATAAGCAGCTTATGGCAGCCGTCGTCTATCATGCTCCGAAAATCATCCACCACCACCTGCTCCAGGCCGGTAAGTTGTTTATCGTAATCGGTAAATTCATTATGCCGGGATACATACATTACATCATTATCGTAAATCTGCACCGCAAAACCTTCGGCATCGGCAAGATCAAAGGCGGTGAGCGCGGTATTCGCGTCAATACCGCCTTCATAGATTATATTGCCCGCATGACTCTCCTGGATAAGGACGCCGTTTAAGCAGATAAGGTAACCGGGCTTCCGGTGCATCCCCAAAAATTTGGTATAGCGCTCCATCGCGGCGGGAATCCTCCCCGAAGCCAGCACCACCGTCACCCCGGCAGCCTCCGCCTTTTTGATGGCGTTCCTGTTCCGGTAAGAAATAGTCAAATCCGAGCGGAGAAGGGTATCATCCAAATCAAGAGCCAGAAGACGCACAGTGCTCATTGGTATATAATACTCTGAAAATACCGATAATTCAAGGCATAATTAAAGAAGGATAACCCAAAAAGGCGGTTTTTTCACCAAAATTGAAGTTTTGCCCCCTATTGACATTTGGGGGGGATTTTGAGATAGTGCTAGTTGTTGCAGGTTCCCTGTGGGAACCCTAAAGCCGTTTTTCGAAGCGGCACTGTCGCTCACCTAAAGGTGAGCTTACATTAGCTGGGTACTGTAGCATTTTTGGTGCCTGGGCCATTTGGTTTTGTGAATTTACGCTGCTTAACGCAGCGCATAAAGTCGGCCACCTTAGCTCAGTTGGTAGAGCAGCAGACTGAAAATCTGCGTGTCTGGAGTTCAATTCTCCGAGGTGGCATACTTAACCCACTGCTAATTCTTTATAAGATAAAGAATTAGCAAAACCCTTTAGAGGGCGTTCTTGTTTGTATTTCTTGAATCGTAGCGACCTGTGCAGGAATTGTGCAGAAATTATTTCCTTAATAGTATTAAAAATAAGGCGAATTATGTTTTTATAACTTGCATTCATCAAGAATTCTTGCCGGGTTAATCTTGAAAAAATGAGCCTGGTTTACAAAAGCAGTTACTGAAATCACATGGTTTCCGTTAAATACAGAGACCCGAAAAGAAATCAGGCTGCTGTTGTCAGCACGGAAAAAGTCAGCGTAATAAAATTGGGTTCCGATCACCGTTTTTTTCCATGACCCTTGAGGAGAGGCAATAATTCCATCCTGAACCAGATTATTGATAATACATTCAATAAGCAGATAATCGGTCATTATGCCGCTGCCTCTAGCGTAGAGACTTGAATATTTATATTGGATATTATGATTTTGGCAACGCCGGCAGCTACGTCTCTAATCTGCTGCGTTATTTCCTCCGC
>Ga0268262_10002374_pt1 | contig 21786 bp, 18 predicted proteins | sample TergutNc150P3_FD_190354 | JGI IMG/M metagenome (GOLD analysis project Ga0268262, IMG submission 190354) | Nasutitermes corniger P3 segment gut microbial community from laboratory colony in Florida, USA - Nc150 P3 (SPAdes) (version 2) | ecosystem: Host-associated > Arthropoda: Insects >... | reverse complement strand
TAAGAAAAGCAAATGGCAATGCCGAAGTTTTCGCCGATGAAATAGAAAATTCGCTATAGCTGGTAGTATTTTTGCTGAATTTTTATTCCACGCTTTTTATTGTTTTAACTTCCCCCTATCAGCAAAATCCCGCTTCGGCTTTGGGGCACGTGTTTCTTCTTCAAGCAGATTCGCTCCCATACCCGCTGTGGAATTCAATAGAATTCGTGGCAGAAACAGAAGATGCCTATCTCACTTATATACCAAAAGGCATATATGGCAGCTTTGCGGCAAGTTATGAAACAACGCCCTTTCACGAGAAAATTCATAAATACGTGGATAATGAAAAACGCGACTTATTCATTTACCCGCTTAAAATTTCAAATGCAGAACTGGCAAAATTCAACGATACTTTGGATTCTTGGAAAACAAAAGAAGATTCATATAAATTTTTCACAAATAATTGCGTTGACGGAATTTATAATTTGCTAAAAAGCACCCTTGACTCCGTTCAGGAAGCTCCTATTGTGCTAACCCCGCAAAATTTGATAAGGTTGTTAAATGAAAGCGGCAAAATAGAAAAACCTATATTGCTGCGATTTTCTGGAAACAAGAGAGAAGAGGAAAATTTTATAGTGCAAAGAGATATGCAAATCCCTCACAAATACAGCCGTTTGGACATAGGTTTGCTATTCTTTGAAAGGTTTTATTCCAATTTGCGCTTTAGGTTATTTTTGCACGATGTAAGCGATTATGCGGGATATTATTCAAATTTTATAAATCTCGAAGCATTGGTTTTGAATATGTATTTTGACAACGGCAGGGCAATTCTCAAAGAGTTCTGGCCCGTGCGCATTCGCTCGGAAACTCCATCGCAGGGTTTTATCTCTGGCTGGTCTTGGATGCTGGAAACGGGTTGGGAAGAATTTAAAACCACAAATATCGGTTTGGGCAAAACCTATATTATATTCAACGATTATCTGCTCGGTTATATGCTTCGCGGTTCGGTTTTGGAAAAGGAGCAAAAGGAATTTTACACAGGTTTTCAAATTTTTACCAGAGTTTTTTCTGCGAAAAATTATCGCTCTGGAATATATTTTGATTATTTGCGTTTGACTGCAAAAGAGAAGGTTGCAAAAACAGATTTAAAGACATGGATTTCCTTTGATTTAAGGGAAGATTTGAATTTATTTGCAGAAAGTTCAATAAAAAACCGCAATGAAAGTTTCTTTTCTATTATGCTGAGATTTTACCCAGGAATTTGACAAATTCCTTAAAAAAATTAGTATATTTATAATCAAATGAAGCTCGCTCTCACTCTTTGCCCTATTTACGACCCGCATAAAAAAAATGCGCACCTCCACGCTTCAAAAATCTGGTCAGAAAAAATAATCAGTTTGTTGCACGGAAGGCCAGCATTGAAGTTAAGCGTGTTTTTTACAGGGAAAATGCTCAGGTCTCTGAACAAGGAGTATAAAAAAGAGCGCGAACAGCTCTCGGAATTTGTTGCAAACAAACAGCTTGAATTTTTAGGCGGAGCATACAACGATGCTATGCTCCCTTTGTTTCCAAAAAAGCTCAGGGAATTGCAACTGCAAAAGCACAAAAAAATTCTCTCGGATTCTTTAATGGAGCCAGCGGGATATTTTTGCAAATCGCACGCTTGGGAAATTTCGCTTATAGAGAGCCTTGAAAAATTTGGTTTTGAATACACTCTTATGCCAGACATCTCTGTTCAAGAAGCACTTGGGAGAAAGGCTTTGGTAAGCGGGTGGTTTGCCGCCGAATATGGCGATTCCTTTATGCGAATTTTGACTTATGCCCAAAGCCTGTCTCTTGTTTGCCAAAACGGCGACCGTGCAGAGATAATAAATGCGCTTAAAAGTTTCAAGGATTCAAACGGAGTGAATTGCGTTCTTTTGAATGTGGATTTAGAAGAAACTGTTTTCACAAGCCAATGGCTGCAAGCCATGGATACCGCAAAAGCCGAAGGCTTGGACATTGAGCACAATTTGCTTTGCCAAGCGGTGTCTGAGCAAAAGGCTGCCGGCAAGGTGAATTTGATCAGCTACAGTTCTTTTGCCCCTAGTTGCCGCGACATTCTTTTGCGCATGCCAGAAATAAATTTTTTGCATAAGAGAATTTTAAACGTGTATTTCAAAGCCCATTCCACTAGCAATGAGAAAATTCGGGAAGAAGTTTTTGAAAAACTTTTAAAATCAATGCCTAAAAGCTATTTTGAAAAAGCTGTAAACGGTATGCTGCGCGATGCTGTTAGGTTCAGGGCAAATCGCTCCGTTATGAAAGCAGAAAATGTTTTGATAGAAGATGGTGAGGGAATTCACTTTGCAATGTCGGGTTTTCTTTTAGATGGAAATCAGCAGCTTTTTTTCAGCAATAAGTATTTGGAATGCCTCATTGAACCGGTTTTTGGCGGCTGGGTTCGCTCGCTTGCATTCAAACCATCTTTTTCGGAGTTAGCTTGTGCAATGCGAGATGATGGCGAAGTTTCTCCGCTTTTTTTAGACCATATTTGTCCTTTTGAATTTGAAACTCTAGACCAAAGAAATTTGTGGATTAACGACCGTCAGGGCGCATTTTTAAGCCCTTACGAAAGTTCAATAAAAAAACAAGAAGACAAAGTACAAGTTATATTGTTTGGCGAGCAGAATATATCGCACTTGGGAAAAGATTTTTCTTTTAAAGTAGAGAAAGTTTTTAGCCTTAAAAATACCGATTCAGAGCTTTTGGTCAGCGTATCTGTCACAAATAATTCTTTTCACGCTTTTAGCGGAGAAATTGCAACAGAGCTTTGCCTTGGATTTCGCTACGATGATATTCGCGGGCAGGCACTTAAAATTGGGGGTCACAAAATAAAAACCGAACTCAGCAACAGTTTTCTGGGCGATGTGAAAAAAATAGATTTTAGAGACAGGGTTTTAAGCATTGGTGCCAGCGTTGAAATGAGCAAAAATGCAAATGTTCTGTGCGCGCCTATTTTTGGCATAGGTTCTGTTGCCGCTCCGGATATTGCGCAGGGCTTGCGGCTCGCTATTTTTCACAGGGCAGAGTTAAAAGGGCAAGAAAGCGATACCTTTCATCTACGCATAAAGCTGAACGGCGGAGGGCTTTTTCTGTGAATGAAAATTTAGACTTTGAAATGGAAATTTTCCAAAACGAAGTTATGCTTGAGTTCAAGGGTATTTTGAAATCTCAGCAGCTCTCAGCCGTGCGCGAAAGGTTATTTTCTTCGGTTGAAGGCACCAATAAAATTTATTTTGTGGTTCTTGAACGGGTTAAGTTCAGAGACAAGAATTATTTGGGAATGTTTTTGGAGTTGTTGAATTTTGTTAAGGGAAAAGACTCCGAACTCGTGATTATTTTTCACAACGAAGAATGCAGGGAATTTTTTAGCCCATTCTACCATATATTTAAAATATACGATTCCAAAGATTCATATAGAAAAGACTCCGATTTTTGGAAAAAGCTAAAAGCCACTGGCATAACCTATAACAAAAGCACAGGGATAAGGCTTGCGCCTGGCATCGCCGTAGTTTTTCTGTTTTTGCTGGCTGGCTGGCTGTTGACTTTATTTTCAATTATATCCAGCCAAGACAAAGATATTCGTCAGCGCGAAGAGATACTCAGAGATTTGCAAAACAACTATATGCGTTCCGTTCACGCATTAGAAGGGTTGAAAGCTTCTATTGCTCCTTTGAAAAGCATGGGTTTTGATGTAGATTCCATTGAAAACCCCGATGGCATTGTTAGCGATTGGAACGATTTTTTAAAAGAAAAAGCGAAAGAAGGAAAGTAATTTTTACTATATTCTTGTTATGCATATGTCAGATTCTCTTTTATCCCCTGCTATAGGTGCAGCTATGTGTGCCGTTAGCCTTGCTGCCAATGTTTATGCCGTGAAAAAAATCAAAGAAGACGGCTTTTGCGCAGAGAAAATCCCCTTGATTGGAGCGACTGGTGCTTTTGTGTTTGCCGCGCAAATGCTCAATTTCACAATTCCAGCAACTGGCTCAAGCGGGCATATAATTGGCGGTATTTTGCTTGCCGCTATAATTGGCAATTTCTCGGCACTCCTTGCTATATCTGCGGTGCTCGCTGTTCAATGCTTGTTCTTTGCAGATGGAGGCTTGCTAGCTTTGGGGTGCAATATTTTCAATATGGGTGTTATACCTTGCCTATTCATTTATCCATTGATTTTTAAACCTCTTGTTAAAAATGGAACGACGTTTAAAAATATAACGCTTGCTTCCATTGCTTCGGCTGTTGCAAGTTTGCAAATTGGTGCATTTTGCGTGGTGCTGGAAACACAGCTTTCTGGTATAACCGCGCTTCCTTTTTCAACATTTTTGTCTTTAATGCAACCCATACATTTTGCGATTGGTTTTGCAGAGGGCGTTATCACTGCGGCCGTTCTTTGCTTTGTCCATCTTTATCAGCCGCGCCGCACAGTGATTACCTTTGCCGTAGCCGCAGTGTTTGCAGGGTGTATTCTGTCGCCGCTCGCTTCTCCTTATCCCGATGGGCTTGAGTGGTCTATAGAAAAGACAATGGAAAAAACTTCAATTAACTAGAGGAGGTTCAAATGATAAATTTAAAAGGCAAAAATGCAATTGTCACAGGGGCAACCCGTGGCATCGGTTTGGAAATTTCAAAAGTTTTGGCAGAAAACGGCGCAAATGTGGCAATACTTGATATTCAGCTCGGCGATAGTTCTTCCATAAAAGAGGTTGAGGCACTTGGAGTCACTTGCAAAGGCTATGCCTGCGATGTGTCTAGCCCAGAGGCAGTTGACGAAACATTCAAGCAAATACTCGCTGATTTTGGCAAAGTGGATATTTTGGTTAATAATGCCGGCATAACCCGTGATAACCTGATAATCCGTATGAAGCAAGAAGATTTTGACGCGGTGCTAAACGTAAATTTGCGTTCCGCATTTATTTGCACCAAGGCCATAAGCTCGCATTTAATGCGCAATCGCTCCGGCCGCATAATAAATATGGCTTCCATAAACGGCATTCGCTGCCAAGCTGGGCAATCCAACTATGCAGCCTCCAAAGCTGGCATAATAGGATTGACAAAATCAAATGCGATGGAATTTGCCGCTCGCGGCGTAACCGTTAATGCCATAGCCCCCGGCTTTATCAAAACCGCCATGACAGATAAGCTTGCACCAGAGGTAATAGTCAAATACAAAGAGGCAATACCTCTAAAAGATTTGGGAAACCCTAGAGACGTGGCTAATGCCGTTGCTTTTTTGGCCTCAGACGAATCCGCTTACATAACTGGACAGGTACTTGGCGTTGATGGCGGCTTAGGCGCTTAATTTTTACTATATTATAGGAACATATTTTCATATTCAGGAGAAAACAATGGCAGACGATGAAATAGTCAGCAGAGTGAGAAAAGTTATTCTTGACAAATTAGAAGTCAAGGAAGAGCAGATTGTAGAAGGAGCTTCTTTTACAGGCGATTTGGGAGCAGATTCTTTGGACCGCACAGAACTCATAATGGGTTTGGAAGACGAGTTCAAGGTTGAAATACCAGATGCTGTTTCGGAGAAATTCCAGACCGTTGGCGATGTGGTCAAGTTCTTGGCTGAGAAATAATAGCGGACAGGCATTGCAATGCGAAAATTGGAGCAAATTTTAAATTGCTCCTTTGAAAATCAGGGCTTGCTAAAACAGGCCTTCACCCATAGCTCTTGCAAACAGGGGCTCGCGGTTTTGGATTTTGAAACTTACGAGCGCTTGGAATTTTTAGGGGATTCTGTTCTCAATTTTTTGACTGCGGAATTCTTGTTTTTAAAATACGGAAGGGAAAATGAGGGTATGCTTACAAAAAAGAAATCTGCTATTGTAAGCGGAGATGCCCTTGCACGTGTGGCAAAGCGATTAAAGCTGCATTCCTATTTAATAAGCGCAGAGGGCGTTGATAAAAAAAATCCCGCTCTTATGGCGGATGTTTTTGAAGCTCTTATAGGTGCGGTATATTTGGATAAAGGCATTGAAAAGTGCAGGGAGATACTTTCGAGATTTCTGTTCGCAGAAGAAACCGAAATTCTGCAAAGCGATATTTTTCAAAACCCCAAAATGCTTCTCAACGAAAAAACGCAGGAGCTTGGGCTTGGCACACCCAAGTATGAGCTTTTGGAAGAGTGGGGCGAGGTACATAAAAGAGAGTTCAGAATTGCCGTTAATGTGAACAAAAAAAGGCTTGGCAAGGGCGAGGGTTTTTCAAAAAAACAAGCTGAACAGAATGCAGCGAAAGAAGCGTTAAATTGTCTGAACCATAGCCCCCCAGTTGTCTAAAATCTCGCGAACAGTCTGCGAGTGCAAAACCTTTAAGCGAAAATCCGGTGAAAATTCCAAACAGAGCCTTGCAGAGAGCTGTTTTAATCTGCCTATTATTTGCCCTTCTCTCAAAGAATCTGCTCTGAGCAATTTCTCGTAGCGAAGAATAGCATTGCAGGCATCCGATGGTGTTATTTTTTTTGTTTCTGCATTTGCTATTTGCGAAAAAATCCAAGGATTGCGCAAAACCGCTCTGCCTATTGCCACTCCTTTTACGCCATAAAGTTTAATTGCGTTCAAGGCTTTTTCTGCGCTGTCTATATCTCCATTGCCGATTATTGGGATTTTCGCTTTCGCCGCAATTTCACCTATTGCATCCCAATTCGAGAGGCCTTTATAACCTTGTACTTTTGTTCTGCCGTGGAGAGTTAATTGCTCCACTCCGCAGCTCTCTGCTATTTCCAAAACCTCATTTATCACTATGGAATTTTCATCCCAGCCTAAGCGGGATTTCAAAAATAGCGGGACTTTCAAAACTGTTTTCATCGATTGCAAAATTTTTTGCAAGTTTGGCAAATCTCTTAGCAAGCCTGAGCCGGAACCTTTGTTTGCTATTTTTGGGGCTGGGCAACCTGCATTGAGTTCAACAAAAGCCGCTCCCAACTCCTGTGCTTGCAAAGCGGCGGCGGCAAGCCTCTCCGCATTATGCCCAAATAACTGCATACAGAAGGGTTCTTCTTCTTTGTCAAAGCGAACAGCCCTTGTATTTACAGGGGTTAAAAAAAGAGAGCTACCTGTGGATAAAAATTCCGAAACGAAAAGAGGCTGCTTGTCTTTGGAAAGCTCTCGTATAAATCGGCGAAACGGCAAATCCGTAACGCCTTCCATTGGGGAAAGGATAATTTTAGAGGACAGACTTTGCTCTCTGATCCGTTGCGCCGTATTCAAAAATTTCTTCGGGCTTGAACCAGAAGGCTATTTCCCGTTCTGCGCTTGCTGGGCTATCGGAGGAATGCACAGCGTTTTCTGTCATTGAGGTTGCCCAGTCGTAGCGTATGGTGCCGGGTTCTGCCTTTTCTGGGTTTGTTGCTCCGTTGATGGCACGGACTTTTGCAATGGCGTTTTCACCTGCAAGCACAAGCTGAACAGAAGGACCAGAGGTCATGAATTTGGCAAGTTCTGCGAAAAATCCTTTGCCAACGTGTTCTGCATAAAAACCCTCGGCATCTTTCTGTGTCATCTGTTTAAAGCGAAGTGCCACAACAGATAGCCTTGCAGATTCGTAGCGAGCGATTATATGCCCAATGAGCCCAGACTTAACCGCATTGGGTTTTACCATAGCGAATGTTTTTTCCATAAGAAACTCCTTTGTTTGGGATAATGTAGAAATTATTTCTACTTTCTTGCTATGATAATCGTGGATTATGGCGCGGGCAATTTGACCTCTGTGCATAACGCTTTGGAGTATTTGGGCATAAAAAGCTTGGTTTCAAGCGAACCAGAGGAAATTGAGAGTGCAGAGAAAATCATTTTCCCCGGCGTTGGGGCTGCGGGAGCTGCTATGGGAAATTTAAATAAAAGCGGTATTGGAGCCTCCCTTGAAAGAGCTTTTAAAAAAAGAACGCCTATTTTGGGCATTTGCATAGGCTGCCAGATTATTTTAGAAGAAAGCGAGGAAGATGGCGGGGTAAAATGCCTTGGATTCTTGCAGGGCAGGGCAGCGAAATTCAAGAAAGAGCCAAATTTGAAAATCCCGCAAATAGGTTGGAATCAGGTTAATTTCACAAAAGAACACCCCATTTTCAAAGGCATTCCGAATAATTCAAATTTTTATTTTGTTCATTCCTTTGCCCCCTCTGCTTGCGATACGGCAACAATATACGGCACAACGACTTATGGCTCGCAAACGTTTCCTTGTGTTATAGGGAATGGCTGTAACTTAATAGCCACTCAGTTCCATTTGGAAAAGAGCGGCGATATTGGGTTAGAAGTGTTGAGAAATTTCAGCAGTCTTTAATTATTTTTGATTGGAGCGCATCCAGCCAAATTTTTGGTCTGCGTGATAACGTATAAAAGACGGACTTGTCCTTGTTGAATTTCCGCCTCCGGCACTGGCGCAAGTGTAGCCATTTCCGGTATTGGGATCTCTAGTGGTGGGATCATTTGGATCTATTCCGTCTTTGAATGGCAAATCCACTCTGTCTATTTTTACTATATAAACACCATTTCCAAAACGGCGACCTTCTAAAGAGAATGGATAAATATTTACATTCACGTTAATCTGACCGTTGGTGGTTAAAGTGGTTGGCTTGCCATAGTTGTTGCTGTTTGGCGATTCGCATCCAGTACTTGCTCCGTTTGGATTAACATTGCCAGAAATATAATTTGGGGCTTGAACAACATTTCTGAATTCCTGCTCGGTTATAGTCTCGCGGTACTGGGTTACAAAGTTGCCCAACTGGTCGTAAACGGTGACCGCGAGCTGGAACGGCTGTTTTGCCACCAAACTGAAGTTCAAGCAATTTATGCGAGGCTCGCCTTTTTCGTCAAATATAGTTGTGCAACGAGTTGGCGCTATTTTTATATTGCCTTTGGTGCTGCTTTCATTTGGGAAGCCATTTTTCACAAATTGGTATCCATCGGTTTGAACAGTTTGAGTACCGGTGTTATACTCCGGAGATTTGCTTGGGTTTGCCAAGCCCCACCATTCATCTGGGTTGTCACTTGCCTGTGGCGGCAAACCGAAGAGTTTTTGTATTTGTGGGTCTTTTGACCACGCTTCATATTTAGCTGCATTTGTGGTGCTGGGGAAAACAGTCAAAATTAATTCACCGGTTCTCTGAGGTGGAATTTGCTTGCCCACTACGCCAAACCCATGAACATCACTATTATTTATACCTGCTCCCGGAATGTTACTGATAGGAACCATTGTGCCTGTTTTAGCATCCCAAACTAGAGTTATGTTTGGGAATTTGCCGCCGCCGTCATATTTGCCAACGCTTCCACCCGCTCCACCAGGTACGGTTCTATCGCCTTGGTCGCCACCGCCACCGCCATCGGCAATGACGAATGGTGGTTTAACTGGGGTTTTATCGGGTACATTTGGCTTGAAATCTATTGGTGGCAAGTTTGTTGTGTTAATAGCCCAAGATTTTTGGGTGGCTGGATTGCCATCTGTGGATTTTACGTACCAACTTTCGCTTGGCAAGCCAAAATTGCTAGGGTCGCGGAATCCACCGGTTGCTATGTCTTGTCCTTGCAATACATTGAAAGAGAGCGAATCGCCAGAGTTAAGTATCCAAGTGCCACCACATTCTGTTTTGCTTTTGCATACCTGCCCAGTTATCACATAAGCATAACCCTCCGAACCCATATTCACAGGTCCGTCAATGATTTTTTCAATCTTATAAGCTAAAAGATCTGGATTGCCTGGCTTCTTTATTATTATTGGGAACTCACCGGAGTTAATGAAATTCTGTAAATTCTCTATCTTTTGAGAGACATAGATAGTTGTTTCGCTTGTGCCATCTTGTTTTTGAATTGTTTCGGCTTTCTTTATTTCAGGTGGATCAAAACGTGAAGGTGCTAAACCGCTGAGTTTCATTTCTAGTTTGAAATTAGAACCATCTGTGTTTCTATCCATATAAAAGAAATTAACTACGTGCGTGGTGCCATCAGCCCAAACTTCTCCTGGTCTATTGCTCCAAGGACCTGTTTTTGTGGCATATTCTTTTATGTTTATATTTGCAGGAGCAGCCAAATGAACACCGCCCAAATCTGCTGCTAAATTTCCGTCTATAAATATCCACATATCATCATCGCCTATGAACTTGAATATATCATTCTGCGATGCATCATATTTAAACTGACCAGATCCTGCAGCCGAAAAACCATAGTTATGCAACTTATGTTTAATGCCTCTATTTTGAGCAGTTGTCCTACCTGCTGTGACACTCCTAGGGCCACCGTTAGAATACCAAGCGGGGCAAATTCCGCCGCTATTATTATCTCCATTATCTGGACACCATTGATTTAAACTTTGCCTGCCCCAATTTGGTTTGCTGGCATCACCATCGTATTTATCAAGCGGGAAAAAGCCGTTATCGTTGCCATCATCGTTCCATTTGGTGCTTGTGTTGGCATTGTACTCCACCACATAGTAGCTTCCGTTCCATTTTAATTCCACTGTGTTTCTTATTTCCCTTGCTTCTCCAACGGTGCTAAACCACTGCTCTACTTTATTACCGGGGCTTAATTTGCTGCTGCAATTATCATTTCCACGTGTTGGGCGTGCGCAATAGCGATACACTACAAAATTACGGTTTTGACCATCCGGATCTTCTTGCAAGTCATTTTGGGAACAATTCGGGTCGTAAAATAATGTTGGACCAACCATGCCTAAGGTTACTTTTATGGTGTTTTCCCAATTTCCCATATCGCATTCTTTATCGGGGCCGTTTTTATAACCTCTTCTACCATTGCTATTAGGGCATTCCCCATACTTAAGTTCGGTACCATTGCCGTCTGTTGTGTACCTACCGTCATTGGTAAAACGTACTGCGGTAGAATTAGAATTTCCAGCATCGTCACAAGCCATAAATTCCTCAAAGCCATAGGCTGTTACCGGAAAATCTCGGTATATTACGTCTAACTTTGCTTGAGCTTGGGCATAAACGCTAGAAGCAAGCACTGCAAGTGCAAAAGCGAAAATTAATTGAATTTTTTTTAACATAGCAACCCCCATGCAATTACTTTACATTTATAGGTATAATATAGTCATTTTTTCCCCTTTTGTGCGGTTTTTAGCCAAAATTTGCGGTTTTTTCATTTTTTGTGTGATTATTGAAATGATTTTTCTATATTTCCACCTGTTATTAATTAAGGAGCTTGCAAGTTTGGATATTCTACTCTCTTTAGCTGGCGGCATAGGCATCTTCCTCTTAGGAATGAAATTCCTTTCCGATGGCTTGCAAACAGTTGCAGGCGACCGCTTGAGAACCCTTGTTGGCATGGCTACCAATAATAGGATATTTGGAGTGGGCATAGGGCTTTTGGTAACAGGTATAATACAATCCAGCTCCGTTACAACTGTTTTGGTGGTGAGTTTTGTGGATGGCGGCTTAATGACCCTTGCACAGGCGGTTGGGGTTATTATGGGCGCAAATATAGGAACCACGGTAACAGCTTGGATTTTAACAATAAAAATAGACCAATACGGGCTTCCCATAGCAGGTATATCTGCCATAGTGTATATATTTTGCAAAAAAGAAACCATTAAATACATAGCCCTTGGGTTTTTAGGGCTTGGCTGCGTGTTTTTGGGGCTTCTCTTTATGAAAGAAGCGGTGACTCCAATCAAGGAGAATCCAGACTTTGTTAGAATGTTCAGCATTTTCAACGCCAATGACTACTTTGGCATTTTAAAATGCGCTGCACTCGGTTGCCTTTTAACGCTCATGGTGCAATCCAGCTCCGTTACAATTGGCATCACTATGGTGCTTGCCAGCCAAGGTCTAGTGAATTTTCACACCGCCGCCGCTCTTGTTTTGGGCGAAAACGTTGGCACAACCATAACGGCAATTTTGGCTTCTTTGGCGGCAAACAACAATGCGCGCCGCGCCGCTTATTTCCACTCTCTGTTCAATTTGATAGGCGTATTTTATATAACGCTTTTGTTTCACCCTTTTATAGGCTTTGTGGAATGGGAACTGAACACTTTCTTTGGATTAACACATTTGGACGAATCCAAAAATGTCGGTTTTGGCATAGCGGCCGTGCATTCCACGTTTAACATTTTCAACACCCTTATATTTTTAGCCCCTTGCAGAGCCTTGGCGAATTTATTGGAAAATCCCAAGGTTACAAACCTTTTTACAAAAATAAAACTGCTCCGCAAAGAAGCAGAGCAACCTCCAGAAGTGGGAGCCTTGCTAACGCTTTCATATACCCACAGAGACACATCGTCTTACACCATGTTCTTTGAAATGGAAAGCCGTATTCAAAAGGTTTTGAGTTATATGGGAACCCAGTTGAAAATGGGAGTGGATAATTTGAGCAACTGTATTGAGAATTCCGACAAAAACTCTCCTGAAATTGACCAGATTTTTGAAATGGAAAAACAATACGATATGATAAAATCCAAATTGATGGGTATTTTAACGAGTTTTGTTGGCAACGAAGAAACAGCTACCTCTGCCGTGCAGCATAGAATTTTTGCTTACGAGAAAATTTTTGACAATTTGGAAAGCACTTCTGATTATATTGAGCAAGTGGCAAAGCTGAGGCTTAGGGTTTTGGATAACAAAGTGGATTTTTTGGATTACCAAAAAAATGATTTGCTAAAACTAAACGCCCTTATCTCCACCGCTTATGGCAAACTGCTTCCGGTTTTGGGAACTGGTCGCAGGCATAATCAGCAAATGATAGAAGAACACGAAAGAGATTATGCCGAAATAAAAGATTTTATCCGTTCAATGAGGGCTACATTCTGGAGCGTGTCTAGCGGGAATGCAACATCGCCTGTGGTTGACGATGCCTATTCAAACATGCTTTACGCTTTCCGCAAAATCCGAGACCATTTGCGCGGTGCGGGCAATGCGGTTTTTGGGATAGATAAAGATTAGTATATTACCCCCAATGCCCTTCTTGTTTATCCTGCTTTTTTGCGCTTTTGCCTTTTCGCAAGAGTTTGTTCGCTTTGAGCTGGAAAAACGAGAACAGCAAGACACAGATACAACAGAAACAGAAAATGGCTGGATGATAGAAAACGGCTCAAACGATACGTTGGAATATAGGGCGGTTGATTTGGAATACAATGTTTTATCCAAAACCTTTAATTTGAACAGCAAAGCACAACTCAATTACCGCACCGCAAAGCTTAACGGCGATACCATTATATATAGCCAAAAAGACAAAACAATAGAGGTTATAGGAAATCCGGTTTTCAAAGAGGCTTCGCAGCCTTCCCTTGCTTCTTATAAAATGAAGTACAATTTGTCAACAAAAGTGGGCGAAATAATTTATGGAACCAGCTATATGGATAATCAGCAGTTCAACGGAGTTTTGATAAGAGCGGTTACAATGCAAAGCCAAGATACGCTTAAAGAGCAGAGATTTTTAATTGAAAGGGGAGATTTTTCCACCTGCTCTAACCCAGAGCATCAGCATTATTCGTTTTACAGCAGGCGAATGGTGCTAAAGCCCAAAGAGAGCGTAACGGCGCGCCCCGTGGTTTTGAATATGGGCGAGGTTCCTGTTATGATTTTGCCACTTATGATTTCACCGCTTAAAAGCGGGCGTAGGAGCGGTCTTTTAACACCAAAAATAGGCGGAGACCAGACGCAGGGTTTTTTTATGAACAATCTGGGTTATTATCATGCTCCAAATGATTATTGGGATGCGCAGATATACGCAGATGTTTTGGAAGGAAGCGAGGCAGATTTCAGCAGAAGCACTTTTAATTCAAATATTCGCTACAATAAGAGATACTCTTTAGATGGCTTTGTGAATGCCACAGGTTATTTAAACGATGGAACAATTTGGCGGGATTACGATATCAGCTTTAGCCATTCGCAAAAAATAACGCCAGATGGCAGCAAAACCTTGAATGGCGAGGGTTCCTTTGTTTCGCGGCAAGATTTGCGGCGAGAAAACGGCATAGACGAGAAAACAATTTTAAACCAGCAGGCAAATGCCGAAATGACCTACTCTCAAAAAATTGGCGATAATAAAAACATCACCGTAAAAGAAAGACAGGAATACAATTTGCAAACAGGGCTTCTCACTCGGCAAAATCCAGATATTCAGTTCAGAACTTCTGGCCCCTTGTTTTCTCCGGATGACTCTGGAGAAAACATAAATCCGCCTTTTTGGGAAAAAATAAATTATTCTTATTCTGCCCGCTTCAACAATTATATGTCTAGAGCACCAGATACCATATATTACAATCCACTGGATACGGCATCTGATTATTACACCAAAGATACAACAGCTTATTATGCAGGTATTTCTGATAATTTTTCTTTGAGTTATATTGGAATTCTCTTTGATGTTTTAAGCATCACTCCTTCGCTGAATTTTACGCATCACTGGACTGCAAATGAATATATTTCACCGCACGATACCAATTCCGTAAAGAGAAAAAAGGGGCACTTCGCTTTTGACCCTTCAAAAGACGAATATGGGCAACACTATTTGAAAGGCTACGGTTCTATAAGCACAAGCACCAAGCTCTATGGGATATGGCTTCCGGAAATCGACAGGTTCACAGGTATTCGGCACACACTTTCTCCAACGGTGGATTTTAAGTATGCGCCTGAACTTGATACCAACCATGTATTTTATCCGCATCCGCTACTCGGTCAATCTGCTTTTCAAAAAGAAGAGCAAACTGTTGGCTTTAGGCTTGGAAACGATTTTGACATAAAATATTTGCTCGCAAGCGCAGACACGGCAAGCGAAGAAACAGACCGCGATGATGTGAGTAACAATCTCAGAATTTTGACAACTTCGCATTCAACCTCTTACAATTTTGCCGCAGATTCACTTCAGTGGTCGCCTATATATTCTTCTTTTGGAATTCAGGTTTTGGAAAATTATCTTTTCACAATAAATACCACGCACAATGTTTATCATGTATTTGAAGAGTCTCCAAACAAAGTTCGCTTTCCTCAGCTCACACGTTGGGATTACGGACTAAGCCGCAGATTTTCTTGGTCTGGAGATTTTACCGCAGGGCTTCCATCTAAAGATGGCAAGTATGAATATAGATCTTGGAGTGCAGGCGTGGATTACAGTTTTAACTTTTCAAGCGAGAGAGTTGGCAGAAATGTGTTTAGAGACACTTATAGGCACTACGCAAGTTTTTCTGCCGGACTTTACCCCAGCAGAAAATGGAGTTTGCAATACTCTTCGCAATATTCGTTTGAAGAAGGTGATTTTACCTCCCATACATTGCAGTTTTACAGAGAACTCCACTGCTGGAAAATGGATTTCACTTGGAGACCCACGGGGGCCGCCCCGGGCTGGAGCTTTGCCATTTATATTGTTGATTTGCCAGACGTGCGTTTAAGTGCGGCAAATTCTGTTAATAACTATTGAGAATTTTTAACTTCACCGTTATCGCAGAATTGAGCTTCTAGGTTGTACTTTTTTCCACCACATAGATCTACGATATCAAACGATATATCCGAGCAGAATTGCTTTGATGAATTGTAAATTGTGCCATAGCAGCAATCTTCCTCTGAGGGTTTATAGGTTTTTTCGCCGCAAACGGAGTATATTTGACCATCTAAACAACTCTCTATTTCGGCGTTGTATTCCTTGCCACCGCATTTATCCAAAATCATATAATTGCACCTAGCGGCAGACCCTTCGCAAACGCAAAACTGTGTTTCTGGGTTATATTCAACGCCAGCACCTTCTTCGCCACATTTTTCATAAACCTTGTCTTTGAAGCAGAACTGCGTTTCGGGGTTGAGTTCTTTGCATTTAATATCAGCGGCCTGTTTATCCTTTTCCTTGCAGGAAAGCGTTAAGGACAAGGCAAGCCCAAGGGTTGCTGCGGTGGTGATTTTAGCGAAAGAGATTTTCATTGTGGGTTCTCCTATATTTAAAATAGAAATTATGCTAGGGGTGGGGGGGCTTTAAAATTTACTATATTAAATGCATTATGCCAAAAATTTATGCAGCGAAGTTTTCAGATGGAACGCACTGGCTAGGCAATAACTGGCCAGATTGCGAAGCACTTGTAAGCGGACAAACGGGAGTTAAATACAAATCTTTTGCAACAATGGACGATGCAGAGGCTTGGATTAGCGGCAAGAAGCAGAAGCAGAAAGGGCTTTACATTTATGTTGACGGCTCTTTTATGCCGCATAGCGAGTATGCTGGCTGGTCTTGGGTTGCCGTGGAAGACGGGGTTGAAATAGCCAAAGACTCAGGAACAACTCCTAAGCCAGCTTTTAGCAGAAACATAGATGGAGAACTCTATGCCGCGTGGAAGGCAATGGAGTTTTTAGCAAAAAAGAAACGCAAAGGCACCATTTGCCACGATTACGAGGGCATTGCCTGCTGGGCAACAGGCCAGTGGAAAGCCAACAGCACAGTTTCTCAAATTTACGTGAATAGAATTGCCGAAATAAAAGTCTGGGCAAAATTCAAAAAAGTGACAGGTCACAGCAATGATGCATGGAACGACAAAGCAGACAAGCTGGCAAAGGAAGCTCTGACGGGGACTAATCTTTGAGCATAGCTTCCACTAGCGTTAGGCGACCAGTTTTAACCTTGGTGCTGTCTGCGTTTATAGTGCTGTTCGGGTTGATAGGGCTTAAGCAGGTGGGTGTTAGGGAGTACCCCGCAATAGACCCTCCTATAATAAATGTGCGCACAACCTACACAGGCGCAAACGCAGAAATAATCGCAAGCCAAATAACCGAACCTTTGGAATCTGCGATAAACGGCATAGATGGAATTAGAGCCATAACCTCTACCTCCAGAGATGAGCAATCCAACATAACCGTTGAATTCAATTTGGGCGCAAATTTGGAACGCGCCGCAAACGATGTTCGCGACAAGGTTTCCAGAGCGCAGAGGTTGCTCCCCGAAGAGGCAGATGCCTCCGTTGTTTCCAAAGCAGACGCAAACGCCACGCCTATACTTGTGCTCTCCCTTGGCAGCAATAATATGAGCCTTTTGGAATTAACCGATTTGGGCGAGCGTGTGCAGGAGAGGCTCCAGACTGTGGAAGGCGTTGCAGAGATAGGGATGTGGGGGGCAAAAAAATACGCAATGAGAATATACATAGACCCTGTGAAGATGGCTGGGTATGGCTTAACATTGAATATAATAAGGAGCGCGCTAGACCGAGAAAATGCGGAACTTCCGGCAGGGCAGTTGGAGGGCAGCGCGGCAATAGTGACTCTGCGTTCAAGTTCAAAGCTGGTTAACGAAGACGATTTTAGAAATGTGATTTTATCCAACAATGCAAACAGATATGTTCGCCTTGGAGATGTGGCAGATGTTGTTCTCGCCGCCGAGAATGAAAAAAACACCCTTAGAATGAACGGCAGACCTATGATATCTTTGCCCGTTGTTGCACAACCAGGCGCAGACCAAATAAAAATTGCAGACGAAGTTTTGAAAAGGGTAGATGAAATAAAAAAAGATATGCCAGAAGGCGTTATTATCCAAATCACGTTTGACAACACACACTTTGTGCGCATGGCTTTGAGCGAAGTGGAAGAAACCATAGTAATAGCCTTTTTGCTTGTTGTTGCTGTGATATTTTTGTTCTTGAGAGATTTTAGAACAACGTTCATTCCTATGATAACAGTGCCTATATCTCTGATAGGAGTGTTTTTTATCATCTGGATTTTGGATTTTTCCATAAACATATTAACGCTTTTGGGAGTGGTGCTTGCCATTGGAATTGTGGTGGACGATGCCATTGTTGTTTTGGAAAATATTTATGCAAAAATTGAAAAGGGCTTGGAGCCAAAAGAAGCCGCAGACAAAGGCGTTAACGAAATTTTCTCCGCTGTGATTTCAACAACTCTTGTGCTCTGTGCTGTATTCACCCCTTTGCTTTTTATGCAGGGATTTACGGGTCGCTTGTTCAGGGAATTTGCAATAGTGATAGGCGGCTCGGTTTTGATATCGGCTTTTGTTGCGTTAACCCTTGGCAGTATGCTCTCCAGCAGAATACTCAGGCACGGCAAACATAACCGCTTTTATACAGCAACAGAACCTTTTTTCAATTCTCTTTCTTCCAATTATTCAAAATTTTTGAACAAGGCTTTGAGCCACCCCACATTCTCCATACCTGTGATTTTAGTATGCGGAGGAATTGCCGTTTTAGCATTCACACAAATGCCAAGCGAACTCGCACCGTTAGAAGACCGTTCAAGGGTAACGGTACAAATCACCGCCCACGAAGGTGCTCCATTTTCTTATATGAATAATAAAATGAAATTCATAGAGCAGTTGGTAAGAGAGAATGTTCCAGAGATAGACAGAATTTTGGTTCAAACATCGCCGGGTTTTGCTGGTGCGGCAAATAACGGAAATGTTCAAATTATGCTGGTTCAACCTATGAAACGCAAACGCTCACAGCAACAGATTGCAAATGATTTGCGCAAAGTTCTCTCAAAAGTAGAGGGAGTTCGCGTTTCCATTCAGCAAAACCAAACCATACAAGTTGGTGCAAGAAGCGGGCTTCCCGTGCAGGTTGTGGTGCAAACAAGCGAACTTGATTCCTTAAAAAAACGCCTGCCGGATTTAATGGATAAAATTGGAAGCAGCCGTTTGCTCACTATGTCGGATGTGAATTTGAAATTCACAAAACCGCAGTTGAATGTGGAAATGGACAGGGATTTTTTGCGAGCCTCCGGCGTTGCTCCAAAAGAGGTTGCACAGGCATTGCAGCTCGCATATAGCGGACTTCGCTATGGGTATTTTTTGAAAGACGGCAAGCAATATCAAATTATAGGCGAAATAGATGCGCGCAACAAAAACGAACCAGCCAGCCTCCAAGCTCTTTACATAAAAAATTCAACCGATAATTTGGTTTCCCTAGACCAAATGGTGACTCTAAAAGAGCAAGCAGTTCCGCCGCAGATTTACAGATACAACCGCTATGTTTCTGCAACAATTTCTGCAAGCCCCGCAGAGGGCATTGCTCTTGGCGATGCCATTAAAGAGATGCACGGCATAATAAAAAAAGAGTTGGGTGATAATTTCAAAACAGAACTCGCAGGAACTTCGCGCGATTTTATGGAGGCAAGCGGTAGCTTGGCAATGGTTTTTGGTCTTGCCTTGTTGATTGTATATATGCTTTTAGCCGCACAGTTTGAGAGTTTTCGCCATCCATTTACCATTATGCTAACCGTGCCGCTCGCTCTCTTTGGTGCTCTCGTTGCGCTTTTTGTAGGTGGGCACACCATAAACATATTCAGTCAAATAGGCCTTGTTATGCTTGTTGGTCTTGTGACCAAAAATGGAATTTTAATCGTTGAATTTGCAAACCAACGTCACGCCGTTGGCTTGTCGCTAAAAGAAGCGGTTGCAGATGCAGCGGGTGCGAGGCTTCGCCCAATTTTAATGACTTCTCTCGCCACCGTTTGCGGATTTATGCCCATAGCACTTGCGCTTGGCGCCGGCGCAGAATCCAGAGTTCCGATGGGTGTGGCGGTTATAGGGGGCATATTGGTTTCTATGGTGTTCAGTTTGTTGATTGTCCCTGCGGCTTATTTGTTGGTGAGTAGGGGGGAGTGACAGTCAGAACCCCGATTAAAGGATTTTCAGGATTGCTGGATATATGTGCTCTTTTTTTACGCCAAAGGATTTGTGGATTTTTTCAAGTTTTCTAGTTCTTTCTCACTTGTTTTTTGGCAAGATTCGTGTCAACTTTGGCACATTTTTTTTATTTAAAAAATCACAAATTGGTTTTTGCGTTAGCTCAATAAATTTTTCCATATAATCGCAAATATATTCGGCTGAAGAATTTTCATCAAATTCAATTCTTAACATTAGAGTTTTATGTCTCGTCCTTTTAAGGGTTATTTCTCTTCCTTTTATTTCCTTACCCTTAAATTTTTCTAATTCGCTTTCAAGTGCGGTTATATCAACAGGAGCATCTTTTCTTCTATAAAAACCAATCTTAAATCTGCCACTATGTGTAAAATCAAAAACATAGCATAATTGGCTGTAATAAGGTTCAAAAGGGAATTTATCTGCTAATCTAATAACTGCCCATTTATTAGTTTCTTCATATTGTGTTCCTGATGCTATTTTTAGATTTCCGTGATGTGTTTGAAACTCCGTCTTTCGATTCGGATGTTTTTTATCCCACATTTTTACAATTTCTGCTTCATTCGCCATCTTCCATTCTCCTATGCTCTCCACTTGTTTGCTGACTCTTGCCAAATCTCAGCGGAGAAATTGGGCTTGGCAAGGTTTTCGCACCACTCGGCACAAATTCTTTTTGGCTACGTGCTAGTTTTGCACACAACGAACACTGAAGAAGTGACTGGAAAGATAGACTCTGCCGATATAGTTCACGCCGACGTCCGCGCCGAAATTTGGGTCGTTGTATGTATATATGAGCAACCTGTATACGCCGAGACTGCTCTCTGAGCTACTCCACCAATAGCCGGAGTCGACGATATCTTTGAAATAGAAACCCCAATAGCCGCCGTTATCGTTGCCTTCATAGGCGTAGCCGCCTGGCAGGGCAGAAAAGCCATATTTGTCCTCACCGTTGCCGGAAGCGTTGCCATGATAACCCCACCCGCTAGTAGCTTTCAAAAATTTGCTTGCTGTTTCCTGACCGCCAACTGCTGTAATCAATATTTCCCACTCTTCCTTACTCGGCAAATGCCAATTGGAAGGGCAGGCTATATTTGCTGTTTCCCAATTATAAAGACTACCGTATTTATTGCAGTAGGCTGTGTTATTATCGTAACATCTACTGCTTTCTGCCGCATAATTCAAATTCTCCGCCATCCATGTTTGGCTTCCGATTACAACTGTCTTGTATTTTTTGCCATCGCGAGCGTCTGTAACAGAGCCGTAATTTTCCACCGTGCCATTTGAACAATATTGTATTAGCGGCTTGTAGCTTTCGCCATTGCATTTTGCGGGAGTAGCAACGCCATTTAGGCAGATGTGAGTTGCTAGAGGGTACTCCATACCATCGCATTTATCGTAAATTCTATTATCTACGCAGAATTCCGTTTCTTGACTATACACATCATTTCCACATTTTCCCCCAATTTTGTCTGCAAGGCATCCTTGCTTTAGTGGATTGTAGCTCTTGTAATCGTAGTTGCGGCATTTGCTGTCATAGCAGACCTTGCATTTATCATAAACACTGCCATCATAGCAGAATTGATCGAATTGACTATACACATCATTTCCGCATTTTTCCTCAATTTCGTCTGCAAGGCATCCTTGCGTTGTCGGATTGTATGTTTTACCGCCACATTTATCGTAAACAGTGCCGTCATAGCAAAATTTATTATCAGGGTTAAAAATAACATCACATTCTTTCAACACTGCACTACTACTCTGTACAAGTGAAGACGAGCTACTATTTATGCTAGAACTGCTACCGCCATTGACAAAAGACGAACTGCTATTCCTACTAGACGAGGAATTTCTCGAACTGGAACTATTACTAGAGTTATTCTCACCCGAACTGCCGCCCCCGTCATCGCCCGATGAGCAAGAAAATGTGAATACCAAAGCAAGCAAAATGCCTGCCACAAACAGAACAGATTTAATCTTGTTCATAAGAACCTCCATTGTTGTTTTTTGTGAAAGGAAATTTTTTGTTAGCCACCTGCCCACGAAGCCGAGAAAATAGGCGTTTAGGGGCTAGATAAGAACAGAGGTTAAAAAAAAATCCGCGTGGTAAAAAAAACAGCAGCCAGCCATGAGTCTTACCACACAAAACATAATATATAAAAATATTAAAGGGTCGGACAAATAAATTTTA
>Ga0268262_10002373_pt1 | contig 21790 bp, 21 predicted proteins | sample TergutNc150P3_FD_190354 | JGI IMG/M metagenome (GOLD analysis project Ga0268262, IMG submission 190354) | Nasutitermes corniger P3 segment gut microbial community from laboratory colony in Florida, USA - Nc150 P3 (SPAdes) (version 2) | ecosystem: Host-associated > Arthropoda: Insects >... | reverse complement strand
GGACAAGGCGAACCGGCTGCCGGCGATGAAGCCGCAATAGAATTATTGGAGCATGAAGCCGCCGCCGGGCATGGCAGGGAAGTTGAGGAATATGTCAACAAACGTACCTTACGGCTGCCCATGTCCCTAATAGCTCCCTATAAACCGGAAAAATTACAAGCCGTCTATGTTTCGGGTGATAGTATGACAGGCGTTAATATAAATGACGGCGATGTTGTGGTTTTTTACCCCGGTTTGATCCAGGGTAACGGTGTATATGTAGTTTCAGTTGAAAACGCTCTTTTGGTAAAGCAAATTGAATTCGACGGTCCCGGACAGACAATTCTGCTCATAAGCGCAAACCCCGCCTATGAACCCCGGCGTTATTCAGGTTATGAACTGGAGAACATAAGAGTAACAGGCAAGGTAGTGGCTTGCTGGCACAGGGTATAAAATAATGAAACCATATTCATTACTGGAAAATACGTTACATGATATTGAAGAAGGCATCAAAGAGAATATAACCGCCTATACTCTTTCAAAAAGATACAACCTCTCGGAAGCGCATCTACGCAGGTTATTCGGTTTTGCGTTTAATAGACCAATATCGGGGTATATACGTTCCCGCACACTGACCCAAAGCCTTAACGATCTGCTAAACACAGATACAAACATAATTGATATCGCGCTTGAATACGGATTTGGTTATGAGCAATCGTACACAAGATCATTTAAGCGTGAGTTCGGCATATCACCGTATAATTTACGCAAATCAGGGCAAATTGTTAAAATACAACCCCCATTACATCTATTTGATGAAAATAAGTTAGATGAAAACACTTTCTTTGGTCCTGAATTTGTAGTTGTTCCGCAGTTTCACATAATAGGGAAACCGCATCTAATACCGTTTGAAATATCCATAAAAACAGCGCCTGTTGTCGCAAAACTCTTTATGGAAAATGAACGCCGTCAAATAAAAAAGGTAATAAATCCCGATGTATATATCGGTTTTACCCACAAAATTAACCATGAAAAAAAGTATTCTGAATATCTGCCTTCGGTTCAAGTTAAAAATATATCCGACATTCCATGCGGATTAAGCGGAGCTACTTTCAATACCACAATGTGCGCCCGTTTCCGTTATATCGGTCAGCACCATTATTACGACATTAACAGGAAAATAGCAAACAAGATGTACAGCGCAATTCAAAAATACATGAATGATGAAAACGCAAAATATTCATTATTAAAAGATAAAATTTATTTTGAAAGGGTAGACACAAGGCAATATGACGGAAACTACTGCCAAATGGAATGGTTTACTCCGGTAACGGTAAAATCCGTAAAGACATGAGAACAACACACAGCGTCCCTTTAAGACGGAGGTTATTTGAGCCTTTTCTAAAACTCGGTTAGTTTTGAAAAAGGCTCTGGAAAAACTGTCCAAAAGGCCAGTTTTTCCTTTAAATCTAAAGTAGATTTTCCAAAAACTGAAGTTTTGGAAAATCCTTATTTATTAATTTTTTAAAATGCTTAAAAATGTTTGGTTAGCAATCTCCTTTTTCTGTATATTTATTATGTTCATCAATTGAACAAATTAACTAAACTTAAAAAGAGAGGAAAATAAATGAGTAAGTACGAAAACGCCGTCAAACTAATGATCGAGCGGTTTAGCAAAGACAATCCCATCGCTATCGCTACAATGGACGGAAAACGTCCTGCTGTCCGTACGGTAGACGGTTATTATGAAGACGGCGCGTTCTATGCAGTTACCTACACGCTTTCAGATAAAATGAAGCAGATAATATTGGAGGAGTAATAAAATGTCCAGACCAACTAATAAAAAGGAACTTCTTGAACAGTCGGAACTCAATTTAAATAAATTATTGGAGTTTATTGAAGGTCTTCCAGAAAATATTAAGACAGGTACTTACAAAAACGATGAATTGAATGATCGTGATAAAACAATCGCCGATGTAATATGCCATTTACACGAATGGCATTTAATGATGGAAAATTGGTATAAAGTCGGAATGTCCGGCAAAAAACCGTCAATCCCGGCGGAAGGCTATACATTTCAAACGCTGCCTAAACTAAATCATAAAATATGGGAAAAATATAAAGGGACAGACTTAAAAAAAGCAATTACAATGTTCAAAAAAAGTTATAAGGATGTAATAGCTTTAATTGAAAAACATAATGACGATGAATTATTCACAAAGAAGAAATATGGATGGACCGGAACAACTTCGTTAGGTTCGTATTTTGTTTCAGCAACATCAAGCCATTATGATTGGGGTTTAAAAACGGTAAAACCATTAAAGAAATTGGTTAAATAGAATATGGCAAGTGATTTAGATTATGTACAATATGTTATTGACTAAATAAAAACTAATGGAAAAGTAATGGATTTTGATAAAATAAAGGAACAATTTAATTATATTGCAGAAAAATATGACAATCATAGAAAATATTTTATTCCATGTTTTGATGATTTTTATATAAGATCGGTTTCATTGTTAAAATATTATAATAATAATTTTAAGAATATTGTTGATTTAGGGGCTGGTACGGGTTTATTAACAAAAATAATTTATGAAATGTATCCAAATGCATATTATACTTTAATTGATATTTCAAAAGATATGCTGAAAATTGCTAAAGAAAGATTTAAGGGAATGGATAATTTTAATTTTTTGGAATATAATTATGTTGAGGATATTCCTGTAAATAATTGTGATTTGATATGTTCAGCATTATCTATACATCATTTAGACGATAAAGAAAAATTGTATAAAAATATTTATACAAAATTAAATAAAAATGGATGTTTCATAAATTTAGATCAATTTATTACAAAATCTGAAGAAATAAATAATTTATATAATACCTGGTGGTATGATTATATAAACAATAGTGGAATAAAACCAGAAGAAAAAGAAGCATGGCTGGAAAGGAAAAAATTGGATAAAGAAAATACAATAGAGGAGACAATAAAATTATTAAGAAAAAGTGGTTTTGAAAACATTGAATGTATATATAATTTTATGAAATTTGGAGTAATAATTGCAATAAAGTAAAAATGATTAAAAATGTTAATTTTTTGATTTTATATTGTGATATGTAATACAAAATATCCATATTTAGGATATAATAATTTAAAACTTGTTGGAAGTTATTATGGATAGAATTGATACAGTTAAAAGTCATTTTGAGGCAGAAGCCGAAGAATTTGATAAAAACATATTAAAATTGATACCTCATTATACCGAAATGATAAACGCATTGGTTCTCTCAATTCCATTCAAAAAAGATGAGAAGATAAATGTTATTGATTTGGGTTGTGGAACAGGAACGGTTGCTCAAAATATAAAAGACGCTTTCCCTAACTCCAATATCTCTTGTTTAGACATAGCGGAAAATATGATTAAATTGACACAAAATAAATTACGTGGAAATATAAATTGTAACGTTTGCAACTTCTATGAATATTCCTTTGATAAGAAATATGATGTTATAATATCTTCTTTAGCGTTACACCATTTAGAAAGCGATGAAGATAAAATAATGTTTTATCAAAAAATATATAACGCATTGAATAAAAATGGAGTTTTTTACAATGCAGATGTAGTTTTGGGTTCAAATCATCATTTACAAGAAATATACATGGCTAAATGGAAAACATTTATGAATAAAAATGTTTCCTTGGAAGAAATTAATAACAAATGGATGGTGAATTACAGAGCAGAAGACCGTCCGACCAGTTTAATGAATCATATCAATTGGTTAAAGGATATTGGTTTTAACGATGTTGATGTGGTGTGGAAATATTATAATTATGGGGTTTATGGTGGTTACAAAAAATAAATATTGGAAAACAAAGCAATTTTTATCCTGTATAAAAATAGTTAAATGCAATGGAGGATTAAGATGGAAGTTATTGATATACTTGTAATTATAAGTTTAGCAATATTCTATATTTTGTTTCTTGGCAGAACCGTATTACTGAATAATAAATGTATCAAAGTGTGGGTTATTGGTACAAGTACGAAAAATATTTCTGAAATATTATTGGAAAAAATATTATTACCTCTGGCATTATTAATAAGTTTTATCTTTACTATTATTACAGCATTACATATAAAATTACCTGCTATAATTTCAAATTATTTATTAAATATAATCTGGATAAAATATATTGGAATAATATTTTGTTACATCGGTTTAATAATATTTCTGTCAGCGCTAATTTCATTTGGGAAATCATGGAGAATAGGCATAGATGAAAATAATACAAATGAATTAATAATAAATGGAATGTTTAAATATTCACGAAATCCTATTTTTTTGTTTATGGATTTATATTTTACAGGAATAATGTTAATATATCCCAATATAGTTTTTATATTACTGGCAATAGGTACAATTATAGGAATACATTCGCAAATATTACGGGAAGAGAAATTTTTGTTAAATAAATTTGGAGAAAAATATAATAAATATAAAAATAAAACAAGAAGATATATATAGAAAATTAGAATAGATTATGGACGTAAATATATTTTGGGAAATACACCTTTCTACGAAACGTGTACAAGCCACCCTTTGGTGTCGGGCAGTACGCCGTATTGAATACCCTTTATTGTATCGCGGATACCGGCGGTAAAATCGCCGACCTTGCCATTGTTAAATTCCGCTTTTTTACCTTTATATGTAAGAGAGGTAATGGACGTAGCTCCGGCAGCGGTTCCGCTGACGAAACATTCTTTTGTTTCTTCAAGTACTTCATCTATTGATATTTGCCTTTCTCTTGTTTTTATACCCTTGTCGCGCGCAAGTTCTATTATACTGGCGCGGGTAATGCCTGGTAAGATTGTGTCACCCAATTCAGGCGTAACAAGCTCTCCCGATTTAAGATAAAAGAAAATGTTGCATGAGGAGCCTTCTTCAATGTACTTGCGGTGAACAGCGTCCAGAAATACACATTCCATGTATCCGGCTTTTAACGCTTCGGATTTAGCGAGCGCCGAAATGACATAGTTGGAGCAGGCCTTTATCCATCCGGTACCATTTGGTGTTGCGCGTATTCTGTCGCTCACAACAGCGTCAGAGTTACCTGACGAAAAATAAGCGCTGACAGGAGTATTAATTACCATAACGCAAGGTTCGTATGATAGATTTACTCCGATACCGCCCTCCGCTATGGTAAACGGCCTTATATAAACAGAATCCGCTGTCATAAATGAATCTTTTTCCCATTCACTGTTATAACGCGGCGCAAAACCCAGAGCGGCGTTTCTTTTTACAGTTTCAACACATGCATTAATAAAATCATTTTCAGGAAACTCCGGCATAAAAAGCCCTTTCATGGAACGCGCAAAACGAGCGGCATTTTGATCCGGCCTGAAAATCGCAAGTCCTCCGTTTTTTTGCGGAAGCGCTTTCAGCCCTTCAAAACAGGCCAGTCCGTACTGTGTTGTATAGTTTACAAGCGGCATATCATCATAGCAATTACGTGAATTTTCTAATTTAGAGCGAGTTTCGTCACTCATAGCCGCTTCTTCTTCCGGCGTTTTATGAGGTTTTTCAATATATTCATTGAGCCATTTTCCGTCAGAAAATTTCGCGCGATAGGTGATTGGATAAGTATTCAATGCAAATGCCATAATAACTCCTTGTCAGTGAACATCTTTCCTCTGACAGTTTTACTATACATTTGATTGGGGTTTCTTTGCAATACGTCTCTTCCGGCGATTCATTATTTTTTTGCGCAGACTTTCCACCGTATTAAACAAACTGTAAACAAGCGGTTTATACGGATAATCCCAGCTTCCCGGACGGTGGATGATCTGTCCGCCGAAACCTGTCTTAAAAAGATAAAGACCTGCCATAGGATGATTCGGATCGCTGTCAGGAGGAATGCCAAAAAGATCGTAATACTGACAGCCAGCCTCTTTTGCGTCCTGTATTGCTTTCCATTGAAGAGCGTGGGAAGGCATAAGATTTCTTTTGTTACCGGAAGATGCTCCGTAAAGATAAGTCGCGTATTTGCCGTGAAAAAGAACAACAATCGCCGCTATAGTTTCATCTTCATGGCTCGCTGTATACAAGCGCAGTGTTATACCGTACTGACTGCACTTTTCAAAAAGAGTTTTATAGTAGCTAAAATTATGCACAAGAATACCGTCCCTTACGGCTGTCTCCTTTAAAAGTTTATAAAAAGTTTCAATTTTTTCTGTGCCGCATGTTTTTACAGTTACGCCTTTTTTACACGCAAGAGAAATATTGTATCTCCATTTAATTTTCATCGCTTTAAGGATTTTCTCAGGAGAATCGGTAAGGTTTACAATAACTGTATCGGGAGGCTGTATTGAAGCGCCGCTTTTCTTTAATCCGGCGGATAAAAAAAGAGCTGCGTCGTTAGTTGAAAAAGCTTCACCTCCCTCTTTGTACCACGGAGGCTCAAAGCGAATGAAAACGTGTTTTTTTTTATAAAATGTTTTTAACTTTTCGGCAAGTTCAATGAGCACTCCGGGTTTTTCTTCCGGTAGAAAATCAGGAGGCATTTTCGGACCCCATGGGATGTAAACAAACGAAAAACCAAAGGCGAGAACACGGGAAATCGCGAGTAACGGTACAGTTTCCCGACCTTTCCAGTTAATTAAAAAAGCTTTACTTTCCCAGCCGAAACAGGATTTAAACTCTCCCCACATCGCAGACTGTAAAAACGTATCCGCGTTTTCACATACCGCAAGGTCTGCTTCCCTGATTTCTTGTATAAATCCCTGATTTTCCACCTTAGATTAATGAACCTCGCCTTCAGGTATAACGGCGGTTATAACCGATTTTCCTTCAAGGCACAATTTCTTCTCATTTGAATAAACTTTAAAATCTCTGACATAAATTTTCTGTGTAAAAAATGTATCTATATCTATTTCCGCAGGGCAAGCAGCCGCATCCTCACCTTCCGGTAAAAGTCTTGTTCCTGTAGGGCTTAATCCGGCGTCCAGCACTTCAACACGCTCAAGTATTTCTCCGTTCGGACCAATGCCCTTTTTATCGCCTGCGGCAAGAAGCATCCCTCTTGATTCAATTCCGCGTAATTTGGCGGGTTTTAGGTTATACGCTACAATAATTTTCTTTCCAAGAAGCTGTTCTTCGGTGTAATACGGCACAAGCCCTGTAACAATTGTCCTTTCTTCGCGGTTTCCCGTAACACCTTCTCCGATCTCAAGACTGAGAATGTAAAGTTTATCGGCTTTCGGATGACGTTCAACTTTTTCCACCTTTGCGACCCGCAAATCCATTACAGAAGAAAAAGAGGTTTTTGTTTCAAGCCTTTCTTTCTGTGTTCCAGAATATTTTTCTTTTAAAGCTTCTATATTTTCATCTTCCAGTTTTGAGAAAAGGACTTCGCTTGTTATCTGTATACCGTCAATTCCTTCCGGCTTTCCGATATTATTCCAGTTGAGATTTTCCCCCGGTATAAGTCCGAAGAAAGACGCTATTTTCCGCGCCGATTGCGGCATATATGGTTCAATCAATACTGATAAATCGCGTACAATATACGCAAGATCGCCTATCACAGCAGCCGCTTTTTCCGGATCATCATTACGGAGCCGCCACGGTTCTGAATCCTGAAAGTACTTATTAGCGAGCGAAGAAAGCTCAAATATTTCTCTGAAAGCGTCGCGTAATTCCGCTCTGTCGAGTTTTTCCGCTATTGATTTTTCATGCTTTGACACTTGTTCCCAAAAAACTGGATCATTTTTTCCCGAAGGGATTTTGCCGTCATAATAACGGGTAATAAATGTCAGGGTGCGGTTTACAAGGTTTCCGAGATTACCTATAAGCTCGCCGTTTACTTTTTCCTGCAAATCTTTCCATGTAAACATTGCGTCTGATTTTTCAGGCCGGTTATAAAAAATATAGAAACGCCAAACATCAGCGGGGATTCCCGTTTCCATAGCGTCCGTGCCGAATACTCCAACTCCCCTTGACTTTGAAAATTTTCCGCTTTCATAATTAAGGTATTCGGAACTTGACATGTGGTGTAACATTGTCCAGTTATCTCCGCTTCCGAGAAGGCTTGAAGGGAAAATAACCGTATGAAACGGAATATTGTCCTTGCCGATAAATTGAAAAAGTTCTACTTCATCGGGGTTTTTCCACCAGTAGTTTACATAATCCTGCCATGCGGAAAAAGAAAGGCCGTTTTTGCCGCATTGCAGCACTGTTTTTTCTCCCCTTGCAATCTCTTCACCTAATGTTCCTGTTATGGAAATATAACCGATTGGAGCGTCAAACCACACATAAAAAACCTTTTTTTCATAGCCTTTACGCGGGACAGGAATGCCCCATTTTAAATCTCTTGTTATAGCTCTTTCCTTAAGTCCGTCACGAATCCACGCCTGTGTCATCTGCACCGCGTTGTTGGCCCAAAAACCCTTTACAGAAGCAGTTTTTATCCACTCTTCAAGTTTTTCCTTAATTCCGGGAAGGTCTATGTAAAGATGATTTGTTTTTTGAAGAGACGGAACGCTCGAGCAAGCGTTGCATTTTGGCTCTTTTAAATCAGTCGGATCGAGTAATTTACCGCAAGCTTCGCATTGATCGCCTCGCGCTTCGTCAGAGCCGCAGTTGGGGCAAATTCCCTTTATATAACGGTCGGCAAGAAACCTGCCGCATTTAGCGCAGAAAAATTGTTCTATTGTTCTTTCACAAATAAAACCCGCTTTATCAAGCTTAAGAAAAATATCCTGTGTTACTTCGGTTTGTATAGGAGTAGATGTGCGTCCGAATTTGTCAAAGGCGATGTTGAACCACCTGTAAATATCCGCGTGAACAGCATGATAGCGATCGCACAGTTCTTTAGGGCTTATGCCTTCTTCCGCGGCTTTGTTTTCTGTCGCGGTTCCGTATTCGTCTGTACCGCAAATATAAAGTGTTTCTATGCCGTAAAGTCTGCAAAAACGGGCAAAAGCGTCCGCGGAAAGCACCTGGATTAGGTTTCCAAGGTGCGGAACATTGTTAACATAAGGTAACGCCGAAGTAATTAATCGTCTTTTCATAATTTTTTATAATAACGAAAAGAACATGGATTATCAATGGGAGAATTTAACGGTAAACTCATTTGTCCATGTTTTTGCGTTTTCAAGCGTTATGGAAAAAGAAGACAGAATTCCGGTTGTCTGATAATGGCCTTCTCTGTTCACATGAAGCAGGCTTCCCGAAAACGGTTTTTCACTGCGAAGTATTATCTGAACTTCATTCTGTACATCCAGGATTTTTAAGTTATCCGTATTGCGCAGTTGTTTATCTACAGGAATATCCTTTTCATTGTTTTCTATTGTATAAAAACGGGTATATTCTTCGCCAATTCCTGCGAATGAAAAATCTATTTCCGTTACAAAATTGAATGCTTGTCTTTCCTTTCCCGTGTTTTTAAGATTATACGTTACTGAAAGAATATCCTTTTTTAACATATAACATTTTGTTATTTCAATGTTCGCGAACTCAAGGTTTGAATCCGAAGCGGGAAGGAGAAAACATGATTTCCCTTTCCGGTTCTGTTCAAGCGCCTGATATTCCTCATTAAAACAAAGTCTCGCGTTTTTAGGAAATTCTTTTTCAATATCGTCGATTTTTGCTTCAGCAGGCAGAATAGAGTCGGCAAAGGATATTTTTCTTGAATTATTAGCATTTCCCTGTAAAACAGCGGAACTGCAGTCAATATAATTCCAGTCTTTTGGTATATAATCAAGTTCAAAAATACCCGCGCCCCTTGTTTGAATATAGCAGTTCATTACCGTATCTTGAAACAAATATTCCGTTTTACCGTCAAAATCAAAATCGTATTGTATCAGCGAAGAACTAAATTTTCCTTTTTCTCTTGAAAGTCTTTCAGCGCGGATAAGGGAACTGTACGCCTCTTTTCTAAGTTCATTACGATGCTGCCACTTTCCCTGAGTAAAAAGACTGTAATCCTGCGCCTTCCAAAGTTCTTCCCTCGCGTTTTGTTTTCTTGACTTATCGCCCTTTATCTGATTAATTAAGACGCTTGTAAAGATCATTTTAGAATAAATTCCGTTTGCTTCGCAATAATCAATAATAAACCGGCGCGGAGAAAAAAAATTATTTAACGATGTGGAGTTTGGAAAACTTATCTTTTTAAAAGTCTTCCGGTTCTTTATGATTCTTAACGGTAATACGGTTTCAACTAAATTTTCAGAAAGTGATATTTCTTCAAGAAACCTGTTCCATGCGGTATCAGGCGCCTCTTCCTCGGCGGAAGAAACATTTTCGGGAAATACGCTGATTACCCTGTCAGGCAAATACCCGTAATTTTCTTCAGTCTGTTTTTTATATTCCATAAACACTTGAGAAAAACTTTTTTCCGCCAGTTCTTTTTCCATTGATAATGATACGGGAAAAATTATTACCAGCTTACCTTGATCTTCGCTTATACACGGAAAAAAAAGTTCTTCCTCCTGAATACCGGCCTGGACAAATTGATCTTGTGAAAGAAATGTATAACTCATATCACTCGCTGAAAGCGAAGATACCAGATTTTGTTCCCATGCCATACCTGAAATCCAACAGCCTGCGGGACGTTTTCCGAAATGCCTTCGAAGATATGTTGTTAAAAGTTCCATTTGCCCTATTCTGTCCTGGAGCGAAATTAACGGAAACATGGGTTCATAAAACCCTCCGCTTAAAATCTCCGCCTGTTTCCTTGATACCATATCTTCAATCAGCATAAAAAATTCAGGATGCGTTCTTTCCACCCAGTAAAGCAGAACTCCCGAATAATGCAAAACAGCCTTTATATTCGAATAACGGTACAGGTTTGTAACAAAGGGGCGCATTTTTTTTTCATATGCAAACTCATATTCCTTTTCATCAGCGCCGGACGGAACATGCGCGTGAGAACCTAAAATCATGTACATTTTTGTATCGTTCACTTTACGAAGATCATCCCTAAAATCAATAATGAGCCTGCGGAAAAGATAAGCGATAACATTCCCATTGTAACAAGAACAAGCGGCGTGCCGCGCATAAAACGCGGAACCGCTTCAAGCTCCGCTCTCTTTTTTATTTCACTTATTATTATTATTACAAGCAATATACCTGCAGTAAAACCAAAAGAAAGAAGAAAAACTTCATGAAAACCATTGGCAATATTCAGGCAAATAAATACAGCTACAGCTGTTATACCTTCAGGAAAACTTATAAAACTTTCATTTTCTATATTTTCCTTAAGTAAATATTTAAAAACAAGGTATTCAAGCCCTGAATAAATCATGTAACTGACAGGAAACATTAAAATAAAAACAAGCATTCCCGAAAAAATTGAATTATGTATTTTTGAAAATAAAAACCATAATAGAATAACAGAAATAAAAATAATTAATAACCTGATAAATGATGTTTTTTTACCGCAATTACCGGAGAAGGCGACACCTTTTATTCCAAGAGCGCATTGCAAAGTCAGGTTCATTGTAAAAGCGGAAAAAATAACCAGCATTAAAGGAGGAATCCCGTTCATTTTACATCTCCGTGAAAAATATAACTTTTGGAATATTGATACAGGCATATCATGTAACCCAATAAAATTAACGCTCCGGCAGAGACTGAAAATATTCCAATCGGAAAAAATGAATTTGAGTTAAAGTACATTATTGTGATCATACCCTGATAAGTACCCGGAAAGGAAAGTGAGCAATATGAGAAAGGTTCTCTGATTATCGAAAATAAAATTATTAATATCGAAAGAACAGCAGCTTGTGAAACAGCGTCCGACACATCGTCAAAAATGTCATGAACGTTATTCTCCGGTAAAGAAACAAACTGTTCTATTATTCCTGAGTTCGCAAAGTAAATGGGAATTAATAACAGTAATAAAAAAACTTCATATGCCGCAAACGGACACAATAACCAGAATAATAAAAGGTACAGACTCCCCCAAAAAGCAGCCAGACAAATATATATAAATCTGCCTCCTTTGACAGGAAAAATATTTTTTCCAAATAAAGATGACAGTAAGGAAAATGTAAATACTGTAAGTCCGTATACCCAAAACAAGCATCCCGCTACGGTAATTGCCCACGAAAGACGCGCTGAAGTCATTACAAGGAGTCCTGCTCCGGTTAATCCGCCAAGAGGTGAATCGGAGCCCCAAAATGAATGCTGTCGGTTTACGCTCATCTTTTGTTTCCTTTCATATTACAGCGACGCCTCAATACGCTTTATATACATTTGAAGAATACTCTGCGGTAAATTATTAAAAATTTGCACAGCGTGGGCGCTAAGCGGAATTATCTCCAGTACATTTCCGTTATCAGTAATAATTGCGCCAAGCGGAACAAGGATTCCGTCCTTAAACACCGTGAATACAAACATATTATCTTTTGTATTATACATTGAATACCAATATCCTATAAGGCTTGTTTTCCCCGGTTTCTTTTTTATATAATTTATAACTCTGCGCTCATCATTATTATTAATAAAAACATTATTAATTGATCGCATAAGGTAGTGGGCCTGCACCGGCTGAGAGAGAATCCATATAAGGGAAATTAACATCAAAAGTCCCGTAATCCAGCCCAGCAATAACGCTTTGTCCCTTATCTCCTGAATGTCTTTCATTTGATATTCTCCTGAAATATCCCGCATCCATTACGCGAAAGAAATAATAATTCTTCAGCGTGTCTTACAAGCGGCGTAATACAGTTCACAACGGCAAGAGCGAAAAAACAACCATAAAACTCCATGCACTTGTAGCGTAAAAACCATGAAAGAACAGCCGCTATAACAACTGTAAGTAAAACACCCGGTTTTAGTTTAGCGCTGCTTGCAGGTTCCGCCGCAAGAATAAATGCCGCCGCAATGGTACCGCCTGAAAAAAAACCGTATAACATATCTCCTTCCCAGTACAATCCCGGGTTTCCAGCCAAACGAACAAGAAACCCGTACACCGCGAGAAATGCCAATGGTATCCAGCCGCGGTTAATACCTGCGGCCGTTATAACAACAGTGCCCGCCAAAAGAAAAAATATTCCCCTGTCAGCCATTATACCGGGATCGTTATTGAAGAAAAGATCTATATAACCTGAAGGAAGCTGTGCGCCCGTAATTGACAGGATTGAATTGTTTAAAAAATCCGTAATATTGTTTCCCATGGTACTTGATCCGGATGTTACGCTCAATTCCGAAATTACATCTGATGAATTTTTCAGCGTGTTTGTAAAAGCGTGAGGCCAGGAAAGACGTATAAAAAGCCAACCCGCAAGAGCGGGATTAAGCCAATTAGCCCCAAGTCCGCCAAAGCTGTACTTTACGACAACAATCGCGAAAATAACGCCTAACGCCGCGTATACCGGATGAATTTGATTCGGAAGCAGCAGACAAAGAATCATCGCTGTTGCCGCCGAGCTTCCTTCCATTATTTTAGCGGGACCAAATTTACGCCACGTCAGTAATAGTTCAACCAGCAACGATGATAAAAAAGCGGCGAATGCCGTCGTCAATGACATTCCGCTGTCGCCAATTGCCGATTGAAACACGCAAAGAAACGCGCATCCGCAGATAAGCCACATTCTTGCGCCGCTTGGACAGGAAAGGTTCACTTGCGGTTTAAGTATAAAGCTAAATTTTTGCTCAGACACTTTTCTACCCCTAATTTCTTCTAAAAATGGTTTCCAGCAAGGGTAACGCGGACGGACAGACAATTTTACAGCATCCGCAGCCCTGACAACCGGTTGAAAGATCATTGTTTATTTGTTCCGCTTTAATACACTTGTAAATATACTGAGGATCAAGCCCTACAGGACACACTGCCCTGCACTCTCCGCAATTAATACAATTTAGCGTTTTATGAAACGAAGTTTGAGACGCGGACATAGCCGCAATCGCATAACATGTTTTAACGACAGGTTCATCAAGGTACATTACTTCTCGTCCCGATATGGGAGAACCTGTAACAATCCGTTCGGGTTTTACTGAAAAACCTCCGCATTGCTCTATAAGCTCGCCAATTCTTGTTCCAATCCTGACTTTCATTATTTGCGGCTTTTTTACAGCCGATCCTCCGACAGCTACATAACGTTCCAAAACGGGTTTTTTGTAAACAACAGCGTCATAAGCCGCCGCAAGGACCGCAGGCCCCAGAAGCAGGAATGAGCCGAATTTAAGATTTTCCTTTTTTTCATATATTCTTAGCGCAAGCTCAAGCTCTCTTTTACTCTTTTGCGGATAACGGGAACTCGTTAAAACAATTGATAACGGAACAGTAATTTGTTTGGCCTCCGAAAGCAGCATTTGTCCCAGTTCTTTTTCCGTATGAGAAACCGCGATTATTATCCGAGAAACTTTTAAACAGGCTTTTGCTACAATGGCAGCTCCTTCAATTACGGCATTAAACCTTTCCTTGCAAAGAGCGTAATCAGCGACAAGCCAGGGGTCATCAAAAATGCAGCGAATTACAAGGGTTAATTTATCTTCCTTTCTGGCCAAAGAGATCATCTCGGCGAGCGGTTTTCCGTAATTTTCCATTTCTGTAACGCCGTATTCGGAAATTACCTTTTGAATATCATAACCGTTCATATTATTCCAAGGAAACACTTCCTCTTTTCTTCCAAGCTTTTCAAAAGTGCCTTCCATTTTTATTACCAGCGCTTCGTTGCTTAAATTGTCGCTGTCATTCCACGATATCTTTTTAATAACTCTGCCCGGAACCGTTGCGTGCGCATTAACAGTTCCCGTACCGGATCCGGCCGCTCTTCCTATCAACATTCCTTCTTTTACAAATTCTCCCGGAGAGACAACAGGATACGCTTTTTTATTGTTATACCCCAAGGGTATTACGGAAAGTGAGGGCAGGAACGCGTTTACCGCCGAGTTCTTCTGCGGCGCCGAGGGATCGTCATAAACCAGCCCTCCGTGCGGAAATGAATAAATTTTCATAAGCTAAGCGTCCTTCCTGACGCGCAATTCATCTTTTTTGTAAACATTCGATTTTTTCCTGTTAAAACCCGTGAAGCGAGTTTTTCCGGCGTTGTTTTTAATTCCTGAGAAACTTACCTTACCTTTATAGCCGTCTTTTCTTTTTATAATTAAACCCGGTAAAATAAATAACAGCAAGAGCGACAATGACAGTTTTTCAATAAATCCTCCGGTACTTCCTCTTTCGCTTGTTCTTCCTCCCCTGTTGGCTTCGTTAAAAAAATCCATAAGGTTTTTAAGAGGGAACGGAGGAAAATCCTCCAAATCTATTACTCCGCTTATACCGGATATTTTTTTTACGGAAGGAAGCCCGTCTTCATCTAAAAAAAAATCAGGAAAATCCAAAATTGACGTGCCAAGCTGCCTGGTCGAGAAAGAAGCTTGATAAATTAAATGCGCGTAATAATCCTGCTCGTCAATCATTGTATCAAATTGTCCGCCTGAAATATATGAACCCGCTATATAAGGAGAGAAAAGCAAAGCGATAAAAGCGGCGGCGGCAAAAGGCATCATCAAAATTGAAAATGAAAAATCAGGCAGCTTGTTTCTGATTATTAATACCGGGTTAAAACGCCTTCTGTTACCTGACATAACAGATAATGTTTTGGAAGACAGAAAAAACGTTAAAAAGGCCGCGATAAAAACTACACCTAAAAATAAAAGGTTAAAATGTGAAAAAAATATTAATACCGGCAGAGCCGCCGCAAACAAGGGTAAAAGCGGGAAATTCATCCTGTACGGTTTTATGATTTCATTATAAAATAATTTAATTTTTTGCGTTTTCATCCCCAATAAAATAATAAAATCGTTTAAAGGTTCCCTGAACAGAAAGAAGAGTCCTAAAAGAATGGCGGCGCACGCTATTCCCGGTACGCTGAAAAACGCGAGCGATGAAAAAACCGGTAATAACGGAACAATTAAAAGCGTTCTTCTCCATGTCTTTCTTTTCACATAACAAATTACTAAAAGGCAAAGCGAAGCCGCAGCGTAAACGGCAAAGAAAGGATATAAAGGCTTTCCTATTCCGTAATATTCAGCAGAAAACGGAATATCTTCAAACAGGTAATTAAACTGTTTATCCAGCAGAGCGGAATTCCATTTTCCCGCATCAAGCGGTATATAAAAAAATCTTTTTCCGCCGTGTACAAAAACGTCTCTTAATTTTTCAGCGTATCCGTCATTGCGGGGATCAAATGAAAACAATCTGGATGAGTATTTATCCAAGGGTATCCTTTGCAGAAAACCGAATTCGTCAAGCATTACCCATTGTGTAGATTCAGATACGGGAGAACCGCCGAAATATTCCGCCGCTCCGTCAAGTAAAGACAAAATTGTTTCGTCTTCGATTGTTTCATCCACTGAAAGAACTACGTATCCGCCCCTGAATTCTTCATAACCCATTTTTGAGCCAAGAAAAAAAAGCGCAAGAGTTACCGTTACGGAAACAAGGCTTATAAACAGAAAGGAGCGGACAATAGACATAGAGCATGCCTATATCAAACTGAAAATTATCGCAATAAGGACGCCTAACAAGGCTCCGACAAGCACTTCAAGCGGGGTATGCCCCTGTATTTCCTTTACGGAATGAAACTCCAGACCGTTTTTCTCGGCGGATTGTTTTCCCAAACTGTTGATCGCTTTAGCCTGCAAACCTGCCGCTCTTCTTACTCCCAGAGAATCACGAAGGACAACCATCGCCAGAACAAGACTGAAAACAAAATAATTTGAATCTATACCTTCTTTAATACCTGATGACGTTACAAAAGAACACACGACAGCCGAATGGCTTGAAGGCATTCCGCCGGTGCGCCAAATTATTGTTTCAATAGCGTCCCGAATTCTGTTTCCTTTATGGGTTATTAAATGAAAAATCATTTTTAAAACTTGAGCAATAATTAAACTCGTGATAGCTGAAAGAAATATTATATTCTCAAACAAAGATTTTATGGCCGCCGCCGCTGTCATTGTTTAATGATTATGAAATAATCCTCTTTTGTCAAGACACCGTACTTGCGAGAAATTTTAATACTTAAACTCGCTGTCTCCGATAAATTCACGCAGAATACTTGTACCCGGCACATAATGCGGCAAGATAGGCGTGAAGTTTTCAAGGAAAGAGAGAAGTCTTACGGCTTCGGAATATTCGCTCTTGCTGGGTTTTACCGCCTTTAAAAGCGGATCGGCGTAGTATTTAAGAACAGCGAGCTCATAATCAAGAGCGGAATTAAAAGCGGTATCGGCGTTTTTTTGAAAGGGGAAAATGTGCTTTCGTTCGCCCGCCTGCACTTTGGGCCACATCTTTATAGTGCCGGCGGCGTCCATTCCCCTGAATTGGGAATCACGTACCATTCGTCTTAAAAGTCTGTTGTCGCTTGTAGGGATACGGTTGTGGTCGTCAAGGTTAAGCTGTGTAAGCGCCGAAATATAAATCCTGAACTTGAAGCTTTGCTCAATCGTGTGGGTAAGAGCGTCGTTAAGGCCGTGAATACCCTCGACAATCAAAATGTTGTTTTCTTCCAGCCTGAGTTTCTTTCCGCCGGTTTCTTTTCTGGTTCCTGTTTTAAAATCATAAATAGGAAGCGTTATTTCTTCGCCTCGGAACAAAGCCTGAAGATGCTCGTTTAAGAAGGGCACGTCAAGAGCTTCGAGACATTCATAATCAGGCTCTCCCTTTTCATTTTTCGGGGTTTGATCTCCTCCCCTGTAATAATCGTCAAGGCTTATCGCTATAGGCTTAAGCCCGAGTACCATTAACTCTATCGAGAGTTTTTTGGCGCTTGTGGTTTTTCCCGAGCTTGACGGGCCGGCGATTAGAACCATCCTCACGCTGCCCCGCTTTTCATATATTTGATTCGCTATGTCGGATAATTTTCTCGCCTGATGCGCCTCGGCGATTCTGATATAGTCAAGAATTGTTTTCCCCGCGACAAGAGAGTTAAGTTCCCCAACGACTCTGACGCCGACATTGCGCCCCCATTTTTTATAATCGTTGTAAACGTCAAAAAGATGCGGTTGATCCAGAAAAGGATCGAGGGTTTCTCTATTACCGATCGCGGGGAAGCGGAGAAGGAAACCGTCTTGGTACGGCATCAACTCAAAGGCGAGAAGAAGCCCGGTGCGCTCAAGGAGCGGCTGCACGTAAATGTCGATATAGCTCTGACACTCGTTTACTTTGATACGGGAAGTGCTTCTCTGCTCAAGAAGGAGGGCGGTGTCTTTCTGTCTGTTTTCTTTGAATAATTGCACGGCTTCCTCATAGGCGAGGTATTTAAAAGTAATGGGGAGGTCTTCTTTGACAAGCCTCTGCATTTCCGCTTCAAGTTTTTTGATTTCGGCGGCTTCAGGCTTCCCGCCGGAACTGAATGTATAATAATAGCTGTTGCCCAGCGAATGTCCTACGTACACTCCTCTCTGCGGAAAAATGTTTCTGGCGGCGATGGCGAGAACAAACGACAATGTTCTGCGGTAGATCATCGCTCCGTCGGGTGAATCGACGGGGACGGGCTCTATTACGGCGTTTACAAGGAGCGAAGTGCCGAGGGGGCGTATTTCATTGTTTACTTTTACCGCGGCGATTTTGTCTTTTTCGATACCGAAGTGCTCGACTAAACCTATCGCGTTGGTTCCGTAATTGCACTCTACCGTTTTTTGGCTGCCTAAGATTTTAATATTTATTTTATTCATGAGGTTATTATAACATAAGACTACGAATATTCGTTATTCATTTATATCTTTGCCGTAGGGGCTTTGCCATGCGCCATAAAATAGAGATGGCGAATTAAATACGATGCATCGCCGAAAAAACCTTTTCATGCATAAGACTGATACTTACGTTAAGCGTATCGCCGAGAGAGTCAAGTTCTTTCTTAATTTCCTCAAGGGCTTTAGAGCATGACGAAAGGTTAACCATCATCATCATTACAAAGTTTCCGCTTAAAACCGTCTGCGAAATGTCTTCGATATTAATATCACGTTCTGCCAAAAAAGCGGAAACTTTGGCGATTATTCCGACCTTGTCGGTTCCCACTACCGTTACGATTGCGTTCATAAACTTCTTAAAATCCTTTCCGCTTCCGCCTTGCCTGTATAATTGGGGTTTCGGCTTAACAAATCCTGCAAGTAGCGTTTCGCGTCGTTGTTGTTTCCCAATGAAATACAAGTCATCCCAAGCTCAAACATAGCGTCCCAGTTGTCGGGAGCGATACGCAGCAGCGCCTGATACGAGGTCTGCGCTTTTTCAAGGTCGCCTGTGCCTGCGTAAGCACGGGCAAGATTGAAGCGCACAGTAGGATCGTTGGATTTAGCGGATAACGCTCTTTCATAATGGACAATGCTGTACGACCAGTTTTCTTTCTTGGCGTAAACAGCTCCCAGATTGTTGTTTACCTCAAAGTTTGAAGGTTCAGCGGCGTACGCTTCGTTAAGGCAGGCAATCGCCTCATCGTATTTTCCTTTTGACAGATAAATGCTTCCAAGGTTGATCCTCGGGCGAATGTAACGGGGATCAAGAGTCATCGCCTTTTGATAGGCGGCAACCGCCAAATCAGTAGCGCCTGATTCTTCACACACAAGACCTAGAGTGTATACATAAACGGCGTTTGTCGGATTACTGTCTACGGCGTTCTTGGCGAAAGAAATCGCTTCCGTGTACTTTTTAAGCCCGAGTTTTACGACCGCCATATTGTAATTTGTTTGAGCATCGGAAGGATTTATATTAAGAGCGTTTTTAAAAACGTTTTCCGCCTCAGCAAAATTCCCAGCCTGACTGTACGCTGTTCCCAATTCACATAACGTATTGTAATCATTGTTGCTGTACTGAAGCGCTTTTGAAAAAGCTTCAATAGCGCCCTTTGTCTCGTTTCTGGCGAGGAGTATCCTGCCGATTTCACGGTAAGCTGCGGCATAATCGGCTTTGATAGCGACAGCCTGCTTGTACGAAGCTAAAGCGTCATCCTGACGGTTTAACATTCTGAACGTTCCGCCGAGATTGTACCAAGCAGGCTCAAAGTTCGGGTTTACCTTTGTTACATTCTGAAATGAATCCCTTGATTCTTGATAACGGCGTGATGTAAAAAGAACACGTCCAAGATCAAATGAATACAGGTAATTGTTCTGATCAAGACGCACAGCTTCCCTTAACTCATTTATGGCTTTATCAGTTTGATTGGCATCACGGGCAATTCTCCCCAGAACATAATGCGGCAGCGCCTGAGTGGAATCCTTAGAGACCGATTCATTAGCGTATTCCGTCGCCCTTGTAACCGCCTCACGGCTGCCTGAAGTATTGGGATTATTTACACTGTAACTGTAATAAGAGTCAGCTATGTCAGCTAATTTCTGCGATTCAAAACGTGTTTCACCGGGCGGCATTGAATTTCTGGCTTCGGTAAACAACTTAGCAGCGCCTTCAAGGTCTTTTGAGACAAGCCTTGCTTTCCCGTCCGCTACAAGGTTGTTAATTCTTCTCATTATTTCCTGCAGCTCACGGGAAGCTTTCGCAAGCTCCGCTTCCTGCGCTTTCTTGCGATCTTCTTCCGCCTGCATGGAAGCTCTGCGAGCGGCGTCCGCTTCCATAACAGCCATTAAATCGCCGGACATTCTTTGTTGATTTAAAGCCGCCTGATTCTGTTGATTTTGGAATAATGCGGCGTTTTGCTGCCGCTGTTCTTCCAGTAAACGGCGCTGCGCCTCAAAAAGAGCGTCATTGTTGTTTTTATTTCGATCCATTCCGAGTATCTGGAGTAAAAGCGATTTTGCGTCAATATCGTCCGGGTTATCTATTAACAAACCGTCTAGTAGATTTAAAGCCCTTTCATATTCGCCGACATCAACATAATTTCCCGCCAGTTTAATAGTATTCTGCCTTCTTGCGTCTGTACCGCCGACTGTAATAGCGTCATAATTACCTGATTTTTTTCCCTTGTAAAAAAAGATTCCTCCTACGACAAGAAGAATAACCAAAGAAGCTCCGCCCGAAATTAATAAAATCTTTTTACGTCTTGTCATCATAAGAGACCTCCCTCATTCAAGTACAAATTCACCTTCATAACCTTCTACGCCTTCCGCTCCCGATGAAATCCCCTGACTTTGATCCGCCGCCGAAGACAGAGAAGCGTAAACCGAATCAAGAAGTCTTTGTTTTTCTTCGGCGATTCTTCTCTCCTCTTCTTCCGCAAGAAGCCTTCTTGTTTCCGCGGCGGTAAATTCGGCGCGTATAAGATTTACCAGATTTTCGATACTTGTCCGCTGTGAAGACTGCGGCTCCAGCGCCAGATACTGTTCATAATCTGAAACGGCGTTTTGCAATTTACCAGCTTTTATTCCGGTATTTGCCCTTCCCAAATACGCCCTTGAAAACGCCGAATTAAAACCGATAGCCTGAGTATAAAAACGCTCGGCTTCATCCGTATTCCCTCTTTGAAAATATACATTTCCAAGATTATTGGCAACATTGGCCGCAAGATTCCCGGCGGAAGGTAAAATTCGCCTGTATATGGCAATTGCTTCTTCCGTTCTGTTAAGCTGCTCATATACAATGCCAAGGTAAAGACAGGTAATAGCGCTGGAAGGATCGCCCGCTACGGCGCTTTCAAGATAAATAACCGCTTCAGCTGGTTTATTCTGCATAAACAGTTCTTCTCCCTTTGAAAAATTATTCTGCCCATAGCAAAAAACCGTTATTAACAGCAATGAAATGATAAAAATAACCTTTTTCATCTTTTTTCCTTCCTAATAGTAAAACAATCTGTTAAAATAATAATTACAAGGTTAATTATGCTTCATTCTTTTATACTTATTATATCGACAA
>Ga0268262_10002372_pt1 | contig 21818 bp, 15 predicted proteins | sample TergutNc150P3_FD_190354 | JGI IMG/M metagenome (GOLD analysis project Ga0268262, IMG submission 190354) | Nasutitermes corniger P3 segment gut microbial community from laboratory colony in Florida, USA - Nc150 P3 (SPAdes) (version 2) | ecosystem: Host-associated > Arthropoda: Insects >... | reverse complement strand
CTGAAAAACTCCTTTTCCCTCAAATAGACCAGGCATTTAGCCCTTCTGTGAACCCGAAGGACGGAACATTGCTTTTCTCGATTATAGGGCAGAATGGCACTGATATTTGGCAAGGCGACCCTAAAACGGGCAAAGCGTCTCGCCTTATATTTTCAAAGGATATAGAGGTTAGCCCTTCTTGGAGCCCGCAAGGGACGGCTTTTCTTTTTTCCAGCGATAAGGGCGGGCAGCCGCAAATTTACATGGCTTTAAGAGATGGCAGCGACGTGCAGAGAATTTCTTTTGTTGGCAAATACAACGAAAGCGCGGTCTGGTCTCCGGACGGCGAGCGCATAGCCTACTGCTCAATGGATAGCGGAAAACTTAACATCTACACAATTGCTATAGACGGCAGCGATGTTCGCAAACTTACATTTGAAGGCAACAACGAAAAGCCCACATGGTCGCCGGATGGAATGTCCATAGCATTTTCCAGCGACCGCACAGGAACTTCCCAAATTTACATCATGCGCCGAGATGGTAGCGGTGTAACTCGTATAACAAGCGCTGGCGAGAACACTTCGCCAGCTTGGTCAAACCTCAACAAAGGAGCCCCATGAAAGCAATAATCCCTATTCTCGCAGCTGGTGCAGTGCTAATTCTATTTGCTTGCGCCAAAAAACCTGAAGCCGTAGAAGTGGAACCACCACCACCCAGAGCAGTAAGGCCTCCTCCTTCTGAGCCTACCTCTACTCCTCAAGAAGACCCTCTTGAATCGGACCGCCGCCGCCTCGAAGCGCTTATGAATAAAATAATGAGCGATGAGATTTATTTTGAATTTGACCAAGCGACTTTAACTTCAAAGGCCAAGGATATTTTGACCGAAGTCGGCGATATTTTAAAACGCGAGCCACGCTTTTCCATTTTAACGGAAGGCCACACCGATGAACGCGGAACCGAAGCCTACAACATGGGTCTTGGAATGCGCAGGGCAGATGCCGTAGTTAAATTTTTAGTCAATTACGGAGTCAGAAACCGCATGGAGAAGGTGAGCCTCGGTGAAGAGAGCCCAAAGGCTGGCGGGCATACAGAAGAAGCGTACGCGCAGAACCGCCGCGCAGCATTCAAGGTTAAAATAAATAACTAGTTATGAAAACGCTTTTTTCGCTAATCGGTTTTGCGCTGTGCTTGCTGCTCTCTTCGTGCGGGAGCATAACGGCTATGCGTACAAAAGAAATCAGGGAATCAACCGATAAAATTAATGAACGTTTGGATTCGCTGATACAAGTAATGGATAGAAATGCGTCTCGTTCAAGCGCGGATATTTCGGAGCTGAGTTCCAGGATAGCCACTCTGGACGAGAAGATGGAATCGCGCATGGAAGAGATAACATACCGCCTTGACCGCATTCTTGGAATTGTGCAGCAAAAGAGCGTGGTTACAAAATCCGGCGCGGGTGAAAAGAGCGTAGAGCAAGAGCGAAAAAGCCAAGAGATGGAAAGCCTTTACAACACTTCCCGTTCCGATTATTTGCGCGGCGAATATGCCGTTGCCTATAACGGTTTTAAGCAAATTTACGAATCGCTTAAAACCGGTGAAATGGCAGAAAATTCCCTTTACTGGATGGGTATGTGCATGTTAGATGCAGGTAGAAAGGAGAATGCCACAATTCTTTTCAAAAGCCTTTTGGATAATTTCCCTAAAAGCCCAAAAGTTTGCACGGTTAATTTTAAACTGGCGAGCATGGCAGAAGCGGCTGGCAACAAGGAAGGGCAAAGTATGTATTTGCAAAAACTTTTGGGAACTGGGCATTGCACAACTAGCAACGAATTCCAAAGAGCAGCGGAAATCCTCGCGCCGTAGTCACACCATCAGTGCTTGCCCCATAAGAACTTTTTTGCCCTCTAGCTCAAGGAAGAGGTGCTTGGTTCTTTGCAGCACAGTTCTGTTGCAAACCAGTATTATGGTGCTTCCTGTTTCAAAGCGGGCTATTTCTTGCCCCTTTGTGTATGCGTAAATTTGTTCGGGTTCCCATTTTGTGAAAAGAGCTTTGCGGCTTGCAGGTGGCGGCATTGAGTTTGTGAACCAGTCCTTTTTGTACTCAACGGCAATGCGCCCAACATTTGTGGCCCCAACTTTAACGAGCAAAATTTCCCCGCCGTCGTAGGTGTTTATTTGCGTTATTAGCCTTTCGTTTATTGAAAAAAGCCCTTCTATCCGCTCTACGCTTCCGGCATTTACAGGCCAGAGCATTCCGGGGCAATAATATGCGGCAGTTACTTTCCCGGAAATAGGCGAGTGTATGCGGTGATAGTTATATGGGGAAAGATATACGGTAGCCCAAATTCCGCCGCTGAATCTTTTAGCCAACTCGCTATTGCGAAGCAGACTTTCCAGACTGTAAAACTTCCCCTTTGCTTGCATATATTCGGGATGTTCGCCTGTGAGGAATCCAAACGCCGTTAAAACCCCATCCACGGGGCAAACAACTTCTGCGTTATCCTCTATTATCCTCGCATCTTTTTTGAGCTTTCTTGTAAAAAGCTCGTGGATATTTGCAAAGCCCTTTTCTGGAATTTCCGCTTCTTTGAGATTTATTTTGTAATGCTCTGCAAACCAATTCATAAAAAACTTGCTAACCAAAGGGATTTTTGCCCTAGAGAACCCCCCAAACGCCCTGCTAACAGCATTTTTCGGGAGCAATTTCATAAAGGAATAGGTGATTGAGTTCATCCTATGACAAATATAGTAAATGCTGATTAACTCACGACCTTAACTTTATTCCATCAGCATTCCCCCTTGAATGGATTTTTTTTTACAAAAATCACCATTCGTCCCCCCGTTTTTTCCGCTCGGAGAGCTAACGGGGGGAACGCCACAGCGAAGTTCAGAGTTAATCAGTGGCTACTATAGTTAAATTTTTTCTATATTTCTCCTCTATGAACATAAATGAAATTTGCGCGAATCCAAAAAAGCACAGCATGAATGTTGCTTCGCTTGGCGAACCCGTACTGGACTCGCCGGTAAAAGGTCAATCATTTATAGACGAAAATAGCCGGATAAGCCTTGTAACTGAAATTTCGCAGATAGAACTTTTAAAACATAAAAGAGAGCCTATCCCATCTTTGGAAGTTGCTGGCCCTCACAAAAAATTATTCCACGACCCTGCTCAGACAAGGGTTGCAATAGTGACTTGCGGAGGCTTGTGCCCAGGGTTGAACAATGTTATAAAAGGCTTGGTTGAAGTTCTAAGCTACGATTACGGCGTTAGAATGATATTTGGCATTCGCTACGGTTATATGGGGCTTAATCCCCGCTACGGTTTAACAGCAATGCACCTAACACCGGAAACGGTGGATAACATTCACGAAGCTGGCGGCACAATGCTAGGCAGCTCAAGGGGAAACCAAGACCCAAAAGTTATGGTGGATACCCTTTCCATGCAACTCAACGTCAACATTCTTTTTTGCGTTGGCGGGGATGGCACCCTGCGCGGAGCGCAAGAGATAATAAAAGAAATCACCAGAAGAAAAGCCCCTATTTCCGTGGTTTGCATTCCAAAAACCATAGACAACGATTTGAACTTGTTAGACCGCACGTTTGGTTTTGAGACCTGTGTTCAGTCCGCCAGCGAGATAATAAAGAGCGCGCATGTTGAGGCAAACGGGATTCCAAACGGGATAGGCTTGGTAAAGGTTATGGGGCGCGATTCCGGGTTTATAGCTGCTTACGCAAGCCTTGCCAGCTCCGTCACCAATTTTTGCATAATCCCTGAAATCCAGCTTGAGCTGGACGGGGAAAACGGGCTTTTAAAGGCATTGGACAGGCGTTTTTTCAAATATCGCAAAGACCATGTTGTGATGGTAGTTGCAGAAGGGGCAGGGCAGGATTTATTCAGTGCGGCCGCCACAAAAGATGCCAGCGGCAATGTGCTAAAACACGACATAGGGCATTTTTTGGTGGATAAAATTTCGGAATATTTCAAAAAAAACGGCAAGGAAGTGAATATAAAATACATAGATCCGAGCTACATAATAAGGAGCATTCCGGCAAATAGCTCCGATGCCATTTTCTGTTTCCAATTAGCCGAAAACGCTGTCCATGCGGCAATGGCTGGCAAAACAAATGTGGTGGTAGGTAGTTTTAAAGGGACTTTTGTCCTGGTTCCCCTTGAATATGTTATTAGCGAGCGTAAAAAGATAGATACAGAAAGCGCGCTTTGGCACGCTGTTATAGGCTCAACAAGGCAAAACACCTATTTCTTTGACAATTCCTTTGAAAACGAACTTCCGGGCCGTTCTGCTGCTATGGATTATCTGCAAGGGGGAAAGACGAAATAGTGACTATTTTTTGACAAATACCTGATTTTTCTGGAAATATAGCATTTTTTTTTGCAGAAAAACGCAAAATTTGCGTTTACCTATTGCCAAAACCGATAAAAAAAATTAAATTTGTAGCATGACTTTGAAGATAGTGAAAGAAGCAAAGCCAAAGGTGAAACGTAACGTATATTTTCAGTATTTGAACGAAATATCGCAAATACCCCTGTTGACAAGAGATGAAGAAAATTTATTGCTCCAAAGAGTTTCCAATGGCGATAAAGCTGCCCTTAACCACTTGGTTAAGGCAAATTTGCGCTTTGTGATTCGTGTTGCCAATCTTTATAAAGGCCAAGGCTTGGATTTAAATGACTTGATAAACGAGGGCAATTTAGGGCTGATGGAAGCCGCTGTGCGCTTTGATTCCACCAAAAATATAAAATTCATAAGCTATGCGGTGTGGTGGGTTAGGCAAAACATAATAAAAGCCATCAACGAAAAAGCCCGCTTAGTGCGCATTTCAGCGGAAAAAGAGCTTATACTTCGCCGTTTTAACAGAAAAGGCGGCAAATTAAAGCAGGTTGTTGGCGGAACGCAGGTTGTGGACCCAAAGTCGCTAGAGGGTTATAGCCGCTACAATGCAGAAGAGATTGAAAAGATCCTGCAAATGGGCGTAAAATCCTCCAGCTTAGACGCTCCCGTAGGCGAAGACGGCGACACCAGCCTTATAAGCATAACTCCCGATACTGCGGAAGATGCCTCTAACATATTCATTCAAAAGAGCAGAAAAGGTCTGATAAAAAAACTGCTTTCCGAATACTTAACCCCAACAGAACTAAAGGTCATAAATCTGTTTTACGGTTTTGACTCCGGCGCAAAAAACAACTTGCAGGAAATTGCCCAATACACCGGCTTAACAAAAGAGAAGGTTAGGCAATACAGGGAATCCGCAATGGCAAAATTGCGTACTGCAAAAGATTTAAGAGATATTCTAACGGAAGCATCTTAAGGGTTTCGCAATGCTTTGCTCTTTTTGCTCAAAAGCCGAGCCTGTACGCATAGAGGTAAGGTCGCTGGATTTGCGTATATGCCCAAACTGCTTGGCCACGTATTTGCCAGCAGCCCAGTTCCCTGCGCTCCGCAGGGATGTGGACAAGGATACTAAAGGTGCTTGGCTCAGGCGGCTCCATGCGGCTTCGCAGGCAGCCCCTGAGAACCTTGGCTCCGCGCAGGTAAATTGCATTGAACATGGAACTCCCCTTGAAAAAGGAACAATCAAAGATTACAGTTTTGAAGGGCTTGTGCCTAAGTGCTGCGATTTGCAGCACTTGCCGCCGTCTTTGATGGTGAAGATTTTGGAGCTTGGCTTGGATTCTCCGCGTATGCCAGGCAGCGCTTCAAGGTCAAAAATTAATCCGGTATCTCAATTCTTGGGCGGGATAGTTTTTTATTTTTGGGAAAAAAAACAGAAAAAGATAGACGATGGCTTAGACCGCTTGCAATACAATTTAAAATTCAAGGATGTTTTGGGCGAGTGGATTCCCGAATAGGTGGAACGGGGTCAAAGCCGCTTTTGCAAAATGGCTGGCAGCGCAGTATTCTAAAAACGGAAAGCCAAGTTCCTTTTACAATGCCGTGTTTTTCCAGGGCTTCTATGGCATAGTTTGAGCAAGTTGGGTAAAACCTGCAACACCCGCGAAAAAACGCCGGATGAATTTTTTGGTATAGCTTTATGAATCCAATGAAGAAATTGCGCATTTCGCCGCCTCTCTCAATCCTTCCCAATTTGCGTTGTCTTCATTCATATCCACTATGACCATAATCCAGAATGTTTTTTTGAAATTTTCCGTTGCTTCAAAAAATATGTTTCGCAAAATACGGCGGCAACGGTTGCGAAACGCAGCGCAGCCATTCTTTTTTTTAATTATAAAGCAAAATCTGTTGCAAGCATCGGAGGCTGGTAGCATTTTTAAATTTAAAACCCCTGACCTTAATCTTTTGCCTTTTGAGGCTACCAGACTATAAGAAACTCGCGATGGAAAGCGGAATTTTTTAAGCGAATTATTTTTTATATAGCTCATCGCTAACGGTGAGTCTTTTTCTGCCTTTGGCACGCCGTCTGTTAAGCACATCACGCCCCCAACGGTCTTCCATGCGGTGCATAAAGCCGTGCTTGTTGGCACGCTTGCGATTATGAGGTTGAAAGGTTCTCTTCATAGTTAAGTAAATATAGCAAAATTTTGGGAGTTTGTCAAGGCTTTTTAAAAAAATTGCTAAATTACCCGCATGAAACAATTTTCCATAGCGGTGCTTGCCGGGGACGGCATTGGTCCTGAGGTTATGAAAGAAGGCGTTAAGGTTCTTGAAGCCGCAGGCAAAAAATTTGGATTTTCTTTGAATCTGGAATACGCTCCGGTTGGCGGCGCGGCTTACGATTTGCACAAACACCCTTTGCCAGAAAGTACAATTAAAACAGCAGAGGCTGCACAGGCCATACTTTTCGGTTCGGTTGGCGGCCCCAAATGGGAGAGCTTGCCCCCTGAGCTTCAACCGGAGAGAGGCGCGCTTTTGCCCCTTCGCAAACACTTTAAATTATTTTGCAATTTGCGCCCTGCAAGGGTGTATAAATCATTGGCATCTGCGTGCCCGCTAAGAGCAGACATCGTGGGTGATGGCTTTGACATACTTTGCGTAAGGGAGCTTACAGGCGATGTTTATTTTGGGCAGCCAAAGGGCAGGGACGGCGCTGGCGAAAACGAAAGAGGCTTTGACACCATGGTCTATACCAGAAAAGAGATAGAACGCATAGCCAGGTTTGCCTTTGAAGCCGCCAAGCTCCGCAGAAAAAAGGTGGCGAGCGTGGACAAAGCCAATGTTTTGACCACAAGCGTCTTTTGGCGCGAAGTGGTGAAGGGAATAGCAAAGGAATACCCGGAGATAGAACTGGAGCATATATACGTGGACAATGCCGCGATGCAGCTGATAAAAAGGCCTAGGGATATGGATGTTATGCTCTGCCCCAATCTGTTTGGGGACATTCTAAGCGATGAGTGTGCCATGCTCACAGGCTCCATGGGGCTTTTGCCAAGCGCAAGCATAGCGGAAGGCTCTTTTGGGCTTTATGAGCCTGCCGGAGGGTCTGCACCGGATATAGCGGGCAAGGGCATTGCAAACCCTATAGCGCAGATTCTCTCCGCTGCTTTGATGCTGCGTTACACCTTTAAGGAAGAGGAAGCTGCCAAGGCAATAGAGCTTGCAGTAGAGGCTGTTATATCAAAAGGGGTCCGTACCGGGGATATTTGGGTGGATGGGTGCCAAAAAACGGGTACAGAGGGCATGGGAGATGCGATTAGGGACGCTATTTGAAGCTATTTTACAGTTTTCTTAAAAAAATGCCCACTATTGCTGAAAAATAATGTAAATTAGTAAGGTTATTATAGGGCGAAATTCATGAAAATCATTTTTATAGTGGACGACAGCGCGGTTAACCTAACCAAAGCGAAGCAAGCATTGGAAGGTAGCTACAGAGTTTTGACTTTGCTTTCTGCGGCCAAGATGTTTACGCTAATTGAAAAAGTTACGCCAGACTTAATCTTGATGGATATTGAAATGCCCGAAATGGACGGTTTCACAGCCCTGCAAAAATTGAGGGAAAACAAGAAAACGGAACACATTCCAGTTATATTTTTAACAGCTTTTGGGGACGAAGCTAGAGAAGCACGCAGTTTGGAACTTGGCGCGGTGGATTTTGTGACCAAACCTTTTTCCACGTCGGTTCTGCTGAATCGCATTTCACGCCATTTGCATATAGAAGAGCTTATTCTGGAACAAACCATATTATTGAGGCAAAAAACTCAGCAGCTTGAGCAGCTGAATACCAGCATCATATCCATTATGGCCGAACTGGTAGAAGACAGAGATAAGCTAACCGGTGGGCATATTGAACGCACTTCAAAACATTTAAGAAAACTGGTTGACGCTATGCAGGAGCGTGGAGTTTACGCAGATGAATTGCAAGATTGGGATAAAGATACGGTAATTGCCTCGTCTGGATTGCACGATGTTGGCAAAATTACAATTTCGGATTTGATTTTGAACAAGCCCGGCAAGCTCACTGATGAGGAATACGAACACATGAAGACACATGTTACGGCAGGGGAGAGAATTATTGACAATATGATTATGCAAACCAACGGAGGAGTTTTTTTGGACTATGCAAAACTTTTTGCCGGGTATCACCACGAGCACTGGGATGGCTCTGGTTATCCGCGTAAGTTGAACGGCACGGAAATTCCCTTGCAAGGGCGTCTATTGGCATTGGTAGATGTTTACGATGCGCTTGTTTCGGAAAAGGTTTACAAACCAGCCTTCCCGCACGAAGAAGCAGTACGCATTATCATGTCCGAAAAAGGCAAAAGTTTTGATCCGCAAATCACAGATGTGTTTTATGAAATTCAAGACCAATTCAGGGCTGCGGGGTAAAAAATAGGTGAGAGCTTATTATAGAGCTTGGAGAAGAATAAAAAATCTAAGAGTTATGGTCAGTCGTTTGCCTTATATGCAAACGATTTTTGTTCTTATTGCGTTTGCGTTGATGGTTACCGTAAGCTACTTTTTTGTAAGCAATATTCAGCGCAGAGATTTACAGAAAGACATTGAAAACGCTATCTTATATACAGAAGCTAGTATCAAATCCGATATGCTGGAACCGGAAACAACATTGGCTGGCATTTCAGAAACCATCCGCAATATGATTTTAACAGGTGCTGATGCCGAAACAGTGGATAAATATATCCAAAATATATTCGTTGACAGGGTAAAGCAACACGCCATTAATACGCAATTTGCAGAAAATGGTTACGGATTCCTATTGAATCAGAATATGGAATTAATCGTCCACCCGGAACCTACGATGCTAGGTATGCGGTTACGCGACGTGAAAAGCTACATAGCAGCTTATGAAGACGAATTGAAGCAGAAAGGTTATATTTATGAGATAACAACAACTGACTACCGCGGTATAAAATCCATCGTCTTTATCCAAAGGCTCTACAATGGCTGGTATATGGGAGTGGTAACGCCCAGAGCCGAATATTATAAAAGCACAAGAGACATGGCTTTGTTTCTTATAGTGCTTGGTATGGTGCTGGCAACAATACTCATTATAATACTGGGGAGAATTTCTATAGAGAAAGACAAGGCCGATGAACGTATGCGGATTATGTTTAACGCAATGCCTTTGGGTGCCAATATTCACGATGATGATTTCAGTTATTTTGAATGTAATGAAAGCGCACTCAATCTGTTTGGATTATCAAGCAAAGAGGAATATTTAGAAAAATTTTATCAGCTTTCGCCTGAGTATCAGCCGGATGGGATGCTATCAAGTGAGAAGATGGCTCAAGTTGATGCAAAAGTTCTTGCCGATGGTTACTGGCGTTTTGAATGGACACACCAAAATCTTAAAGGTGAACCAATACCCTGCGAAATAATACTTGTACGTGTTAAATTTGGCAACGACTTTCATATAGCTGGTTATATACGTGACTTGCGTGAAATAAAAGAAGCGGATAAGCGGATACAACTTATGTTTGATACTACTCCGCTTGGCGCAAGCTTTTGGAACAATGATTGTAAAATTATAGACTGTAATCTGGAAACGATAAGGCTGTTTGATATGCCCAGTAAACAGGCATGCCTTGATAGATTTTTCGATTTATCGCCTGAAAATCAGCCGGACGGGAGAGTATCAGCCAAAAAAAGCGTTGAATTAATCAAAAAAGCGTTTGCAGAAGGCTATTGCCGTTTTGAATGGATGCATCAAAAACTGAACGGCGAGCCAATTCCATGCGAAGTCACGCTAATTCGCGTTCAATATAAAGATGGCTATATTGTTGTTGGATACACACGCGATTTACGCGAGCAAAAGGCGATGCTTGCCGAGATACACAAAGAAAACGAGAACTCGCGGGCAATGGCCCATTGGTATAATTCAATCCTCAATTCAATCCCGCTGCCCATATCTGTTACCGATTCTGATGCAAAATGGACGTTCATAAATACTGCGGTTGAAAAAGTTCTTGGAATAAAGCTCAAAGACGCCGTTGGCAAACCGTGCAGCAATTGGGGTTCGGTTGTTTGCAACACTGCGGACTGCGGCATAGCCTGCGTGAAAAGAGGCATTACGCAAACATATTTTTCCGATAATAATTTGTCGTTCCAGGTGGATACAGCAATACTCAAGGATTTAAAAGGCGAGACAATAGGGTATATAGAAATAGCGCAGGACATCACCAACTTGAAGCAGATAACAAAAAAGCAAACGGATGCGGAAGCCGCCAGCCGCGCCAAATCCGCTTTTCTGGCTAGGATAAGCCACGAGATACGCACGCCCATGAATGCGATTTTAGGCATAACTGAGATTCAGCTGCAAGATGAATCCATTCCCCCTAATATAAAAGAGGCGTTTAACGAGATTTATAATTCCAGCGACCTGTTGATAAGCATCATCAACGATATCCTCGATTTGTCCAAGATAGAAGCGGATAAGATGGAACTCAACATCGCCAAATACGAGACCGCAAGCCTTATCAATGATATAGTGCATATAAATATGATGCGCAGCAGCAAATTTTTGGAATTTGAGCTTGAAGTTGATGAAAACATACCGTCCAAGTTTTTGGGCGATGAACTGCGCATCAAGCAGATTTTAAACAACCTTTTGTCCAATGCCTACAAATACACGGAAGAAGGCGTTATAAAACTGTCTGTCCATACAGAGGCCGCTTCCGAAGAAGGGTACAATACGCTTGTTTTCTGCGTGAGCGACACCGGACAGGGAATGACCGAGGAACAGATAAGCACCATATTCACAACGGAATACGCTCGTTTTAATCAAGAAGTGAATCGCAGTGTGGAAGGCACCGGCCTTGGCATGAACATCACCTGGCGTTTGGTTAGAATGATGAACGGCATGATTTCAGTTGAGAGCCAGCCCAGCAAAGGCACTAAATTCACTGTGCGTTTGCCTCAACAGAGAGCCAGCTCCAATGTTTTGGGCAAAGAGCTTACAGAAAAACTCAGAAATTTCCGCATAAGCAGCTCCGCCCAAATGAAGAGGGCTAAAATAATTCGCGAATACATGCCCTACGGCAAAGTTTTGATAGTGGACGATGTCTATTCCAATCTGTATGTGGCAAAAGGCTTGATGGCTCCTTATGGTTTGTCCATAGATACAGTCACCAGCGGAGCGGAAGCTATAAGCAAAATCAAGTCTGGCGAATTGTACGACATAATTTTCATGGACCACATGATGCCCAAAATGGACGGCGTTGAAGCAACTAAAATAATACGCGATTTAGGTTACAAGAACCCTATAGTGGTGCTTACGGCTAACGCCATAACAGGCCAGGCAAAATTTTTCCTTGAAAACGGTTTTGACGAGTTTATCTCCAAGCCCATAGATATACGGCAGCTCAACACCATTCTCAACAATCTCATTCGCAACAAGCAGTCTCCGGAAGTGATAGCGGAAGCGAATAGGCAAAAGAGCGAGTTGGATTCAGGCCATCAGAGCAACCTTCCAAAGCCTGATTCTGTTTTGCGAACGGTTTTTCTCTTGGATGTCAAGCAGTCATTGCCTATATTGGAAGAGACTTTGGAGCGCATAGACGTTGCCTCGGAAGGTGATTTGCGATTGTTCTCAATAAACGTGCACGCTATGAAAAGCGCCTTGGCAAATATAGGAGAGGCTTCGGCTTCCAAGCGCGCTCTTGCCTTGGAGCTGGCGGGCAAAGAACAGAACCGCAGTTTTATTAAAACTCATGCCAGGTCGCTGATAGATTCCATACGCCTTATAGAAGCGAGAATGCAGCTAGAAAACGATAACTCTGCTTCCAGCAATGATATTGAGGAAGACACGACTTTCTTGCGCGAGCAGTTGCAGATAATTTCCGCCGCTTGCGCAGCTTACGATGAAAGACCTGTCCACGCTGCACTGGAAGCTCTCAAAAAATTACCTTGGAAAAAAGAGACCAAAGTTCTTATAGACAAAATTGCAGAACAACTTTTATACGGCGATTTTGACGAAGCCGGGAAACTTGCAAAAGGATAATAGAGCTTGCAGTTTAGGCTGTTATATCAAAAAAACGGGTACATTTGAAGCTATTTTACAGTTTTCTTAAAAAAATGCCCACTATTGCTGAAAAATAATGTAAATTAGTAGTGGTATTATAGGGCAAAACCCATGAAAGTTATTTTTATAGTTGACGACAGCGCGGTTAACCTAACCAAAGCAAAGCAAGCATTGGAGGGTAGCTATAGAGTTTTGACTTTGCTTTCTGCGGCCAAGATGTTTACGCTAATTGAAAAAGTTACGCCAGACTTAATCTTGATGGATATTGAAATGCCGGAGATGGACGGTTTTACAGCCCTGCAAAAATTGAGGGAAAACAAGAATACGGAACATATCCCCGTAATGTTTTTAACAGCTTTTGGGGACGAAGCTAGAGAAGTACGCAGTTTAGAGCTGGGTGCGGTGGATTTTGTGACCAAGCCATTTTCCACGTCGGTTCTGTTGAATCGCATTTCGCGCCATTTGCATATAGAAGAGCTTATTTTGGAACAAACCATATTATTGAGGCAGAGAACCCAGCAGCTTGAGCAGCTGAATACCAGCATCATATCCATTATGGCCGAACTGGTAGAAGACAGGGATAAGCTAACCGGCGGGCATATTGAACGCACTTCAAAATATTTAAGAATGTTGATTGACGCTATGCAGGAGCGTGGAGTTTACGCAGATGAATTACAGGACTGGGATAAAGATATGATAGTTGCCTCGTCCAGATTGCACGATGTTGGCAAAATTACAATTTCGGATTCGATTTTGAACAAGCCCGGCAAGCTCACTAAGGAAGAATACGAACAGATAAAGACACATGTCACAGCAGGGGAGAGGATTATTGACAATATGATTTTGCAAACCAGCGGAGGAATTTTTCTGTACTATGCAAAACTTTTTGTTGGGTATCACCACGAGCATTGGGATGGCTCTGGTTACCCACATAAATTGAAAGGTACTGAGATCCCATTGCAAGGGCGTCTATTGGCATTGGTAGATGTTTACGATGCGCTTGTTTCGGAAAGGGTTTACAAACCAGCCTTCCCGCACGAAGAAGCAGTACGCATCATTATGTCCGAAAAAGGCAAAAGCTTTGACCCGCAAATAGCAGATGTGTTTTATGAAATTCAAGACCAATTTCGGGATGGGGTAAAAAATCAGTGAAAAGAGCTTATTATAGAGCTTGGAAAAAACTAAAAATTCTAAGCATTGTGATCAGTCGTTTGCCTTACCTGCAAACTTTTTTTGTTTTTATAGCCTTTGCGTTGATGGTTGCTTTGAGCTATATGTATGCGGGGGATATTGAAAACAAGCATTTAGTAAGAGATGCCGAAGATACGTTTCATAGCACAGAGATAAAGATAAGAGCAGACTTGCAAGAACCCAAAACAACATTGATAATTTTTTCGCAAACCGTCCGTTCCATGATTTTAAATGGGGATAAACATTCCGATTTGCAGGAATATTTTTCCAAGATCACTAAATATATGATTACCGGCGAAGATAAGATGAACAGTTTTGATGGTGTTCATGCTTATTTTTATAAATTTGGGGAAATTGATGGATTTAATAGGCCTATACCAGAGGGCTTTAATGTACTGGAACGCCCTTGGTATAAAGCGGCAATTGAGGAAGGTGGAAAAGTAGCGATGACAAAACCCTACATCAACACCTCTGGCAATTTAATTGTGGCGCATTCACGCCTTATCTTTGATGATAAAGGCGAACCTTTGGGAGTGATAGCTTTGGACATAAAGCTGGATAGAATTGGCTGGTATGCTGTTAATGCGCGAATATACGAAGGTAGCTACGGGATACTTGCAGACGAGGATTTTAAAATAATTGCCCATCCGGATCCGAGCTATTTAGATAAAACGCTGAAACAGCTCAATGATGGCGCTTTGCTTGAAAGCACGTTAAGGCAAGGCAAGGAAATTTCTGGGTACGAGGTGAAAGACTATTTGGGAAATCCATCTATTTTATTTGTGAGAAAATTAGAGACAAATGGCTGGTATATGGCTATTATGACCCCAAGAGACAAGTATTATGAAAATTTGGAAAACATGATGAAGGTCATGGTTGCGCTGGGTATAGTATTGGCTGTGGTGCTTAGTTTTATTCTGCTCCGCATTATATCGGCAAAGATTAAAGCTGATAAACTCGTTCAAACTATATTGGATGTAACCCCGCTTGCATTGAATCTCTGGGACAAAAATCTTAGAAATACCAAAACCAATAAAGAAGCTGTGAAGCTGTTTAACCTGTCCAATAAAGAGGAATATTTAAATAGATTTTACGAATTTTCGCCTGTATATCAACCGGACGGGCGGCTTTCTAGCGAGAAGGCTCCAGAATATATGCGTAAAACGTTTGAAGAAGGCTATTGCCGTTTTGAGTGGGTGCATCAAAAGCTGAACGGCGAGCAGATTCCATGCGAAGTCACGTTAACTCGCATAACTTATGAAGACGATTTTATGATTGTGGGGTACATCAGAGATTTGCGCGAACAAAAGGCGATGCTTGCTGAGATACACAAAGAAAACGAGGACTCGCGCGCAATGGCCCATTGGTATAATTCAATCCTCAATGCAATCCCGCTGCCCATATCCGTTACCAATGAAGATGCAAGATGGACGTTCATAAATACGGCGGTTGAGAGAATTCTTGGAATAACGCTCAAAGACGCCGTTGGCAAACCGTGCAGCAATTGGGGTTCGGTTGTCTGCAACACTCCAGACTGCGGCATAGCCTGCGTGAAAAGAGGCATTACGCAAACTTATTTTTCCACAGGGGACATGTCGCTCCAGGTTGACACAGCAATACTCAAGGATTTAAAAGGCGAGACAATAGGGTATATAGAAATAGCGCAGGATATCACCAATCTTAAACAGATGGCAAAAAAACAGGCGGATGCGGAAGCCGCCAGCCGCGCCAAATCCGCTTTTCTGGCTAGGATAAGCCACGAGATACGCACGCCCATGAATGCGATTTTAGGCATAACCGAGATTCAGCTGCAAGATGAATCCATTCCCCCTAATATAAAAGAGGCGTTTAGCGAGATTTACAATTCCAGCGACCTGTTGATAAGCATCATCAACGATATCCTCGATTTGTCCAAGATAGAAGCGGATAAGATGGAACTCAACATCGCCAAATACGAGACCGCAAGCCTTATCAACGACATCGCGCATATAAATATGATGCGCAGCAGCAAGTTTGTGGAATTTGAGCTTGAAGTTGATGAAAACATGCCGTCCAAGTTTTTGGGCGATGAACTGCGCATCAAGCAGATTTTAAACAACCTTTTGTCCAATGCCTACAAATACACAGAAGAAGGCGTTATAAAACTGTCTGTACATACAGAGGCCGCTTCCGAAGAAGGGTACGACACGCTCGTTTTCTGCGTGAGCGACACCGGACAGGGAATGACCGAGGAACAGATAAGCACCATATTCACAACGGAGTATTCCCGTTTTAATCAAGAAGTGAATCGCAGTGTGGAAGGCACCGGCCTTGGCATGAACATCACCTGGCGTTTGGTTAGAATGATGAACGGCATGATTTCAGTTGAGAGCCAGCCCAGCAAAGGCACTAAATTCACTGTGCGTTTGCCTCAACAGAGAGCCAGCTCCAATGTTTTGGGCAAAGAGCTTACAGAAAAACTCAGAAATTTCCGCATAAGCAGCTCCGCCCAAATGAAGAGGGCTAAAATAATTCGCGAATACATGCCCTACGGCAAAGTTTTGATAGTGGACGATGTCTATTCCAATCTGTATGTGGCAAAAGGCTTGATGGCTCCTTATGGTTTGTCCATAGATACAGTCACCAGCGGAGCGGAAGCTATAAGCAAAATCAAGTCTGGCGAATTGTACGACATAATTTTCATGGACCACATGATGCCCAAAATGGACGGCGTTGAAGCAACTAAAATAATACGCGATTTAGGTTACAAGAACCCTATAGTGGTGCTTACGGCTAACGCCATAACAGGCCAGGCAAAATTTTTCCTTGAAAACGGTTTTGACGAGTTTATCTCCAAGCCCATAGATATACGGCAGCTCAACACCATTCTCAACAATCTCATTCGCAACAAGCAGTCTCCGGAAGTTATAGCGGAAGCGAATAGGCAAAAAAACAATTTGGATTCAGAGCATCAGAGCAACCTTTCAAAGCCTGATTCTGTTTTGCAAACGGTTTTTCTCCTGGATGTCAAGCAGTCATTGCCTATATTGGAAGAGACTTTGGAGCGCATAGACGTTGCCTCTGAGGGCGATTTGCGTTTGTTCACAATAAACGTGCACGCTATGAAAAGCGCCTTGGCAAATATAGGCGAAACCTCGGCTTCCAAGCGCGCTCTTGCCTTGGAGCTGGCTGGCAAGGAACAGAACCGCAGTTTTATTAAAACTCATGCCAGGTCATTGATAGACTCCATACGCCTTATAGAAGCTAGAATGCAGCTAGAAAACGATAACTCTGCTTCCAGCGACGATATTGAGGAAGACACGACTTTCTTGCGCGAGCAGTTGCAGATAATTTCCGCCGCTTGCGCAGCTTACGACGAAAGACCTGTAAATGCTGCACTGGAAGCCCTCAAAAAATTACCTTGGAAAAAGGAGACCAAGGTTCTTATAGACAAAATTGCAGAACAACTTTTATACGGTGATTTTGACGAAGCTGGGAAACTTGCAAAGGGAAATAGTGTTTAGCAAAAATTTTATTCGTTGTGCTTTGCTATTCTTAGTTTTTTGTTGCTTGAATTGCGTTCAACGCAAAAAAATCGAAACAGCATCCTTTTCTTTAGATGAAATAAGTTGCCCGGCAGGTTTTATCAGAGGTTCCGGCATAGGGGAGAGCGAGCAACAGGCTATGGCAAAAGCTCGTGCGGAGATTTCTTCGCAGATAAAACTTTCGCTGGCAATTGCCAGCGAGTTGTATGAAAAGCAGCTTGTGAGCGGGAATAAGGAAATTTTTGAAAGGGAATTTAATTCTAAGATGAAGCAGACAACCGAGCTTTTGAATGCTCAAGATGCAAGGTTGCAAGCGATAAAAATAGTTAGGAACGAGACAGGGGTAGTTGCTTGCATGAGCCGTGAAGATGCTGCAAAGCCGTATTTGAACGAATTGCAGCATGTAAATGATTCTTTGGGCATTGCCATTAAAACGGCGCTTGCCCAAGACCACCCGCGCACCAAAAAAGAAGCTGTCAAGGCGGCGGAAAATTTAAGAATGAGGCAGATAATGGCAATGCAGATTTTGCAAGGGCTTGGGAAAAATGTGGAATTGCAAGAAAATGAATATTATGGAGAAATGATTAAGAGCTATGGAGAGTTCTCTTCCAAATACAAGATTATATGGCTGGGAGGAGATGAGCAAATATCCCAAATGCTTGTGTCTAAAATTTCTTCTAGATATAAAATTGAAACAGGTACTTGTACTCACGGGCTTAAATTAATTCCAATTTCGCCGGAAGCGTCTTGCGAAAACAATAACTCTTACGGCCCGCAATGTTCTTATTTGCCAGCCTTGGAAGGGCGCTCCTGCGCCGATGAATTATATTTCACTCTAAGAGGGCAAATGGTTCGCGGCACTGGAATAAATGATTATAACGATGCGATGCGCAAATTGCTTGCGCTTATTCCCAATGCTCCATTTTGGCAAAAGTGGTTTGAGGAGTTGGATAAGTATAAATGATTTTTATCAATGCACCATAGGTGCATAAATCTTTTTTGCTACAACTTGGTAAAATTTATTTTCTTCTGGGCAATAGCCTGTTAATAGTTTTCCATAAACGCAGCCGGTGTCCAAACCTTTTGCATGGGGAAAATCCACAAGGCCGTTCATAGCCCAGTGCCCAAAAATAACCAGCCGCCCGTTGAATGCAGCTTGCTCATACCACGGCTTTCCCTCCCACAGCCTTATGGTTAAGATCTCCTTTGAACTCATCTCTTCCAAAGTTTTTTTCTTTGGTTCCAAACCGGCATGCAATAAAAGTTCTTTGCCCGTATCTATCCACAGCGGGAATTTTGAAACCACGCTGGCTATCCATTCCGGTTTTTGGACGTTATCCAAAAGTTTTAGTTCTTTGGGTGTTAGCTCCGTTTTTTGTTTAGTCAGAATATTCAAGAGCTTTGCCTCGTGGTTCCCCATTACGCATTTTATATTGTGCTTTAGAACAAATTCAAGCGCAGCAACGCTGTTTGGCCCTTTATTTATCAAATCGCCTACCTGATAAACTTTATCACTTGCATTCGGTGAAAATTTTTCGAACAGTTCGGCAAGTTCTTCCACGCAACCGTGAATATCGCCTATGAAAAAGGTCCTAGACACCCTAGCCTATTTCCAAAATCAAATCGCCCCTCATAACGGTTTGCCCTTGTTCAATTTTCACAGACTGAATTTTGCCTTCGCAAGGAGCTAAAATTTCGTTTTCCATTTTCATGGCTTCCAAAATCCCTAAGAGTTGCCCTTTTTTAACCGGTTGCCCAGGCTTTGCCTGTAGGCTAGAGATTTGCCCCGGCAGCACAGCTACTACCTTTCCGCTTGCCTGTTTCGCAGGTTTTCCTGAGCCGCTATAATGGGAGTTGTCTATCTTGCTGACATCAACATTATAACGCGTGCCGTTTATTTCAACAGAATCTGGAAACCCGTTGCTCTTTTTACGCACCGTAACGGATAAAACTTTTCCGTTTACCATCACAAGCCTAAGGGAACCATCGGGCCAGGTCTCCAATATGCGGACTTTAGAGACTTCCTTTTCTTTTTTAATTTCAAAATCCGAGCGTAAACTCGCGATTTGTGGAATATCAAAAACATTTTTTTGATTGCGGGTTCTAACTGTGCATTTCATGGTAATAAATATAGAAAAAATACATGGCATTATTTACTATATTTAAAACGTGTATAAACTGAGAATTGTAAAGCTATCTGCGCAGCGAGACATGAAAACCCTCGTGAAGTATTTGCTTTCGCTGCCAGGGCTAGATACAGGGAAAATATCCGCAGGTTTAAAAGTCCCCCCTCTTCTAGTGCTATCCACAGATTATGAACAAGAAGCTACTCAAATGCTGAATACCCTTGAAAAATATGGTGCAGTATGCGAAATAGAAAATACCGAGGCAGTACATCAGCATAAGCACGACCATGAACATGCGCAAGTTGCTACTTCCAAAAAAGACTCAGGTGGCAGCAAATTGTTTTTGATACTGATAGCATTTGTACTTCTGTTTATTTCAGTTATGTCTTACTTTTTTGGCTATAATAAATATGAAATTAATATTGGGCAAATTCAGATAGAAGCGGAAAATTTTATCACTAATCCAACTAGCTGGATAGGGAATACCGTTAGCGACCCGGCTGGCTTGTTCAATCGCATAATAGTAGAAGATTCCATTGAACAAAAAAACAGGGAAGAAGCTATAAGCGCTCAACTTAGCAAAGACCTAAAAAAAGCACTTGTTAAAAATCCCTACAACGATAGCGTGTGGAAGGTTCTTTACGAAAAGCTTGAGAAGGAAGGTGATAGCACCGGAGCTAAATCCGCAAGGGAATCTCACGCTAAAGCGATAAAAGCACAGCAGGTTTTGTTAAATTTGGCAAGAGGGCTTGGCGATGATGTTCGTGTGGAAATCAGGGACAACTCGGTTTATTATCGCATAAACAAACAATTAACCGATAGTGAATTTTATGCAGAAGCGGTGAAATTGAAAAGGAGCCTGAGTTCTAGATTCCCCGGCAAAGATTTGATTCTTGAAAACTATGCTTCAGAAGACAATGTTCAAAGCGTCACCATGAAAGCTGAATGATAAAATCAGCCCAAAGAAAACGATTCGCCCAAATAAATTCTCTTTGCTTCTTCGTCGTTTGCCAAAAATTGCGAAGTCCCTTCTGTTAGCACCTCGCTTTTGTACATAATATATGCGCGATCTGTTATGGAAAGGGTTTCCCGAACATTGTGGTCTGTTATCAAAATACCCATGCCCTTGGACCTCAGCGAGCTAACCATGGATTTGATGTCATCCACGGCTATAGGGTCTATACCTGCAAAAGGCTCGTCCAGCAGGAGAAAGCCTGGTTCGCTTGCAAGCGCGCGCGCTATTTCCAACCGTCTGCGTTCACCGCCGGAGCAGCTATGCGCTATGGTTTTTCTTATATGGGTTATTTTAAATTCTTCCAATAATTGCTCTAATCTTTCTTTGCGCTGCTTGCGGGTTAGCTTTAATGTTTCCAAGATTGCCATTATATTGTTTTCTACCGAGAGCTTGCGAAAGATAGAAGCCTCCTGTGGTAAGTAGCCAAGCCCCAGCTTTGCGCGGCTGTGCATGGGCAAGTGGCTTATATCTCTGGAATCCAAAAATATATATCCTTTATCCGGGCGCACAAGCCCAACTATCATATAAAACGAGGTGGTTTTGCCAGCTCCGTTTGGCCCCAAAAGCCCAACTATCTCTCCCCTTGAAACGCTCAGGGAAACATCTTTGACAACGGTTCTCTCTCCGTAAACTTTACAGATTTTTGCCGTGCGTATTGTACTTATAGTGGAAGACACTCAACGAAATGTAGTAAAATTTGCTATATTCTCTCATAAATATTAGATGTGGAGAAAAAGATGTCTGAAAATCTGTCTATTCTTGGTAGTGTTCGCGCTGGCTACAAGCCTAAACTTCCGCCCGCTCTTCGCAAAGGGGCTTTAAAAGTTTTAGTCACTTCTGGTGCGGCTACGCAATCTGTTCGCGACCAAGAACAAATAAAAGCTCTTTTCCCAAATACTTATGGCGAGCCTATTTTAACTTTTAACCCCACAGAAGACAGGCAACAGGGTTTTGCGATGAACGTTGGCGTTGTTCTCTCCGGCGGGCAAGCCCCAGGAGGCCACAATGTTATAGCGGGAATTTTTGACGGCATTAAAGGCATTATAGGAAGCTCAAAACTCTACGGTTTTTTAGGCGGCCCATCTGGCCTTGTTGATGGAAAATACATCGAGATAGACCACAGCTTGATGAGCAGATACCGCAATACCGGCGGTTTTGATATTATCCAAAGCGGCAGAACAAAACTGGAAAGCACCGAACAGTTTGATAAGTGCATAGAAGTTGCAAAAAAACTGAATTTGGATGCCATCATAATCATAGGCGGTGACGACTCCAACACAAACGCTGCGGTTTTAGCTGAATACTTTGCGGCAAAAAAAGTTAGCTGTGTTATTATAGGCTGCCCCAAAACCATTGATGGCGATTTGAAAAACGAGCATATAGAAGTCTCTTTTGGTTTTGACACTGCCGTTAAAACCTATTCCGAATTGATAGGCAACATTGAACGCGATGCCAATTCCGCCCAAAAATACTGGCACTTCATCAAATTGATGGGGCGTTCCGCAAGCCACATAGGTTTAGAGGCTGCGC
>Ga0268262_10002371_pt1 | contig 21820 bp, 18 predicted proteins | sample TergutNc150P3_FD_190354 | JGI IMG/M metagenome (GOLD analysis project Ga0268262, IMG submission 190354) | Nasutitermes corniger P3 segment gut microbial community from laboratory colony in Florida, USA - Nc150 P3 (SPAdes) (version 2) | ecosystem: Host-associated > Arthropoda: Insects >... | reverse complement strand
GGGTTATTTCGATGCTGTCCGCCGGGGAATCAAAAACGATGCTGTGAGTACCGGGTACTGAACCTATACGCAGGCTTGGAAAATGAAGCTCATTCGGCTCCGGTCGGCGATCCAGAGTTTCCCAGACGGCTTTGTCTTTACGTTTAATACGGGCCAGCACTCCCTCCACAAGGGTTTTGGCTGTCCCCGAGGGGCTGTCCAGTTTTTTATTGTGATGGGACTCAAAGCCGCCTACGTCATATTCGGGAAAAGAATCGGCGAGTCCGGCGGCATACCATGCAACGCGGTAAAAAATATTTACCCCCAAAGAAAAATTCGACGCCCATATAAACGACGCGCCGGCTGGCTCCACCGCCTGCCGCGCCTCGTCCATTTTGTCATACCAGCCGGTCGTGCCTATGACCGAGGGGATCTTTCTTTGCGCCAGGGCTTTGATATTGGCAAGGGCGGTAGCGGGCTGGGTAAATTCAATCGCCGCCTCAGCCCCGCCAAGGTCTCCTGCGGCGGAAATTTCACGGTACTGCGCCGCGCTTTGCGCGCCGCCTTGCGCGGACAAACCGGCTTCCTTAACAAGCGGATCCACGATTGCTGTAATTGTATGGCCCTGGGAGATTGCCGTCTGCTCGACCATCTTTCCCATTTTCCCGTAACCAATGATCGCTATTTTCATTGTTCATTGCTCCTTTCGCTGCGCCCACTGCTTGCGGATGGCATATTAGCCATCCGCTTTAAGAATTTACTCGCTGCGACTCTAGGGCGGGGAAAAAATTCATGTGCAGCGCTTTAACTACTTCCACGGCTTCGGTATCGTTGACAATAAAGCTGATATTCACCTTGCTTGCGCCATGGGAAACCATCTGAACCGTTACACCTATATCCTGACAACTTTTGAATGCCCTGGCAAGTATCCTTGAGGACTGCTTGACATTGCCGACAATGGTGACAATGGCTTTTCCGGTTTTAATATCTACGCTTGCGATACGTGAAAGCTCTTTTTTTATTGCGGTAAGATCATGGGCCGCGTCAAGCGTGAGCGATACCGAAACCTCGCTGGTAGCTACCATATCTACCGAAACGCGATGACGGTCAAAAGCTGAAAAAACCTCGGCAAGAAAACCGTACTGTCCAATCATACGGGTGGATACAATGTCAACTAACGTAACGTCGCGGCGGGAGGTAATGGCCCGCACGGGGACGCTTTTTTTATCCAGCGCCGGCACTATCCTCGTGCCGACGGCGGCGATGTTATACGAATTTTTTACCCTTACCGGCGTTCCTGTAATTATGCAGGGCTGCATGGCCCGGGGGTGCAGAACCTGCGCTCCGAAATAGGCAAGCTCCGAAGCTTCCTCGTAGGTAACGGCTTCCACCGGCTTTGCCTGTTTGACAATGCGGGGATCGGCGGTTAATATGCCGTCAACGTCTTTCCATATCTGAGCTTCTTCAACCTTGCAGGCCGCCGCGATCATTGTAGCGGTAAGATCCGAACCGCCGCGTCCCAGTGTAGTGATGTCGCCGTTCCCGTCCTTTGCGATAAAGCCCGTTACCACAGGCAGCACTCCGGCTTTTATAAGGGGGTTTATTTTTTTTGGGATCAGGTCCCAGCTTTTTTTGTCCAGTTCGGCGGACGTAAAGTTAGAATCCGAGAGAAAACCCAGATCCCAGGCGTCAAAGGCCTGCGCCTTTATACCCTGGGAAGAGAAATAGGCGGCGGCAATCCGCACAGAAAGCCTTTCGCCAAACGAAACCAGAAAATCTTTTGTCCGTGGAGTAAGTTCCCGGATCAGCGAGATGCCGGAAAGCAGGCGTTTGAGTTTTTCCAGCAGAGGCTGTATCTCTTTTCTCGCCTGTGCCGGCAGCTTAAGGTTCTTTATCGTGTCATTGTGGTGTTTTTCGATCTGCGAGACAGATACTTCGCCCTTTTTGAACGCGTCATTGCCCGCTTCAAGAAGGTAATCGGTTGTATCCCCCATTGCTGAAAGTACCAAAACAGGTTTATGCCTGAGTTGTGTTTTTACAATCTCGGCAACATGGCGGATTCTTTTGGCATCCGCGACAGAGCTGCCTCCGAATTTCATTACTATCATAGATGTACAGTATCAAAAAAACCGAGTATATGCAATAATGTGTTGAATATGATTAACGAAAACGCATTGGCCATTTATAAAAACAAGCCCGCGCTGGTAAAGGAAACCAGCAGTGACAAAATAACCATAGCCATTTACGGCGGCGATAAAATAAAGGTCAGGGAAAAAGACATTGAGATAATCCATCCGGGACCGGTAAAAGATTTTAACGAAATTAAAGAAAACGGCGGTAACGCTAACTTGCAGGAAACTTGGGAACTGCTGCTTGCCGATGAAGCATCTAACAACTGTTCTGTTTCACTGAAGGAACTTGCGGAACTTGCCTTCGGCGAATACAGCCCAGGGTCCGCATGGGCCGCTTACGGCCTGCTCATTGACGGACTCTATTTTACCGGAACAATTGCCGCCATAAAGCCCCGGAAGCAGGACGAGGTTGAGGCGGATAAAAAGAAACGTGAGGAGAAATCTGCGGCAAGCGGCGAAAGAACACTTTTCCTTGAACGCATGAGAAAACGCAGTCCGCAGCAGGAAGACAGGCGCTTTATACAGGATATTGAGGCCCTTGCCCTGGGGAAGTCGGCGAAAAGCCGCACCATGAAGGAAATAGGCCTTGGAGAAACTCCGGAAGAAGCGCACGCCCTGCTTCTTGAATGCGGTTTCTGGGATACGCAAAACAACCCCCACCCGGCCAGATTCGGTGTTTCTCTCCAGCCGGCGGAACAAAAGCCCGAAGCTCCTCCGCCGGAAGAACGACGCGACCTAACCCATTTGGCCGCCTACGCGATTGACAGCCCCTGGAGCAATGATCCCGATGACGCCGTTTCCGTTGAGCTTAAAGACGACAGGCAGATTCTTTATGTCCATGTCGCCGATCCCGCTTCTTCAATCGGGCTGGACAGCGCCGTTGAAAAAGAAGCACGCGACAGAGGAGCGACGCTCTACATCCCCGAAGGCAGCATCCGAATGCTCGCCGACGAAGCTTTGCCTCTTTTCGCCCTTGGGCTTGCCGAAACGTCTCCTGCCCTGACCTTTAAAATGACGCTTAACAACACAGGCGAAATAGAAAAAACCGAAATTTTCCCTTCAACGGTAAAGGTTAAGCGCTTAACTTACAAAGAGGCGGATGAGTATTTATATAATACACATGGCAATACACACAACGATACACATACGATTTTACAATCGCTTAACGCCCTGGCTGAGCGCAACCTAAAGCGCCGCGCCGCGTTAGGCGCCATCAATATTGATATGCCGGAAACCCATATCTGCCTGAACAATGGGCAGGTGGAAATCGAGCTAATAACGCGGCACAAGTCGGCGGACATGGTACGGGAATGTATGCTCCTTGCCGGCGAAGGCGCGGGTTTGTGGTCATTGCACCGCAATCTGCCCGTTCCCTACATCATGCAGGAAACCGGTGACTTGCCCGAGGAAACGCCTGAAGGCATCGCCGGCTTTTACCAGCTTCGCCGCTGCATGAGGCCGCGAACCCTTTCAACAAGGCCCGGACAGCATTCAGGTCTCGGCCTTGATACCTATATCCAGGTGACCAGCCCCCTGCGCCGTTATACCGACCTTCTTGCCCATTTGCAGATACGCGCGGTATTACGGGGCGAAACTCCCTTAAACGCCGATGAAATTTCCGCGAGGATGAACGCGGGAGAAGCGGCTATGTCCGCTGTCAATCACGCGGAACGCGCCTCACGAAGCCATTGGACAATGGTGTACCTTGCGGACAAAAAAGACTCTGTCTGGGACGCAATCGCCCTTGAAAAAAAAGGCAACCGTTGGATCGTAATAATCCCCTCTCTCGCCTTTGAAACACAGGTTCCCCTGCGAAAAGAGATGTCACCTAACGACTCGTTGAAGCTGGTTCTGAAATCGGTGAATATCCCAACCGGAGAGGCGATATTTGCCTCAGCCTCCGAGTAGCTCCGTTTTTTGTCCTGTAATCCTGTTCAGGCGGTCGTTTAGTTTTTCAACGCTTTTCTCGGAATCATTGTACTTGCCGATGGCGTTGGAGAGGTGCTTTCCTACCTGGCTGTATTCGGTGGAAAATTTACCCAGCATGTTTTGTACTTGGGCAAGCTCGCCGCGTATGACTTTGGCTTCCTGCTCTATCTGAAGCCCCTGCAAACCAAAAACCAGAACCATGAGATAGGCGTAGAAACTGTTAGGCGAAACAGGTATAATATGTTTCTCCATCGCATAATTAAGAAGCTCATATTCCTTGTTGGTCAGCGAATCGTTGATTATTATTTCATAAAAAACATTTTCCGCCGGAATATACATCAAGGCAAAATCAAAGGTCTTTTCCGCGGGATTGATGTATTTAGTCTGGATTTCGTCTATGCGCTTTTTGACGGTGGAAATGAATTCCCTCTTAAAACGTTTCTTGTCCTCGTCGTTGTCCGCCTCAATAAGCCTTTGAAAACTTTCCAGCGGAAATTTCGAGTCTACCGGGACTATACCGTCGGCCAGCTTAATTACGGCGTCTACCTGGGTGCCGTTGCTGAAACTGTGTTTGGTTTCGTAATTTTTCGCCGGAAATATCTGCTTCAAAAGGTCTTCCAAAAGGTATTCGCCCAGATTGCCCCTGAGCTTAGGCGGCTGCAATAAATCCTTAAGTGTGGAAATATTATTTCCTATGTCCTGAATGTTTCTCGCTGTTTGTTCCAGCGAGCCGAGTTTGGTGTGTATGTCGTTAATAACGCGGTTGGAATTGTCAAGCTGCTTTGTAATATTGCTCTGGGAGGAATTATAGTTCTGATCCATGCGGTTCATCATCTGGTTTAACTGGGAGCCAAGCTGGTTTTGGGAATTTAAAAAAAGCTGCTGCTGTTGGGCAAGCGCGTTCTGCTGGCTTTCCAGTTGTTTGGTTTTAAGCTCGTTCAATTCATTTTTAAGGTCGATTAACTGCGGCGATAAGTCCGCCGCCTTTTCAGAATACAACTTAACAAGGATGAGAATAACCAGCACAAACAAAACCGCAAAAGCGGCGATTACGGCAAAAAGACCCATGTATACTCCTTCTTACCGGGGAAAAATTTTAACTCCGATTTTAAAGATAAAACCTGTTGATTTTGGGTATTCGGGTGTGTCGATCACAAAATACGGATGCGAAGATCCGGTAACATTGGCTTTTTCTTCAATATTGGTAAAATATGAGACGACGATTCCTGCCTCACTATACAGCGCAACCGGCAGATTTGGCAGATTACATTCAATGCCCGCTTTGATTACATGCGTCCACTGGTATGCCCCGTCATGGAGAAAGAATCTTTTTAATATTGGATTGGAGCTTCTGCCATCAGGATCAAGCTCCGAGAGCAGGGAACTGCCGTCTACCGCGCTTGAACCATAATCAGCGCCGTGGCGGATCATCTGGTATTGCAGATGAGTAACTAAATTTCTGACCGGCATGGTCTTGAACATAAACAATAATTCGTCCGAATTCGGGGGGAGGTAAGAGCCCAAGCTTACGCCGTTGTTGGTATATGAAGTTTCCATCGGAATGCTGCCATACCAAGGATTAAAATTGCGGTTATGAGTATAACAATAGGGATTGACCTTGGTATAATTGATTCTAAATGATGAAAAAGACAGAAAAGGCAATGATAAGTTTATGCCGACCTGCCCTGCAAGCATGGTACGGTCAAGTTCGTACCAATCCGGCACCCAGAAGGCCTCATCCCAGAAAAGCGAGAACCAGATATTGCCAAGCCCCGGATATTGAGCCTTAATATTAATAATCATTGACATATTGTCAAAATCGCCAATATTATTTTGGTAAAAGATGGAATTGGTAATCGGCGATATATACCCCAGCTCAAAACGTTTGGGCCATACTACCGCCTCACCCAAGTCCAGAAAAAAATATTTTTTATAATTAAATTGCAGCATTGATATTGAATAAGCGTTCTGGAAAGTCATTGAGGAATCTTTTTCCCCTATTGTGTTGATAAATTCAAGAACCCCAGTCATCGTAGCAAAGCTGACCCATGAGAACGGCCTGAATTCGGTTTCAATTCCCAGAAAAGGCCGAGCCGCCTTATTTAAACCAAGGCTACTACCCATAGGAGGTGAACCCCACTCACGCGACAACCGCCCTAGTCGTATAAAAAACCTGTTTTCCCAAAAAGAAGCTGATAATTCCGATAAAAGGTTATAAGCTCCAGCGGTTGAATCAGGCCAATACTCAAAGCTGGATAAACTGTCAAAAGGATGAATCGAGGCATCCCAGCGTTTTTTATAAGAATAGGGAAAATGTGTTAAAGGTTTGCTGTAAACATCCATGATCTGGTTTACATATTGCCCATATTCATCATCAACATAACCCTCATAATAGGTCCAATATTTACCCAGCAATTTTCGCGGTACCTTCATAAGACCGCCTTCGCCGCTGAATTCCCAGGAAACATGGCTGCCTATATCGCCGTTAAGGAAAAACCGCAGCCAGATTTCAGTACCAAAATACTTTTCACCAAAAGTTGGATACAAACCTGTCGAGCCTTCCATAGTCAGATTGCCACCCAGATTCAACGAAAGCAATGTGTCATCTTTGCCGAGTGCTGTTTCACTGTGATGCATGCCTCTTTGCCAGTCAATACCATTTTTGGGTTTTACAAATTTGTCGAGGTACTGTTCCAGAATTTCACGCTCTGTGCCATTCAACTTTTTGTTTTCCGTATTGAGAATTTCATTGATAGCCTTAATGACAGTGTATTGGGTATATGGCCTGATTCCAGATAAGGGGCCGCACAACCCTTTTATTACCGACTGTTCCAGAATATAGTACACTTCGTTTTCCAGCGGGACAGATACATAAGTCTGCGTAAACAATGGCGTATACAAAAACACCAGCAGACATAATGCTATTAATATTGAACGCTCATGTTTTTTCATCAATTTCTCCAATTAATTAATCCATTCGGTAATTTCTTTTTTGGAAATTCCCCAGCGTTGGGCGAATTTTGACTCTGATACCATGCAATAACGGCAGAAAGGGAACGGCTTTTCAAGAAATTCAATAATCTCGTCCTTGTTGTTTACCTTGTTTATGTCAACATAATCCTTATCGCTGACAATAAGATTCTGTTTAAAATACTTGTTAAAAAATTTAATATGCGCCACAATACAACAGGTGTAAATTCTGCCGTCACGCAAAGTAACACAGCAACCCCAGCTTATTGCACATTTCTGAAAACTTTTTTTCATATCCTGGCTACCGGTTATATCAAGCGGCAGTTTGCACATTCGTTCCTCGCCGGTCGAACCGGAAAACACCGTTTTTACCTTATGCGCTTTTGCTATTCTTTTTATTTTTTTTTTGTTGAGTTTTATGGGGTACTGACTTATTGATACTATTATATTGTTTTTGCCACAGTTTCGCCAGAATTCTTCACTCTGTTTTGTCAGTAGAATTCCGTTTGTAGTAACCTGTATGGGAGTAGAGGGAAAAAATCCGCGCGCAATTTCAAAAAAATCCGTTATACGAGGATGAAGCAGCGGTTCTCCGCCAAGAATTTTTATGGCAAAATAGTCTTTTGACAGTTCGGCAAGCTTCTTGAAGTCTCTTTCAAATTGAGCCGGATCCAGATACTCCTCTTCCGCTATACAGGAAAAATGATTACAACCTTTGCAGTTCAAATTGCAATGTTCGGTAATATGAACTTCTATGGGAAATAATTTTGTTATTCGCTTCCCTTTTATGACAATTAGTTGATATATATCCTGAAAAAGCTGAGGTGATATATATGTTCTGAGCAGAATCGGAATATCTTTAATAAACGGGATAATACTTTTCATTATTTAAAATACTACATTCCGAAATTAAGCATGTCAAGTGTCAACTATCGGGGAAACAACCTGAATCCGAGAGAAAAGATAACACCTTTGCCGGCACGGTACACCGAATCACTAAACGAATGATAATCTGCCGCGTTGCCTACGCCGGCGTCACCGTTAATAGTAAAACTGGTTGATACATAGCCTGTCTCAACATAAACAGAAACCGGTATAATTCCAACCATGAATTTATAGGAAGCTCCCAGTTTAAACACGTTGTTCCAGCGGTACACGCCATCCTCCAGAAAAGACTTTTGAGAACGGGCATCAAGCAATCTGTCTGTTAACGAAGAGCCTGGAACCGCTCCATATCCGTAATCAGCGCCATGACGAAGTATTTGAAACTGGACATGGGTCTTAAGATCGGAGAGAATCATCGCTTCCAGACGAAACAGAAATTCATCACTGTTTGGCGGCATATAGTAACCAAGCGATTCCCCGCCGCTCACAAAGGCAGACATGGAGGAGGGCCGTCTGCCGCCGTAACCGTCATAGGCAGCTGTATAGCAATACGGCGCGATTTTGGTATAGCGAAAGGTAAAGGCTCCAAATGTCAGCCAATTTACAACTGTTTTAATTCCTGCCTGGTATGCGTAACTGTTGCCGTTTGTCACAGGAAAATTGCCAGGAGATGAATCCAGCCTGTCAACAAAAAGGCTCCCCCATACTTTCAATATGCCCGGAATCCGCAATTCCATATTGCCAAAAGCCGCCAGATTTACCTGGTAAAGCCAAACAGCAGAGCCGCCAATATTAAAATAAATATATCTCAAAGGATTAATCTCAAACTGCACGGCGGACAGCAGATTGTTGAAAAAACTATCATCTTCAGTTGATTGGTTTTGATTCTGATAATATTCGGTAACACCGGTCAGAAAAGTAATATCCAGCCATGAAAGCGGCGAATAAACCCCTTCTATCGCGAGAAAGGGGGACGTCTGGGCGTTCATGAACAGCGAGGAACCGCTTGTCCCCGATCCCCAGTCACGGCGGAGCCGCCCAAAACGAAACTGTATTAGCTGGTCAATAAGAACGCCGCTCAATTCTCCCTGCAGCCCGATGGCGAGGGAAGGATCATCCGGCCAGGCATAATGGTCTTTAGGATTTCGCAGTGAAAGAACCCCGCCATCCCACATCTTGCTCATGGTATAGGGGAACATTGACGGAACACCCGACATATCCCGTTTAATGTACAGGAATTCCCCCAGCGCAGTTACGTCCCATGACATAAAGCCGGCCAAGTCCCCCCTAAGGCTTAACTTTGCAATATTGACGCTTGAGACAGACGTGTCAGGAGCATACACGGCAAATCGACTTTCCCAACTATAGAGAAAATCAAGCTCTTCTTTGCTTTCGAATGATTCATAAACAAGCTCCAGCATATCCATTTCTTTGGAAGATAAAACTTCCTCAGGATCAATCATCATCTCCCAAAGCTTTTTATTCACTACATTCACAGACCAGGGTTTTGCCGAAGGAGGCGGGGTTATAATCCCCCTCAACACTCCCATCTCTATAAAATCGTAAGCTGAATTATCCAGAGGAACCGAAATATATTCCTGCGCGTTAAGAGTTGTTATTAGGAATAGAAGGAAGCAGCAGGCGATGAGTTTTTTCATTCTATAGACATAGTAACAAAACAGAGAACAAAGAGTAAACCCTCTATTTACCGCCTTTATCGGTAAACACCCTACGGCGGAGGGCGCGCGGCGTTCAGCCGCGTTTCAGGTATACGCTTATAGAAACGGCCAAACAGAACGGCATCAGGATTTTTTAAAAGAATCTCGTACTGTTTATTAAGCTTATACTCGTCAATCCAATAATCGTCACCCTCGCAAATGGCGATATATTGCCCCCGGCAAGCGTCAATACACGCTTTCAATCACTTGTGCAATAAGGATTCATGATTGTACGTAGTGATAATGACCGGTATGACAGGCGCTTCCAACAACTCAGCCGTTTATCTCTGTTCTATCATAACCATACTTATGAGAGCTACATACTTCGTTGTATTCAGGATTCAACGGACAGCATTTTTGACAAAGCGTATAACAGTCGTTTAGCATATCATTCCTCAATTTCATCATTTCCGTGTTATTGTATTCTTTTCCCCAATCTATCGAGCCGTTTTCTATTGCATCGTTCAAATCAAAACGCGGAATTATCCAACCGCAGCAATCGAACTTTTCATCAGGATAGATATCCAGCATATTAAATGGCGCGATACATGTAACCTTATCTTGAATACGAGTCTGCCTTATCGTAGACGTCCAGTCCTCATCAAAAGTGAATTCCTTTTTCCCTTTCGTTTTCCTGACAGCCTGCCTTGTTTCATATTCCGTTTTCATGGAACGATCTTTGGCAAGTTCAAGAATATCAGCATATTCTTCCTGCAATTCGTTCAGAGGAATCGCCTCAACCTTTCTTTGCATCATTTCAGATTCTTTTAGCGGAATCCACAGCCTGAAATATACAAAGAATTTTCCTGCCAGCACCCGTTCAAGTTTCATAAGCTCGTAAAGCGCGGGACGCGAAGTTTCCGGTTCTCCGAAATAATTGCCTGTCATATCGTTTTCCGTATAATCAAAATAGAACGTACACTGACGCAGCTTTTCAGCTAACGCGTATTTAATAAAATTACGAATATCACCCGCTGTATCCTTATTGATAACCATTGAAACACTTGGGGCAAATACCTCAAGCCCGTTTTCTCTTAAAAGTTTCATATATTCCCTGAGATTTTGAGTCATTTTTTGGTATGCTTTTCTTCCGGCATCTCCTTCCCAGCAGCCTTTGCTATATATGTCTTCATTGCTTGCATTCACGGAAAAATGCACTTTCATTAAATACTTCATGGCTAGCTGCTGCCACTTTTCTGTAAAGCCAATTCCGTTTGTTTCTAAAGCCAGCGTCACCTGAGGATAGTTTTCGCTTATGAAAGTGCAAAAAGGAATGCTTTCTTTTGCAATCAGCGGATCGCCTCCCGTAAGCAGCAGGATTTTTATCTGTTCATAAAGCGGTTTGCAGTATTCATACAATATTTCACTGCGCATATCCAATTTCCGAACAGCTTCAGGCCAGAATTGCACACCGCAGTATCTGCATTTTGCGTTACATCTGTTGGTGATACGGATTCGCAGCAATCCATCATTCAATGTCGAATAAAGGCGGGAGTTTTTTTGAAGCTTGAAAAGAAACTTTTTTTCTTTTTTATCTTGCGATGCTTTTTTCAGCAAAACATAAACTTTTTTTACCCCTCGAACAGCGAGGGGAGGTGTCAGCATTTTTGTTATATGCCAAAAAATAGGCGGGCATAATCCTTTTAATAATTCTTTGGCTTTCATTTATAAATGTCCCTGCGTTTAATAATCGTTTCTATTACATTCTTATTATGACACAATAGGCAAATTATACTTGTCTATTGGGGAATATGTCAATAAGAAAAACCAATTTATTATTGCTTTATAGGCAAATTTACAGGAATATGAAAGGAATCAAAGAGGTTTTAGCTTTAAATTTGAAGCTAAATCGCCTAAAATTAGGCTTAACACAGGATAAATTAGCTGAAAAAGCGAAAATTTCAACCCATTATCTGGCAATGGTCGAGTTAGCCCGAAAATTCCCCTCTGCTGATATGCTGGAACGCCTAGCAGCAGCTCTGGAAATTGAACCCCATGAGTTGTTTTATATGCCCGGCCTTGCCGAAACCACCCTGGAAAACTTGCAAAGGTCTGTCGTAGCCACTATAGAACAAACTATAAAAAAATGTCTTACTCCCTAAACCCACATGGCTGCGTCGTGCGACCAGGCACCCCCAAGGAGCACACGCTCCAGTGTCAGATCGACATATGCGATAACGCGTTGCTTTGGCATGCTCTCTCCAAAAATTCAGGGGGCTTTCGCCCCCCTTGTCGCAGCAGCGAACCGCTACGAGCTTATGTTTATAATATAGCATCTTATTTCTATAAAATCAACTTCTTTCGGTTTGATTTTTAAATAAGGCACTACGATAAACCCTAATTTAGCGGGAGTGGGGAAAAGAGACTAAAGAGCATTGTTAGTTATCTAATCGTGAAATAAACACGCAATGCTTTCGTACCAAGACCCTACTCCCGACTCCCTACTCCCAAATCCCTTCTTCCCCGGTAAATTAGGGTTTGCCTTACATTGGATATCCACAAAAAAACGAAATATTTTCAAAAAATGCAAGCAAATCGATCGTTTTCGCCCTAATACAGGTATGAAAACAAATAAAGAAAATCCACCTCAGAACGAGTGGGGTCCCTTCCCTTTCGGGGACGGGCAGAGTGTCCTGGACATCCGTTATGACGCGGTGTTCAAAGCCGTATTCACCAAAGACACGGCGAAATCAAGGGCCGCGCTGTCTGACCTGATTTCCGCGCTTATAGGGCGTACCGTCACGGTTGAAACCCTTGTCGCCAATGAGCCGCCTGTTGACGATACGAGGCAGCGGCATCTGCGTTTAGACATAGCCTGCAAAACCGTGGAAGGCGAACCGGTAAACGTTGAAATGTGCTTCAACCCCAAAGCGCATGAACCTGTGCGCCTTGAGTACCATGCCTCAAGATTATTTTTAAGGCAGGACATTCACGGGAGAGGCAAAACGTATGGAAATTTGAAGGAAACCTATCAAATCTCTATTCTGGCAAAGGAAAGGTTTTTCCCCGATGAAAACTTCGCGCACAATTTCCTGTATTATGATCCTGACAATTCCGTCCCGCTCGGAGGAAGAACCAGAATAATCACCGTAGAGCTGGTAAAGACGGAACCGGCTGCCTGCAAGCCGGTTGAAGATATGACCAACGCGGAGCTATGGGCAGTGTTTTTTCAATATTTGACAGATGAGGAGAAAAGGGGTAAAATTATTGAGATAATTAACCATGAGGAAGGGATAGCTATGGCGTTAGATACTTTGGTAAACATCACCCAGGACGAGATAGAATACGAGCGTATGTCTAACCTGATAAAAAGCGAACTTGACTATCAAAGCGGCATGGTATGGGCCGAGCGCAAAGGCCGTGAGGAAGGCATGGCGGAAGGCATGGAGAAAGCCGCCCGCAACTTAAAAACGCTAGGCATTTCAACGGAAATAATTGTTAAATCAACCGGCCTGTCCCCCGAAGAAATAGCTAAACTGTAAAAGCGGCCATGCTTCAGGGCCTGGGCCAAAAGTTAAACCCTAATTTACCGCTCTTATCGGCAAAAACCGGCAAATGGGTCAGCGCGTGTCTGTCAAAAATATGTGGGGGAGACCGATTACGCAGCCCCCGCACGGCATTATCGCTTCCTTCATAAATATCGTTATATGATAGTCTCTCTTATTATCCAGTATAGTGAGCCGTGCTGCCTTTATTCGCGCTCATGGCTTCGCCGTTTTTTTTGGTCTGCTCCATCGGGGAATCCCACAAATATTTTTGCCAGCCCCGCTCTGCCCCCTTTGCCGGCCTTTGTTTAAATACAGATAAAATAGGGTTTACCTTTTAGGAAAAAGTACCATAAAGCGGATTCTCCCCCCAACATAAAGCAAACCCTAATTTACCTGGCAATAAAGGCAGAAATGTATGCCCAATAAAGGCGGTGGAGGGGTGGCCGAGAAATCGCGGCCTTCGAAGAAGGACGCGAGTTTATCGGCCAGGACCCCAATAAATTTTTTCGAGCATACATTTCTGTATTGCGTTAACAAGTAAATTAGGGTTTATCTCTGCACCCTGCCCGAAGCGTCCCCGCCGGCGAGTTTCTGCACTTCGTCGACGGATACCTGGTTAAAGTCGCCTTCAATCGAGTGCTTCAGGCAGCTTGCCGCTACGGCGAATTCGACGCATTCCTGGGGCGCGAAACCTTTGAGGTTCGAGTATATAAGCCCGGCGCCGAAGCTGTCGCCGCCGCCCACGCGGTCCACTATATGCACCGCGTATTTTTTGGAGAAATAAAAATCATTGCCGCAGCAGTACATCGCGGCCCAGTTGTTGTCGTTCGCGCTGATCGATTCCCTTAATGTGATGGCGACCTTCTTGAACTTGAAGCGGTCTATAAGGGCCTTCGCCACTTCCTTGTATCCCTCATGGCTTATGCTGCCTGATGTCACGTCGCTGTTCTTCGCGTGTATGCCGAAAACGTCGGCGGCGTCTTCCTCGTTGGCGATGCAGAGGTCGACAAAGGGCATTAGCCCCCCCATAACCTCGCCGGCCTTTTCCTTTGACCAGAGGTTCTTGCGGTAATTGAGATCGCAGGAAACTGTAACGCCTTTCGCCTTAGCGGCTTTCACCGCGTCAAGCGTAATGGCCGCCGCGTTATCTGAAATCGCCGGGGTGATGCCGGTAAAGTGAAACCAGGAAACCCCGTCGAATATGGAAGGCCAGTTAAAATCCGCCGCCGCCGCCTCGGCTATCGAGGAATGGGCGCGGTCGTAAATTACCTTTGACGGCCTCTGCGACGCGCCTTTTTCCAGGAAGTAGATTCCCACGCGGCTGCCGCCCCTTGTTATTTTTGAAGTGTCAACGCCGAACTGCCGCAGGCTGTTGACTGCCGCCTGTCCGATTTCGTGCTTGGGCAGTTTTGTCACAAAAGCGGCGTCAACGCCGAAGTTCGCCAGAGAAACCGCCACGTTTGCCTCGCCGCCGCCGTAAGTAGCGCCGAAGACCTGCTCCTGCACAAACCTGTTATAGCCCTGCGGGGCAAGCCTGAGCATTATCTCGCCGAATGTTACTACCTTTCCCATATCATTCCTCTCTATTTGCTCTGTACCAAATGTATTGCAAACCCAAGGATTTCTTCCTTAAAGTACAGCGCGTTTATATTGCCCTTATTGTCTTTTTTTGCGTTCGCGTAATCGAACGCGATGCCGGCGCGTTCAAGCAGGGCGGCGGCCCTTAACAGGCTGTTGGTCCTGATTGCTATATGCCCGTGGGCTCCGAGGCCGGGAGTTTTCATAATCTCGACGCCGTCGCCCATAAAAACAGAACTGTTTCCGTCTTTTAAAGGAAAGCCAAAAAAGGCGTTAAAAAGTTTCGCCGCCTTCATGGCGTCAGCTTCATTTCCGGAGTTGATCCCGACGTGGGCGACGCTGAAACCGAGCATGCCCAGCACGGCTTCCCTTGACAGCGCGGTTATTTTATCGAAATCGCCTGAGTTTATAAGATCGGCGCTTGCCATCCATGAGCCGCCGCAGGCGAGTATTTTGTCAAACAGGATATATTTTGATATATTGGTTGCGTTGACGCCGCCTGTGGGCATGAATTTCAGGTTGGAGTAGGGGGCCGATATAGCTTTGATATATTCAAGGCCTCCGGCCTGTTCGGCGGGAAAGAACTTCACCACTTCAAGCCCCAATTCCAGGGCCTGCTCAATGTCCGACGGATTGGCGCAGCCGGGCGTTACGGGTATTCCCTTCTTGACGCAGTACGAAACCACTTTTGGGTTGAGTCCGGGGCTGACGATAAACTTCGCACCCGCGTTAACGGCCTTGTCGACCTGTTCGGTGGTCAGCACCGTGCCGGCGCCTGCCAGAACTTCGGGCGCTTCTTTGGCTATGCGCCTGATGGCTTCCTCGGCCTGGGCGGTGCGGAAAGTCAGTTCAGCGCAGGGTATGCCCCCGGCGGCCAGCGCCTTTGCCAGCGGAACAGCTTTCTCAACGTCGTCAATCTTGATCACCGGCACTATGCCGATCTTTCCCAGTTCTTCTAAAACCGCGTGCATGGCAAACTCCTTTAACTGAGTTTATAGAGAGGATTAGTTTCTTAATCCTGCGGTTTTCCGGCTGTGTCCGGGAAACTAATTTATTAGTATCAAGCGTTGGGCCGCCCAAAAAGCAGCCGAAAAACCCGCAATAAAGGCCTGTTTTATTGACAGGCCCCTTTTAGCAGTTTACCAGTTACCGCCGCCGGAGCGTTCCCTGCGCGGTTTGTCCATTGCTTCGTTGACGCGGATCTGCCTTCCTTCAAATTCAGACCCGTTTGTTCCGGCGATTGCCGCCGACGCTTCTTGATCGGAACCCATTTCGATAAAACCGAATCCCTTTGAGTTGCCAGTCTCGCGATCAACAATGATCTTTGAGGAGACTACATTACCAAAGCTCGCGAAATGATTGCGCAAGCTGTCCTCGGTGGTGTTGTAGGAAAGGTTTCCGACATACAGTTTCTTGGCCATTGAAAAAAATCCTTTTCCTGGATTGACCAGGATGTTTGGACCAGAGGTCCGAATATTCACGTCCGCATAAACGGACTTTTATCTACACCCGCTTGCGCGGGCGACTCAAATCCCCCCTGTCAAACTGACTCGAGAGAAAAAGATACCAAATTTATAAGGGAGATAGAAAGCGATGAGAAGATAAAGGCAGAATCCCTAGAACTAAATCCAGCGCCCGGTTTCTTTGAAGCGGGCAATCTAAAACAAATTTCCAAACACAATTCCTATACAAGATATAATATACCATATTTCGTTGATTTTGTCAAGCGGTTTTTGAAGAATTAGGGAGTGGGGAATGGGGAGTAGGGAGTAAGGCAGCTTACAGGTTACACCCCGATATTTCGGATAAAAACCCCACTCCCTACTCCCTACTCCCTACTCCCTTTTTGCCATATATCTGCCGAATCGCCGCCTTTATATCTCCGGCGGGCTTTAGCCCAGCCCCTTCCGGAGGGGAACCTTCGCTCGCATTCGCTCGCTCGGCGGAGGTTACCGGCAGGGGCTGATCCGGTTTGGGGTAGAGGAAGGAGCCGAAACCGAGGCTCGCGGCGGTTTTTATCCTTGTGGGAAGCCTGTTTACCGGGCGCAGTTCGCCTGTCAGGGACAGCTCTCCGGCTATGGCGAGGTCGCCGGGCAGGGCAAGGCCGGTTCTTGCCGAGTAAAGGGCGCAGGCAAGGGCCAATTCCACACCTACCTCGGTGATTCGTATGCCTCCGGCTACGTTTACATACAGGTCCTGGTCGGAAAGCCTTAGCCCCAGGTGCTTTTCCAGGGCTGCCGCCACACGCGAGACCCTGCCCGAATCGATTTTGTCGGAAAAAACCCGGCTTACGGCCCCTTTTGCGGGAATAGTAAGCGCCTGTATCTCGACGAGTATGGTTCTTGAGCCTTCCAGCACAGCCGCGGTGGCAACCCCGGCGGGGAATTCCCCTTCGCGCCTGACCAAAAAGAGCGTGCCCGTGTCCTCTACCGGGACAAGGCCCTTCTCGCCCATGGTGAATATGCCGATCTCGTCAACTGAGCCGAAACGGTTTTTGGCGGCGCGCAAGAAGCGGCAGTCCCTGCCCCCGCAAAGCCCCGACGTTTTGTCGTTTTCCTCAAAGTACAGAACCGTGTCCACAAGATGCTCGATCATTTTAGGCCCGGCTATGACCCCTTCCTTGGTGACGTGCGCCACGAGAAAAAGCGCCGCGTCGTGTTCCTTGACCCAGGCTACTAGTTCGTAAGAGCAGAATTTCATCTGGCTGACTGAGCCGGGCGTAGTACCGGCGTCCGCGGAGAAAAGGGTCTGCGCCGAGTCTACCATGACCAGAGCGGGCTTTACCGCGTCCAATGCCGTTTCAATTTCCTCAAGGTTTCCCGTGCATAACACCTCTATACGCGCAAGGCTGTTATCCCCCAGCCCGAGCCTTTCCGCCCTCAGCTTGATTTGCGAGGCGGACTCTTCGCCCGAAATGTACAGTATTCGGCCTTTGGTCTGCGCGGCGGCGGCCGTTTGCAAAAGCAAGGTTGATTTGCCTATGCCCGGTTCCCCGCCCACCAGAACTGCGCTGCGCTTCATGATCCCGCCGCCAAGCACCCTGTCCAGTTCGGCGATCCCGCTTGAAATTCTTGTCTCGTCCTTACATTCAAGCGACGCGAGCGGAAAGGTCTGGGGCATTTTTTTAACTGCCCTGCGATTACCCGTTACGGCCGGAGAGGAATCGGTCTCGATAAGCGTGTTCCATTCGCCGCATTCAGGGCAGCGCCCCAGCCATTTTGGTTCTTCATGCCCGCAGCCCGTACACCGATATATAATTTTGGGAGCTTTCATTTCTAAATAACCATTACCAGTGATGAGTAATCCGCAAGCAAAGAATCGCCTGTGATAAAGCGCATGGGAAAGGTGAGGGCCTGAGCCAGCAGCATGTGGTCAAAGGGGTCTTTGTGAATACTGGAAAGTTCTAAATACGCCTTAAGGCAGTCACTGGTCAGGGGCAGTTCTGTAAAATCATATTTTTTGGCATAGCCAAAGAGTTCTTCCAAATTATGATCCAGCTTGCCGTTTCTTATTTTTGTCGCGATTTCCCATAAAGAGACAGGGCTGTAAAATATCTCTGTCGTGTCAGATTCGATTAGTTCTTTTACCGAAGCAACTCGCTCGGAGTCCCAAAAATACCACAACAAAATATTGGTATCAAGCAGAAAGTTGTTCATTTCTTTTCAAACTCCTCTAAACCTTTCGAATTGTAAAATAAATCGATAATTTCATCCGGCAACGGTTCTTCCAGGTTATCGGGGAGTTTCATTTTTCCTTTCATGCAGCCGCAAGCCTGTTTCCGCCGTTCCGCCCTAATTTTATTTTCACTGACCGCCGTTAGAATAGCCTCCGGTTTGCCGTATGCCCCAATATAGATGGTTTCCCCGGCGGCAGCCCGTTTAACCAGTTTGGACAGGTTGGATTTTGCCTCGTGAATGGGGATTGTTTCTACCTTAAGTTTGGTATTGCTTGTACCATAAATTGTATTGTTCATAATATAAACTTAGCTAAGACCGGGCTAAATGTCAAGTAAATTCTATCCAAAAATTTATCAATGTTGCGCGTAACGCTACTATTGAGAAGTCCGAGCCCTTCCCGCTATTGCCCGAACTGAAAGGGTTTATTTACAAAGAAGACGGCGTAGAGATTGTAATCAGCTAAAGAACTCTGCTATAATGCAGGCATGAAAATAGACGATCCCCGGGTAAAAATAAATCTCGCCGAGCTCGCGGGCGCCCTGGCAGGGACGGATGATCCGGGCCTTGTCAGTGATTTTCTATACTGCCTATTAACGCCGGCCGAAATAGCGGACGTTGCGGCGCGCTGGGCTCTGGTAAAAGAACTTAAACTCAGAACCCCGCAAAGGGAGATCGCCAAAGACCTGGGCATTTCGCTCTGCAAAATAACACGGGGTTCAAGGGAACTAAAAAAGCCGGATTCGGCTTTTCAAAGGATGCTGGCTCATCAGGAGCCCGGGTTAATATGACAGAAAACATGAATCTGCCGCGTGAGCGCTGCGGTTACGGCTTTGTTCCTGACGCCTTCCTGCCGCCGGGCAAGGACGAATACTGGCTTCGGAACACCCATCAGGATCAAAAACCATGGCGCGCCCTTAATCCCGGTGAAATTGAAATTTTAACGGCAAACGGGAATTACTGCGCCGACTGGAACAACTTTCTTGCCGCCGATCCTTTTGATCCAAACCTTATAAGGAATTCATATTTTTACGGCCTTGTCCGCATCGGCGCACTCAGGGACACTCTGCTGAAGCACCACGACTTTTGCGTCCCCTCCGGCATACGGAACAGCACGATCATTTCCTGCGACATAGGCGACGACGCCGCAATTCAGGACTGCGCGTACATCTCCCATTACATTATAGGCGACGGATGCATACTTTCCCGCATTGACGAAATGCAGACGACCAACCACGCGAAATTCGGCAACGGCGCGCTTAAGGACGGCGAAAGCGAGGATGTCCGCGTGTGGATAGACGTAATGAACGAGGCCGGCGGAAGATCGATACTCCCCTTTGAAAACATGACGGCCGCCGACGCCTTCCTTTGGGCCGCTTACAGGGATGATACCCTGTTAATTGAAAAGCTGAAGGACATTACACAGAAGAATTACGGCGGCGTCCGCGGGCGCTACGGGACAATAGGCCAAAGCTCTGTCATCAAAAGCTGTTCCATTATTAAAGATACCGCCGTAGGCCCTTACGCCTATATAAAAGGGGCGAACAAGCTTAAAAACATTACTATACTTTCATCGTATGACGAGCCGACCCAGATAGGGGAGGGCGTGGAACTGGTGAACGGCATTGTAGGCTGCGCCTGCCATGTTTTTTACGGCGTCAAGGCGGTCCGCTTTGTCATAGGGCGGAACTGCAACCTGAAATACGGGGCGCGGCTGATCCATTCGGTGTTAGGCGATAACTCAACCGTGTCCTGCTGCGAGATACTCAATAACCTGATCTTTCCCGTGCACGAGCAGCACCACAACAACTCTTTTTTAATAGCCAGCCTAATACAGGGGCAGTCAAACATCGCGGCCGCCGCCACCATAGGCAGCAACCACAACAGCAGGGCCAACGACGGCGAATTGCGCGCCAGGCGTGGTTTTTGGCCCGGGCTGGCGGTTACCTTAAAACACCCAAGCGTCTTCGCCTCGTTTGTCATTATCGCCAAAGGGGAATACCCCTCTGAGATGAATATACCTCTGCCGTTTTCACTTGTCGCCAACAATGTCCATAAAAACCGGCTGGAACTGTCGCCGGCGTACTTCTGGCTTCACAACCTCTACGCCCTTGAGCGCAACTCGTGGAAATCAAAAGCCCGGGACCGCCGCGTTATAAAACTTCAGCATATTGAGACCGATTACCTTGCGCCTGATACCGCGGAGGAAGTTATTTCCGGCCTTTCAATTCTTGAAAGCTGGCTTGCCGACGCCGGCTATTCGCCGGAAGACATGACCGGTACGGATGACGGCCATGACATCCGCGTGATTCCGTGCAGGCATCTGGAGCACAGCAAGCGCGGACAGGTGGTAAAGTATCCGCTCAGGGCGATTGCCGCCTACCGCCAGATGCTCCGCTGGTACGCGGTCAAAACCATAGCCGTTTTCTTTGACGCCCGGTCTGGTTTGGACTACCCGGGCCTGTGCTCGCTGCTGGGCGGAGGAGGGGAGAGGGTGACCGGTTGGGTGAATATGGGCGGGCAGCTTACCCCGTCTTTCAGGGTGGATCAGCTGCGCCAGGATATTGGCGCTGGCAAACTCAACACCTGGAACGATATACATCATGAGTACGCTTTATGGCAGGATTATTATCCCCTGGACAAGGCCCGGCACGCGTGGGCTGTGCTTGCCCTGTTGAGCGGCGAAGAAAATCCTGAAAACGCCGCTTTTCTTAAGCGGGAATTCGCCGCCGCCGTGGAAATACGGCGGTGGATTAGCGCCCAGATATACGCGTCCAGGGAAAAAGACCACTCAAACCCTTTCAGAAAAGCCACTTTCCGCAATGACGCAGAAATGGAAAAGGTGCTGGGCAAAGCGGGCGATGATTCTTTTGTCCGCGTAGCCCGCGGAGAGGAGAAAATTTTTGAAGAATTGGCCGCCAGGGTTATGGCGCGTATATAAAATGCCGATAATTACAGTATTATGAATAATATTACCATTGAAGATACGATCTTTATAATAGGCATGCGGATGAGAATGATCCGCGATACCCTTCGCCTTAACCCTCCCGCGGATTTATTTTTGGAAAAATCCCTTGACGACCTGTCTTTCATAAATCATGTCCTCATTTCCCTGTCCCAAACGATAAGCGAGAATTCAAGCGGGTTTGTTGACTATTTACTGGATACAGAATGGCAGTTCAGCCAGCTTTTAATTGAATTTTCGATTGATTCCAGCCCGTTCTCAATACGGGCGTTCCCCGATACCCGCGAGAAAATAGCCTCCCTGAGAACGGAAAGCGACACCCGGCGGAAAACGCTTGAAGAATCCTTCGTGCTTGCCGGGGACCTTGCGGAGCCAGTGGTCAGTTCCGCCGAGATGAGCGGCCTTTGGGGTGACAAATAAACGCGCCCCAACAAGGGGCGTTTATCGAACAAATGCGATACGTCACCGCGCACAAAAAAGCCATTGTAAACAATAATGCCGG
>Ga0268262_10002370_pt1 | contig 21829 bp, 16 predicted proteins | sample TergutNc150P3_FD_190354 | JGI IMG/M metagenome (GOLD analysis project Ga0268262, IMG submission 190354) | Nasutitermes corniger P3 segment gut microbial community from laboratory colony in Florida, USA - Nc150 P3 (SPAdes) (version 2) | ecosystem: Host-associated > Arthropoda: Insects >... | reverse complement strand
CCAGCCGCGCGTACTCGTGCGAATGGGGTTTAAACCGCCGATATAATTATGGAATTTCCTTATTATATATAGCTCTGCAACTGCTGATTCTACCCTGCCCCGCCGTTGCCCAAGAGCCTGAAAACAGACCCGCCGTGGCCGCCTACGTTACCGGCGACATACCCGACTACCAGAAGGAGTTCGTCGGCACATACCTTATAAACGCCCTAATTAACAGCGGAACCGATATAAACGACGAAAACGCCGCCGAATTCCTCGCCACAGTAAACAAAGAACAGTCTAAACTCAAATATATCCTTCTAAATGACAGTCTGATCTGCGAATTGGGCCGGAAATCCGGCGTCCGGTACATCTGCGCGGTCTCCGTAATGGCCGCTCCGTCCGATGCCTTCACGCTCTCAGGCCGCGTGATCAGCGTCAAAACCGGGAAGTCCAGGTTCAACGGCGAAGCCTCCGGGCCGAAAATCACAATGGGCAGCCTCGCCCAAGTGGCGGAAACGCTCTTGGAAAAGATGTTCGACGGCCAAAATCCTTTCGCCGGACAAACCGCGCCGCCCGAAGCCGCCGCAACCAATCCCGCCGACAGCACCGCCGAAATCGTTACCGTTGATACCGAAACCGAGACCGCCGATATTGTCGATACCGTCGCCGTCAAGCCCCCCTCCATGCGTGTGAAATACGTAGCCGTGGTGGAGACGGAGATAGATGCCCAATCCGGCGCGTCCGCCGAATTGACCTCCGCCGACGCCAGACTGGTGACAGCCGAACTCCGCCGGGAAGCCGTCAAGAACCTGCCGCGGGGCCGATACAACGTCATGACCTCGGAAACCGTCTACGCCCAAGGCAGCGCCGTTTTAGAGAAGTGCGCCGACGAAAATTGCGTTATCATCCTCGGAAACGCGATCGGCGCGGATTTCATCGTCCGGGGGACCATCAGCAAAGTGCAGACAAGATTCTCCCTGTCGGTCGAAATCTACGAAACCGAAGACGGAAACTTAGTCGCCTCCTCCGACCCAATCCGCTCTGAGAGTCTCGGCGACCTGCTGGAACAAGCTAGAGTGATTTGCGCCGAAATGTATAAATCATTTGTAACCGCCACCACCCCTCCGCCTGAACCCGCCGCTCCCCCGGCAACGCCGCAAGTCGTTATCCAAGAACCGGATACACCGCTGTGGAAACTGCACAAAATGGGCATAGACATCAGCGTCGGCGCCGGAGGTATAATCACAAGCGGGTTCGGCGGCGGAATGACGTGGCCCGACGGAAGCCGCGTCGCAATGCCCTACACCGCCTTCGGCGTGTACCTGTTCCTAGACGCCGTATACGCCGAGGCTTTCCTCGGCTACACCGATGGCAACGGAAAATGGGAGAGCCAAAACGTCGACAATCCCCAAGACTTGCCGTGGATGCCCCGCACCGACATAAACGCCGGTCTGTTCGCCAAATACCCGTTCGCCATCTACAAACGAATAAAACTCTTCCCGCTCTTGGGGCTGGGCTACGAGATGTCTATAACCGGCAGACTCAAAAACGTAAACGGCAGCGACTACGTATTCGACGGGACAAACAACCACCCCGAAGCGAATTCACTGAGTTCGCTTTGGGTCAAATTCGGCGGGGGGATTGATTTTGACATGGGGAAGAGCATCTATTTGCGCTCGGAACTGACCTACGGCCTGAGAGCCGCGAATTTGTTTGAATGGTTTTGCGCGGACAGGGTGCAATCCGGCGCGTGGGCGGAGTTCGGTCAGGGGGTCGGGGTGAAGGTCGGGGTGGGGGTTAGGCTGTGATTAGGATTATAGGATTTTAAAGAATGTCTGAACTAGGATTAGTAGGATTTAAAGGATTATAGGATTAAAAAGATTAAAAGATTAACGGGGAGAGATTATGAGAAAGACGATTTTACGGGTGATGTATTCCGCTGTGCTTGCCACGATCATCTGCATCGGGTGCGGCGGGGACGACGGGGGGCAAACGAATAGTTTGAAGGTCAGCGATCTACTCAACGCGATTACCGGCGGGGGGACGCAACCTACACAAACTACCTACACGCTCACAGTAAATGTCTCTCAGGCGGAGGGCGGCAGCGTGTCGCGAAATCCGAACAAGACGTCTTACAATCCCGGCGAGTCGGTTACTCTGACGGCAACACATACGGACGGCTATAGGTTCACCGGATGGTCCGGCAACGCGAATGATACTACCGCCACAGTAACCGTTATAATGAACAGCAATCTAGAGTTGAATGCCAATTTTGTTTCTACTGCTGTCATCACGTACACCCTCACAGTCGTATTAGAACCGAGCGTTGGCGGGAATGTATTACGCGAACCTAATCTGACTGTCTATCGCGCCGGAGAAGAGGTTAAAGTAACAGCTGCCGCTTTGAGCGGGTATACATTTACCGGATGGTCCGGCGACGCGAATGGGGCGAACACCACAGTAATAGTAACCATGAACCGAGACCTGACAATAACCGCAAATTTCCAACAACAAACATATTCACTATCCATAAGTGCGAATCCGGCATCCGGCGGCACGGTATCACGCGACCCGCAAAAAACCGCATATACCTACGGCGAGCAAGTTACCGTAACTGCCACGCCCGCAAAAGGTTACACCTTCAATGGTTGGGCGGACAATGCCGCGCCCGCAAACCAATCCGTAACAGTCACCATAGACGGCAACAAAACGCTGACGGCAATCTTTGAACAACAAACATATAAACTCACGACAACCGCATCGCCGAATGGCTACGGCTCCGTATTGCGCAACCCAAACAAAGAAACATACACATACGGAGAACAAGTTACCGTGACGGCGACACCCGCCGCCAAGAGCGGCGACAAATACTACTCGTTTACCGGCTGGGCAGGCGCGTTAGAATCTACAAGCAACGAAGTAACGCTCACAATGGACGGCAACAAGACGCTGACCGCCAAATTCCAACAGGAATCCGTACCCTCATACACACTCGCGACCATCACTAATCATGATGTCGGCACAAAAATATCCCGCAACCCAGACAACGCTTCATACAAAGAAGGCCAAACGGTCACAGTAACGGCTCCAACAAACTTAAGCGGGTACGAATTTACCGGATGGTCCGGCGCGTCAACGTCCGCAAACCCAGTCGTAACAATCATAATGGACGGTAACAAGACGCTGACCGCTAACTACAAACAGAATGATTACACACTCACAGTTGAGATATATCCCGCCAATAGCGGTTCCGTGTCCCGTAACCCAAACAATAACGCCTACACGTACAACCAAACGGTCACCTTAACCGCCACACCTGCCAACGGCTACAAGTTTACCGGATGGTCCGGCGCGGCGACGGGTATAAGCACAAACGCGACAGTTACAATGAATAGCAATAAATCGCTAATCGCCAATTTTGAACAAATCACATACTCGCTTGAAACCCCTGTAAGCCCGTCTGGCGGCGGTTCCGTGTCCCGCAGCCTAAACAAAGACGTCTACAATTACAACGATCCGGTTACCCTGACGCCTATGGCGGCAAGTTGCTACACGTTTACAGGTTGGTCAGGCGACGCGACCGGTACAACAAATCCATTGGGGATTACAATTAATGGCAACAAAAAGATAACCGCCAACTTCTCCCAACTTGGTCCGTACACACTCACGACAAACGTATCTCCGGCGGGCGGCGGCTCTGTGTCGCGTAGCCCGAACCAAACAAACTATACGTGCGGGACGAGCGTTACCGTAACGGCTGCGGCGGCGAGCGGTTATACGTTTACGGGATGGTCGGGAGCGTCAACTTCCACAAACGCGAGCGCGGCGATTACGATGGACGGCAATAAGACACTGACGGCCAATTTTCAGTTGATTCCGATTCCTCAGTACACACTCACGACTAGTGTGAACCCATCAGGCGGTGGGACAGTGTCGCGTAGCCCAAACCAGACGAGTTACGAGTCAGAAACATCGGTTCTCGTGACCGCTACACCGAATACAGGATACGAGTTTACCGGATGGTCGGATGCGACATCGGGGACGACAAATCCAGTGACGATTACGATGAATGGCAATAAGACGTTGACGGCGAATTTCCAGCAGATACCGTACACCGTGACAGTTTCAAGCACCGGTATAGGTGCGTCTATTGGCGGTAGCTACGTGGCAGGCACGACAGTTACCATAACGGCTGGAACTGCGCCGTCCGGTTATGTATTCAAAAATTGGACGACAACAAGTAGCGGCGTAACATTTGCCAACGCTAACAGCGCTACGACTACATTTATCATGCCGACAAACGCAGTAATAGTAACGGCGAACAATGTAACGGGTATAACAGACTCCAGAGATAGTAAGACATATAGGACAGTAAAAATAGGCAGTCAGAATTGGATGGCTGAGAATCTTAATTATGCGGTGGATAGTTCTTGGTGTTATGGCGATAATTCCGATAATTGCGCGAAGTACGGGAGGTTGTATCAGTGGTCGTCGGTGATGGGTATAGAAGCAAAGTACAATGACGAGATATGGAATGGTAGCGACGTAAAACGTAAAGGGGTGTGCCCGACCGGATGGCATTTGCCGTCTCTTCAGGATTGGGATAAATTGATGACGGAGGTGGGTGGTTCTTCTACGGCAGGGAATAAACTAAAATCAATGAGCGGTTGGTATAGTTATAGTGGTATTAGCAGTACTGATGAGTATGGATTTTCGGCCCTGCCTGGTGGCGCCCGCCGCTACTACGAAGGCACAATAGGTACTACCGGCAACAACGGCTTCTGGTGGACGGCTACGGAGAAATATAGCGGAATTGCTTGCTATCAGCGAATGCACTTTGCCAGCGACAACGTGTTCGAGAGCTTCACCGACAAGGTCGCTGGCTTTTCGGTGAGGTGTCTCCAGGACTGAAGCGCGGTGCGGTAGCGTAGCAACCGCACCCCGTCGAAGTTAGCCGCGTAGCGGCAACATGTTTATCTAGGTGAAGCGGATGAATATAACTATAAAAACACCGAGATTTGTGTTGAACAAATATGGAGGTATGTCAAATGAAAACCTTTTTTGAGGAATATAAATGGTGGCTAATAATCGTATTTGTTACACCGCTTGTTGTATCGTATGCTTGGTTCACATGTGACGGATTTATTCCAATAGGTGATATTAATAAGAGCTATTGGCTTACTTTTTGGGGTGGATTTTTAGCGTTTTATGGGACATTTTTTCTTGGTTTGGTTACTATTTGGCAAAACAAACAATTTAGTGAACAAAACAAACAGCTATTAGATATTGAAAATAGTAGGCAATGTTGTAATGTTGTTTTAAGAAATAAAAATACAAATAAAGATCGTGACCTCTCGGAAACCCCCACTACCTTGTCGAACGACGGCGGTAATTATGTAGATAATAAATACGCTATGCGCCTAGTTATTGCACACCATGGTGATGCTATGCTAACAAAAATAAAAATTACTTTTCCTGATAATAAAATCTTTTCAAGCCACATTGTTCTTGCTAAAGGAGAGACCAAATATGTTGAAATTAAAATACCTAACGGTTTAGATTACAAAGAAAAGGCAAAAATCTTGTTTATAAGTTGTAATAATGCTGTAACGTATGGAGACTTTAAAGTAAGGCCTATTGATATGAATAGAGCGAAAATAGAATACTATCATTTTTATGGATTACAAAGAAAATAAGATCAAACAGAGTGTTCATTAATATGGACACACCCATACGGTGTGCAAACCCCGCCAGAAATCTGCAACAGCCCAGCCTCCCCCGCCCGACCATCCCGCGGGTCTTGCGTGGTCGGTCTCCGTCTGCGGTCATCCCTTCCTCACCCGGTCACCAACACAGGAAAACAGGAATCAATAAACGTTTTTTTATTTGCCAAGCACGTCGCCCATATATTATTTTAGAATCGGTGATTTTGTTGCCAAATACCAACGTGTTGGAGGGATATGATGGGAGGCAAAGAGCTTATCTCAGAGTCAAACGGTGATGAATCGGTTTTTTACGAGCAAGTCTCGGAGTTGCTCGCCTCGGCGCGTCGGTTCGCCAAACAGCAACTAGATAGCGTCATCGTTGCTACTTATTATGAAATGGGGCGAATGATTGTTAAGCGTGAGCAGCAGGGTCAAAAGCGGGCGCAGTATGGCGCAAAGTTGATAAAGGGATTGTCGGAGTACCTCAGCGAACGGCATGGCAAGGGCTTTTCCGTTGTAAATTTGAAAAGCATAAGAAAATTTTACTTGGTTTACGCGCCGTCAATAGGGCAGACACTGTCTGCCTTTTCTGAAAAACGCGGTTCGCGGAGATATGTTTTTGACGAAAAAGCGCAAAAAGAGCAAACACTGTCTGCTAAATTTAATTTGGGGTGGTCGCATTACCAAATTTTGATGCGGATTGACGATGAAGCCGCCCGCCGTTTTTACGAACTCGAGGCGATGAACCAACAATGGTCGGTCAGGCAATTGCAGCGTCAGGTCGGCAGTTCGCTCTATGAGCGGTTGGCGCTTTCCCGCGACAAAGACAAGGTTATGGCGTTGGCAAATGAGGGGCAGGTCATAGAAACACCACGCGATATATTCAAAACGCCGTATGTGCTGGAGTTTACCGGACTTGAGGAACGATCAGAATACAGCGAAACTGAGCTTGAGCAAGCCATGATAAATAATTTGCAAAAGTTCCTTTTAGAACTAGGTAGAGGTTTTCTGTTTGAGGCGCGGCAAAAGCGGTTCACCTTTGACGAAGACCACTTTGTAGTGGATTTGGTCTTCTATAACAGACTGCTTCAATGCTATGTGCTGATTGACCTCAAAACCGGAAAGCTGAAACACCAAGATTTGGGTCAAATGCAGATGTATGTAAACTATTTTGATCGTTACGTCAAGACCGACGCTGAGAAACCGACTGTAGGCATTCTGCTGTGCAAGGAAAAGAACGACAACATTGTCGAATTAACCCTGCCGAAAGACGCGAACATCTACGCGGCGGCGTACAGCCTTTATCTGCCTGACAAAGCGCTTCTGCAGCGTAAGCTCGCAGAGTGGGTTGAGGAGTTTGAGGAAGAACACGGGGGGAACGGCAAATAAAATGCGGGGTCGGTCTCCGTCTGCGGTCATTGATCATCTTATTTAAAATCTAATAAGTCATTGATATATAAAGAATTATATTGACGTCACTGCTTGAGCGACGCGATGATGGCCTCCACGTCCCGCGCCGTCCCCGGGTCGCTCCCGATCATCTCTTTTACGACCTTTATGGCATGTATGACTGTGGTGTGGTCTCTGCCGCCGAAGTTCAGGCCGATGGATATCAGGCTGTGGTTTGTCAGTTGTTTGGAGATATACATTGCCACTTGCCTGCACATGGCCACCTCTTTTCTTTTGTTCTTTTCGAGTACGTTATTCACCGGGACGCTGTAGAAGGCGGCGGTTTTTTCTATTATGCGGTCTATGGACACTTTTGATATTTCGGGGGTTTTGATGGTGTCTTTGAGAGCGTCTTTGGCCAGGTCTAGCGTGATGTCTTCGCCGCCGCCTTTTACCAAGGCCAGCCCGTAGATGGTGCGTATCGCTCCCTCCAGCGCCCGGATGTTTGACGGGACGTTTTCGCCGATGTAGTATAGGATCTCCTCCGGGAGGCTTAGGTTCCATGTTTCCGCTTTTTTGTTTAGGATGGCGACGCGCATTTCCAGGTCGGGGGGCAGGATGTCTACGGAGAGGCCGCTTTGGAAGCGCGAGGTCAGGCGGTTTTCGAGGCCTTTCAGGGAGGCGGGCGGGACGTCGGAGGTCAGGACGATCTGTTTTTTGGACATATAGAGGGTATTATATATATGGAATAGCTCCTCCTGCGACTTCTCCCCGCCGGCGAGGAACTGTATGTCGTCCATGAGCAGAACGTCGCTTTCGCGGAAGAGGGAGGAGAACTCCCGGATGTTGCCGTTTTGGAGGGCATCCACGAACATCATGCGGAATTCCTCGGAAGAGGTGTAAATTACGACGCGTTTAGGGTCGTTTTTCAGGATGTGGTTGCCGATGGACTGCAGAAGGTGCGTCTTGCCCAGGCCCGACCTGCCGTAGATCAGCAGGGGGTTGAAGTCGGTCTTCCCCGGCGCCTCGGCTACGGCCTTGGCCGCGCTGTAGGCGAATTCGTTGCTTGCGCCCACGACGAACTGTTCGAGCGTAAAATTTTCGTTAAGCCGCGGGAGCGGCCTTGGCGTTTGCATAGCTTCCGCATTACCTGATGTTTTTGTGAATATCGACGGCATCGGGCACGACAATAGGAATATAAATCAAGGCGCGGGAACGCGGCGTTAAAATTAAAAATTAAAAATTTGACATTTTATCCGGCGGCGATGTATATTTGGTAAACGCTGACGGTTTTTAAAAACGCAAGATAAGGAGCGGTTTCATGAAGAGGACTTTTCAGCCGTCCAATAGGAAGCGGGCCAACAAGCACGGGTTTCGGGAGAGGATGTCTACGGCCAACGGCCGCAAGGTGCTCAGCGCTCGCCGTGCCAAGGGCCGCAAGCGCCTGACGGTCTCCGACTCGCTGTAATAAGCGCGGATGCGGGAAACGTTGCGGTTCGGCAAGGCCCAGAAGATCAAAAAGAGGGGCGAAATATCCCGGCTGTTCAATGAAGGACGGCGGTGGGAGTGTCCTTGTTTTGTCTTAATATACGGGATAAACAACCTAGAATGCGATAGGTTGGGGGTCATTGTGTCGAAGAGGCTCGGGAACGCGGTCGAGCGCAACAGGATGAAACGCGTGTTCAGAGAGATTTTCCGCCTAAACATAAGGCGTCGCCCCCCCTTTTTCGACGTACTGATCAAACCGCGTACCGGTGTGGAAGCGGGTAAACAAGGGGCGACGGTGTTCAGCGCCGCCGAACAGGCGGTCTTTTTTAACGAGTGGCGGGAATCGGCAAAGGCGGGGGGCGGTTAACCGGGGGTTGGTATGGAAAGTCGCTTTTCAATAATAAACGGTTACAAACGGGCTTTCGCGGGGGCGGCTTTCGCCTTGATACAGAGCGTAAAAACACTCTTCCTGATGCAGGGCGCGGTGTGTAAATTCGAGCCGTCTTGCGCATGTTACGCCAGAGAGGCCATAAGTGTGTTGCCGTTGCACTTGGCGGTGATAAAGATTATTTGGAGGGTGTTGCGTTGTAATCCGTTTTCTAGGGGCGGATTTGATCCGGTCGTCAAGCTGCATAATGAAAGGCGTTTTAAGTGAACAAAAACACGGTAGTCGCGTTCTTGCTGATTGCGCTCTCGGTGATCTTCTTCAACAGCTCGCTGTGGAACAATTTTTGGTACGGGAAGATACTTAAGAAACCCGTTCCGACGCTCCAAACGCCGAAGCAGCGTGCCGCCCAAAACGCGTCGCCCGACATCGGCGACGGCAAAGACAGCGTCGCGATAAAGATCATCCCGCCCAATGACAATGCGGCGTCGCCGGCGGCAAATAGCGCCGACAGCGTGACCGCCGCCGCGGCGATTCAGTTTGTCGAAGATACTCTGACCGTCGAAACAAATAGGCTCATCGCGTCCGTCAGCACAAGGGGCGGGCGGATCATCTCTTTGAAGATGAAGGACTACGAGTACGCCCCCTCCGCCCGCAAAAAAGGTCTTGTGGATTTGCTTTCCACAGGCAGCGTAGGCGGCGCGCAGCTCTCTATTAATAACGAGTCGTTCGACAGCGCGTTTTTTTCCGTTATTAAAATCGATACCGGAAGCGGCGCGCTCCAAAGCGTTATCCTTGAAGCCAAATCGTCGTCCGGCAAATCGGTACAAAAAGAGTTTTCATTTGCCGACGACACTTACAGAATCGGCTACGCCGTTCGGGGCGAGGCCGTCGTCGGTCAGAAAGTCAGAGTCGGCTGGGCGGGCGGGATAGAGGACTCCGAGGCGTCGCAGGATATCCCGTTCGGCGGCACAATCGACAAAAGGCGCGCCCACTACTCCGACGGGCGCAGCGTGAACCACTTCGAGATGAACAAGAGGGGCAAAGAAGAGCCGTCGGGGAGTTACCGCTGGGCGGGGATGAGTTCCAAGTACTTCTTCATTGCGCTCGTCGCCGACTCGCTCCGCGACGCAGACATTGTGATTGAGGGGCGAAACGCCGCGGCCAAACAACAAGGCTCGTCAAAAGAAAAGGACAAAAATCAAGAGATTGATTACTCCGTGTACTATGGGGCCGACGCGCCGTCCGGCGAAGTCAACGACTGGATTTACGCCGGCCCGAGCAAAGTGGGCGAGTTATCGCGTCATAATCTGAAGTTTGAGAAGACGCTGTTCCCGGTGCTGAGCTGGGCGCGCTACATTTTTTGGTCGGACTTATGGTTTCCGCCGATTGCGGAGATCATACTCAAGCTCCTGATCTACTTCCATAAGCTCTTAAGGGATTACGGTTTAGCGATATTCCTGCTCACGTTGCTCTCGAAGGTCGTCACCTACCCGCTCACCCAAAGCAGCAATAAATCTATGATGCGAATGCGCGACCTCCAGCCCAAGATCGCGGCCCTGCGCCAGAAGTACGGCAAAGGCAACCAGCAGAAGTTCAGCGAGGAGATGATGGCGCTCTACAAGGCCGAGGGCATAAACCCGCTAAATCCCGGATGTCTGCCGATGTTCTTGCAGATGCCGATATTCATAGCGCTTTTCGTGGTGTTAAGAAAAGCGGTGGAACTGCGCGCCGCCCACACGTACCTGATCCCGTGGGTAAAAGACCTGTCGCAGCCGGAGGCGCTTTTCACGCTGCCGTTCTCCATACCGCTCTACGGCGCGAACGTCGCGCTCATGCCCATACTCATGGCCGCGCTGACCTTCTTCCAGCAAAAGCAGGCGATACAAGACCCGAACCAAAAGGCCATGGTCTACATGATGCCGGTCATCATGCTTGTTATGTTCAACGGGTTCCCGGCGGGCGTGGTGTTCTATTGGACGCTGTCGAGCGCGCTGGGGCTGGTTCAGCAGAAATGGCTGCTGCCCAAACCGGCGGCGGCGCCGGCGGGAGCGGAGCACCATAAAGCGCCGGTTAAAAAGGTCGGGCAGCAACATACGGTAAGCGGCGGTAAAAGGCATACGAAGAGAAGGTAAATTTTTGGGGCCTGTCCCGCAAATCCTACCAACACAGTATAGAAAAGGCGCTAGATTGATAATAAAACCCGCCGCGGTCGCGTAATATTCACAAACACAAAAAAACAATTGGATATTTCACCACCCACAATGTATATTTAGTAGCTTATGAACAAGCCGAACATGCCGATTATCGAAGAGGGGAGCTTGGCGCTCTATCTCAAGGAGATAGGGAAGCTGCAGCCGCTCACCTCCGAACGCGAGGCGGAGCTGGCCGCCAAGATCAAGAACGGCGACCGCGCGTCGTTGGACGCGCTCATCAAGGCCAACCTGCGCTTCGTGGTCAGCGTGGCCCGAAACTACCAGAATCAGGGACTCTCCCTCTGCGACCTCATAAACGAGGGCAACATGGGGCTTGTGAAGGCGGCAAAGCGTTTCGACGAAAAGAAAAATTTCCGCTTCATCTCTTACGCCGTGTGGTGGATCAGGCAAGCTATCCTGCAAGCATTGGCGGAACAGTCGCGGATTATGCGTCTGCCGCTCAACCGCGCCGGCGCTATCCACAAGATCAGCAAGATGCAGATTGAGCTTGAGCAGCGCCTCAACCGTATGCCCGATACCGCCGAGATCGCCCGCGAGCTTTCGATGACGGAGGCCAACGTTCAGGAGACCATCTCCATATCGAACAGCCACGTCTCGCTCGACGCGCCCATAAAGGACAACAGCGGCTCCACGCTCATAGACCTTATAGTCAATACGCCGGAGAGCAGCGGGCCTGACGAAAACATCCAGTCGATGTCTATGCACGAGGAGATCAGGCAGATGCTGGACGGACTGACCGACCGCGAGCGGGACATTATCAAGCTGTACTACGGCATAGACCACGACAACGCCTACACGCTGGACGAGATAGGGCGGAAGTTCAAGATCACGCGGGAACGGGTGCGCCAAATAAAGACCAAGGCGCTCCACCGCCTTAAGAGCGCCCAGGGAGTAAAGACCACAACGCGCCGCCGCAGGGCCAAGCAGGTGCGGCGATAATCCGTGCGGGCGGGCGGAATATTTATTATATTGATAATTGGTGTGCAGTACGATAGCGGTATGCGTTGCGCGGACGACGCGATGCGCCGAGATGTTTCACATCACACACAAGGATCAATGCAAATGAAAAGAGCGAAACTTTTTACGGCGGCGGCCATTTGCGCTACGGTAGCGTGGACCTGCGCGCCCAAGCCCACCACGGTGGATTTCAACAACGTCCCGAACAACGAGCGTTGCCAATACATGAAGGACGCCTGCAAAGAGGCGCAAGCCTTTCAGGATCAATACGAGCGTATGAGTTCTGAGGAGAAGAAGGAAGCCAAGGTCATCCTCAACGCCTACATCCAGCAGTGCGAGGGCGCCCAAGAGCTATGCAGAAAGAGCGCTGAATGACCCGTATATTAAAGACGGCGGCTCTCTGCGCCATAAGTACAATCCTTGCCGTTTCATTAGCCGCGTCGTGCACGCCCCGCTCCGCCCGCGCCGGTAAAAGCGCGTCTACCGAAAAAAAAGCGGTTGTATCGCCTAAGCAGGAGGTCAATCTAGTATCCGCGACCGAAACCGGACGCTCCGGGGACTTTATCGTGGATGAGGAAAAAAGATTCGCCGACAGCCTGCGCAGGGCGGAATTTGAACAGATAGATATCGAGGATACGCTCATAAGGAGAGCCGAGGAGAAGCGGCGGGCGGCGGAACAACCCATAGCCGGCGGGAGAGCGGCCATCTACCTGCAACGCGGTTTTTTGGACGACGCCGTAGCCGAGATGATCCGCATGAACCCGTTCGGGCGCGACGGTACGGAGCGCAGACTGTTCAACGTAACCGACTCGACCCACAGAAGGCTTGAGTTCACGCTGACGCAGGTGATAAAACGCGCCAACGGGCGGCGTTTGACCGCTCTTGACTTTGTGGAGCTTTGGTCGTGCCACCTGAAAGAGCGTCCGGCGCAGGGGCTGGCCCTCTTCCGCAACGTGCAGGGCGCGGAGGGCTACGTGAGCGGCAAAGAGCCGCTGGTTGGCGGGCTGAGCGCCGCCGACGAGCAGACGATCCGCATCCGCCTTGCCAAACCCGACCCGCTGGCGTTCCAACGCCTCCGCACGCCCGCCCTCATAGGCGGCCCGTTTATGCTTGGCCCCTACTACTCAGCCGGATCGGCGGCGGACGGCGCGGTAAAATTGCTGCCCAACCCGAACAGCCCGTCGGGAGAAACCGCGTACCTCGCTGAGTGCACGGTACATCTCGGCGGCGACCCGGACGCGATAACTTCTTTCACGCACGGCAAATACGCCGCGATGACGCTCTACTCCGCGGCGGACATAGAGGCCGCAAAAACGGAGCTAGAAGGCAAAGCGATGTTGGTAAGACTCCCGTCGGACAGATACTTCTTGGCCAGCAAATCCGCCAACGATCAGCTGCGCACATTCATACGCGGCGCCGTGAGCGGCATGGACCTCCTCAAAGACGTTGTCAAAGCCGAAGGCGAAGAGATCTTCTGCGTGACAGCCCACGAGGCCTCGACAGGGCCGAAACCCGGCCGCACCCCGCCGCCGGAACTGCCAAAACCGATAAAACTCATCTACCGAAACGACGACCCGATATCTGTAACCATTGCCGAAAAACTCCGCGCCGACTTCACCGGCGCCGGTCTGGCGACGGACGCCATCGGCGGCAACGCGGAGACGTACGAGAAGACGCTCGTGAGCGGAAGGTACGACTGCGCCGTCGGCTGGGCGCCGGAGGCGGTACTGGAAAATCTGACGGCGCAACTGCACTTCGCGTCAATATGGTTCGGAGACGAGACGGACTCGCGGGTGCGTCTCGGGGAGTATAGGGAGATTCCGCTCTTTTCCGTCAATAACTATATGCTGCTGCGAGACGACACCCGGCTCTACGGAGATCGCGTTGGGGGGATGTGGAGCAAGGGGAATAAGTAGGCAGGCGACGGAAATATAGTCGGCGGTGAGGAGAAAAATTTATTATGACGGGTACGAATGTAAAAAACAAACCGTTGCCGATAGGCAACTCTTTTTTTGACCGCGTAATCGAAAAAGGGTCTTACTATGTCGACAAGACGCTGTTTGTCAGAGACCTTATAGATAGAGACGCCGTAGTCACCCTTTGTACTCGTCCGCGCCGGTTTGGTAAGACGCTGAACCAAACGATGTTGCAATGTTTCTTTGAAGACACGGCGCCGATAGGCGGCAAGGATACGCGAGCGCTGTTTCGCGGACTGAAGATAGAAGAGGCCGGCGAGCGGTACATGGAATACCAGGGCAAGCATCCGGTGATATTCCTAAGCTTCAAAGACATAAAAGAGGAAAACTTTGACCTTTCGTATAACCTGCTGAAAGACTGTGTTGCCGATGAATTTAAGCGGCACGTTTACGCGACAGAAAAAATTTCCGATAGCGGCGACATAGAAAAGTTTAAAAGAATATCATCCGGTGCCGGTTCTATTAACGATTACACCCAATCGCTCAAATTTTTAAGCAAATGTTTGGAAAATTACCACGGCAAAAGGGCCATAATCTTAATTGACGAGTACGATGTTCCGCTTGAAAATTCTTGGGCGTGTTCCTCCCGTTTTTATGATAAGATGGTCGGTTTCATCCGTCCGCTCTTGAGTAGCGCGCTCAAAGACAACCCGCACCTGCAATTAGCCGTGATGACCGGATGTCTGCGGATTTCTAAGGAGAGCATTTTTACGGGATTGAACAATTTGGAAGTGATTTCGATACTTAATAAATATTATTCCGAATACTTTGGTTTCACTCAGAATGAGATAAATGCCATGCTGCAATACTATGGACTAGAGGACAAGAGAGAAATCGTCAGGGATTGGTACAACGGTTATCTGTTTGGAAATACGGAAGTGTATAATCCGTGGAGTTCCGTGCGAGTTGTGGACAGCTGGCTCGCGGATATAAATGAATATCCCGCGCCGTATTGGGCCAATACCAGTAGAAACGATATTGTCCGCAGATTGATAGAAATCGCCGATGCCGAAATGAAAACCGATTTAGAAACACTGATGGCCGGCGGTATAATATCAAAACCGATTCACGAGGATATCACGTATGATGAAATAGATATGGATAAAGATAAAGACCGCAATAACTTCTGGAACTTTTTGTTTTTCACCGGCTATCTGAAAACAGTAGGTGAACACATGGATGATGTACAAAAAGTTTTGGATTTGTCTATTCCTAACATAGAAGTACAGTACATTTACAAAACCAAAATACAGGACTGGTTTAAGGAAAATGTCAGCCGGAAAGATTTTAATCCATTATACGAAGCGCTTTTAAACGGCGACGCGCAATCGGTACAGGAAGAGTTGAGCGACATTCTTTTAGAAACCATCAGTTATCTGGACGCTAAGGAGGACTTTTATCACGGAATAACGCTTGGCGTGCTCGCCGGAATGCGTAATTTTACCGCAAAGTCCAATCGTGAAACCGGTACCGGTCGGTGTGATATTGTTCTGAGGCATACCAGCGGTCGAGGCAAGGCCATCATACTCGAGCTAAAATGTACGGCCGATATGCGCGAAATAGAAAAAAAGTGCGAAGAGGCGGTAAAGCAAATAGAAAACGGCAAATACGCCAAGGAATTGGAAACGGAGTGTTACACCGATATTATCAAGTACGGAATTGCGTTTTGCAAGAAGAGCTGTGAGGTAAGGAGGGCGCCGACCTAAACCGCAGAAAAAGTAGAATTTTTAGGATTATGTTGATTTTTAGCTAAGAATTTAGTATATTAATAAAAAAGGAGGTTTTATGAGCGCAACGTCATTGGCAAGAAAATGTAATGAGACGTTTGATGTGGTTGAAGAAACTAAATCCGCAGAGGTGTCTATTGTGCATAGAGTTGCGTCCGATGAAGAAGTAAACACGGCATCATCGTATATTCTAGCCGAACACATAGAAGCATACAAAGAGTTAGCGAAATATGATGCAAATTAACACGGAACAGGTTAAAAAGCTCCACAAAGAAATCATCGACAACACAAGCGGTTCATACGGCGTCCGGGATGAAGGTTTACTTGAAGCGGCGTTAGCTAGTGCGTATCAATCCTTTGGCGGGGAGGATCTTTATCCGTCTGTGACGGCTAAAATAGCCCGTATTGCTTTTGGAATTATACGCAACCACCCGTTTATTGATGGCAACAAACGTATAGGTACAACGGTTAAAGTCGGAGACACCGAAATCGTTAAACAATATATCCAGACAATCTCAATGCTCTTCTAATTTCATTTTTCCAACCACCGTACTTGTCAAATGGGACGTAAACAATGCCATCATTGTCACCAGCAAATTCCAATTTTGTTCTTTCTGTATTATTTTTTAACAAAACGATAACGTTTTCCCGACCGAGTTTTGCCGAGAAATACCCATGTTCAAAAATGACGTTCTGCCTTGCTCTAGGCCTCAAACGTATATATGGAGTATTCTTAACACCACCGATATCATCTGGAGTATATAAAATTATCGCAAAATCAACGTCAGAATACATTTCCAACTTCTCAATTATGGTACAGCCTCTACTAGGTTGTTCGGAGAGAATAATTGCTTTTATGTTGAGACTTTCAATATAACGGGCAACAGTATCTTTGCCCTCATGTCCGTGAACAATAAATACTTTATCAAAAGTTCTGCCTCTCATTAGTTTGAGTAATATTTTTATCGCATTTAGTTGTTTTATACTTATGCCATTCTCAAGTAATTTACACTCACAAACGCGGCAAATATTGCTACGAATTGCGAATATAATGCTATATTTACTGTATTGACCAGCATCGAAAAAGCAACTCTCTGGTCGGTTTATATGGTTGAAATGATCATATATATCCATTGACGTCAATCTTGCACTATACCAAGCAAAAAATTTTGCTATTAGCATTATCAGGTAATTTTCCAACCTTACGGAAATATATTTATCCAAACCGCCAACGGAAATAACCCGGAAATTATCCTTGGCATGTGCAAACCAATTATTTTTAAACCGTTTATCGGTGATAATAATATACGGGGTTTTTGTGTTAGATAATATGTTTTTCACACCGGTTAAAAAAAACGTATCCCAAAACACGTCATTATTAACGCTATTGGATTCGAAAGAATCTTCTGTTGGTGTATCATTTGTGGCAAACACCTCAGAGTTTTTTATACAATCGCAGACTTCTTGGTTTATAACAAAACTACTTTTATCAATCAAACGAAACTCACTTTGATGAGCATTCATCTTTTCGATTGTTTTATCGACACAATCTTTCACATGTGGACAATTCGAATCAAGATAAACATGAAAACTAATCATTTTAGACCACCTTTCAAAACGCTAAGTTTTTATTTTTTTAATACATAATTAACAGTTACATTAGGTCCCAATCCAAAAACACACACTGCACTTAAAATAAACACTCCTTTCATAATTGAGTTTGACCGTGAAGGACGTGTCTGCTTCTCTCACGGAATCGATAACTTGTTATCGTATATCAAATCACCATGTGGTGATACTGCAAAAGTTAAAAACAGTACTGTGTCTAACCGCCGCCCCAACAAGCGATGGCGGCGCTCCGCGCCAACCCATAGCTCAAATTGGTGAACTAGGGGGACAACGACACAAGGCGGAAGCCTAAGAAATTGTAGCTACGGCCGGGGTAGTTGCCGTCGCGATTAGAGACACGGCAACCCTTCGCGCTAACGCTCCAACTACCACCCCGATACACGCGGTAAGAGCCCGATATCGGTCCTGATGGATCCGTCTGCGCACCCGAACTATAGCTCCTATACCAATCGCTCACCCACTCTAACACGTTACCGCTCATATCATAGATACCCAACTCATTCGGCGACTTCGTACCTACTTCATAAGTTTTAATACTGTTATCTGCATACCAGGCAACATTACCAATAGTGTTACTACCCGAATACTTATATCCAGCACTCTTATTCCCGCCGCGCGCCGCGTACTCCCACTCCGCCTCCGTCGGCAGACGATAAGTCTTCCCCGTCAACTCATTCAATTTTGGAATAAAATCATCCACTATATCGTTCCAACTCACATAATACACCGAATAATTATCACCTCCATATCCTGCACCTCCATGCGGTGGTAACATTAATGTAGGAAGGTTACCCATCACCGCCGTCCATAACCCCTGCGTCACCTCGTATTTACCTATGTAATAACTGCTCAATGTCACCGAATGTGACGGCTTTTCGTTTTCGTTGCAATCACCCCCTTGTTCGCTCGTACACCCCATCTCAAAAGTCCCTGCCGCAACCGGTACCATCTCAAAAGTATATCCGTTGACCGATTGCGACACATTCTGTAATTCAAACACTGCCGTCAGTGTCTTATCACCGTTCATCGTAATAGTCACAGAAGAGTTAGTAGATGTTGACGCTCCCGACCATCCTGTAAATGTATAACCGCTTGCCGCTGTGGCGATTACAGTAACGCTCGTTCCAGATGTATAGCTTGTTTGATTAGGGCTACGCGACACGCTTCCTCCACCAGACGGAGATACGTTTATCGTGAGCGTATGTGTGATAGCAGTCCACTTCGCGTAAAACGTAACATCGTGAGTAACGACATAAGAAGAACCTGTGGGATAATCGGCTCCCGAGCCGTCAGGTTCCGTATTCCACCCCTCAAAATAAAATCCGTCTTTTGTTATGCGCCATCCGCCACAGAAGTAGGCGGAACAATGTATCGTTATGACGGAACCATAATAGTGGCGTTCTTCAAAAAACTTGGAATCACCATAGTAATACTCCGATCCATCACCCAACATCAATTTTTCTATTGTTGCGCCGTTGCCGTCAAATGCGACACGGTATTTCCTCTCCCAACATGCGTATAAAGTAACGTTCCCCGTAACGGTGTAATTGTCAAGAATGTTGTATTTATCTCTCGTTTCTGTAATCCACCCACATAAGGAGAAATCCTCCGTTATTATATTTCCCTGATCGAGAAGCCTTATCACAGCCCCGGAATCCGCCGTTACCGCCGTGTCTCTGCCTGTCGCCCCGTTGCGGTTAAAAGTTACGGTATAGACAGGAATCCACTTTGCGTATAGGGTGGCGTTGTGAGTGACGGTATAGGAAGCGTTAGTTTCGTAGAAGGTTCCTTTGTCCGGGCTGTCTTCGATCCACCCGGTTAAGCGATATCCTGGCTTTTTCATGTTTGCTCGGTCTGGGAGCGTTATATTATTACCGGAAACCGCGCGTGTCGGATCCGGAGGGTCGCCGTCTGCGCCGTTTGCGTTGAAAGACACGTTGTACGTGGGTCGGTAGTCGTCATCTTTTTTGAAACCGGCGGTGAGCCACCTATCGCCGTTCATGGTAATTTTTACTTCAAGATTTGTGGTGTTTAGCGCCCCGGACCAGCCTATAAACACGTAGCCTGGATTGGGCACGGCTGTCACAGTTACCGATGTTCCGGCCCTATAGCTATCCATACTTGAGCTGCGCGACACCGTCCCGCCATCCACCGGCGAGGTGTTGATGTTGAGCGTGTAGCGAGTCGTCCCGCTGTCGTTTTGTCCCGGATTTTTGCTGAACACGTCCAAGAACCTATTCAGGTTTTTGCTCTCGTTCCCGCTGTTGACGCTGCTGTCGCCGCATCCGGCGGCGAGGATGGCGAGGGCGGTGATTGCGGCAATGACGACCGTAATGGCGGTAATCGTCTTTGTACGGATTGATTTCTTCATACTGTCTCCTTCATTATTAATAAGTACAAGCAAGTAAAATCAACGTTTTTTATATATTGATATCTTCTGGATTGCTTCGTCGCTTCGCTCCTCGCAATGACCGTCATTGCGAGCGTAGCGAAGCACCGTGTTTATAGCGGCGAAGCCAATCCAGAAAGTATCAACACGTTCAAAACCTGATCCCCGCCCCCGCTCTCAGCATAGGCCCGTGTGCGAGTTTCGGGTATCCGTCTTCGTATACATACGACCATTCGAACGCGTTGGCGAATCTTGCGCCGTAGAGCAGTTCGCCGCGCATGTAGACATTCCAGCCGATGTCGACGTCGATTCCGGCGCCGAATCTCGCCCAAAATTCGTTTAGGTCTCCGGTTACGTGGGCGTGGCCGTCTGTGCCGTCGAAGGGGTATTTGCTGCCGTCGGCGCGTACCAGTTTGGCGTCGGCGCAGATGTTGTAGTCAAAACCGGCGGTTGGGAAGACGGTTATATTTTCCTGGACGGTTATCGGGTATTTGGCGTATATGCCGATGTTTATGTCTATGCGTTGCATGTCGGGCAGTTCGTATTTGTCGCCGTATGCGTTGTCGCTCTCCCATCGGCGGCCGCCTGACAGGTAGGTTATGTGGGCTGAGGCGTAAGTGTGGCAGAAGAAGAGGTAGACGCCGCCGCCTGAGTAAGGCATGGATACTAGTCCGTCGCTCCAGACGATGCCGCCGCCGAGGCTGCCGGCGTAGAGGGCGCCCGCGCCGACGCTGTACTTCCCTTTGGGGCGTCGCGTTTCGGGGGTGATGGAGAGTTGTCTGCCGAACATGTTGCTGACTACTTCGCTAGAGACTATGGTGAGGTCTTCCAATGTTTTGAGCGGGCTATTTGCCTCGCCGATGTGTGTGACTTCGGCGGTTTCTACGTCTATTATGCGGGCTGATACTTGGTATGAGCCAAGTATCGGGGTGATGGCCGCGACGCAGATGATGTTGACGCCGAATTGTTTGCCTAAGGCGCTGATCTGGCTGTCGTCCACATCGCCGCTGTGTTGTTTTATTTGTTCTTTCTCCAATTCGGCAAGAAATTGAGCGGAGCGTTCCACGCCTCTGTATCGTCCGCTGTTGACGAAAGTGGCGAGCATGCGGGTGCCGAGGGCGGTTTTGTTGTTTTCGGGAACGTCGCCGGTGACGTAGACGGCGATTTTGGGTTTCTCTTCGGTTTCAGGCGGAATGTGGCTTCGGCTCCGCTCAGCCACCTTGTTGCTGGAGGAGGTATCGGCGGAATCACGGAAAAGCTCGCTGAGCGGTGGTCCCTGAGCGGTGTCGAAGGGAGTCGAAGCGAGCTGGCGTTGGATTTGCGGTACGTGACTTGGAGGAATGTGGCTTCGACTCCGCTCAGCCACCTTGTTGCTGGAGGCGGTATCGTTTGGCGGCAAGGGGCTGAATATGGTTTTGCCGTTGAACATTTTTTCCAGGAGCGTCTCGGCGGCTTGCGCCAGGCTTCCCATTGTGATTATTGGTTCTACGGCTTCGCCGTGGAATCGGGATTTGCCGGTTTTGGCGCTTATTACGCGTCCGGAGAGTGTGAAGGGGCCGGTTGGCGCGGGGGTTATGGCGGCCGCCAAAATATACCGGACACCGAATTTTCGGCCTAATTCGCAGATCAGGCTGTCGTCTATCGGAGTTTTTTGGCGTTTGGACTGCTCCATGCCCACGGCGTTAAGGAAAGCGGCGGCGTTTTCGTCGTTTATATCAACGCCTTTTTGGATGAGGGCGTTTAGCAAGTACGTGTCGACAAAGGACTTTTGATAGTCAGGTACATCGCCGGTAACGTATATGACCGTGGCGGAACCTGTACCAATGACGGAGTCGGTTACGATATGGGCGGGGTTGCCGATGGTTTTGGGAGAGTTTTCGGGTGTTTGGGCGATGGCTGGGCAGGGTAGAATTGATAGTGCGAGGGTCAAATATAATAAGGAAAATCCATAATTATATAGGCGATTTGCGGGTGTACGCGGGCAAT
>Ga0268262_10002369_pt1 | contig 21832 bp, 15 predicted proteins | sample TergutNc150P3_FD_190354 | JGI IMG/M metagenome (GOLD analysis project Ga0268262, IMG submission 190354) | Nasutitermes corniger P3 segment gut microbial community from laboratory colony in Florida, USA - Nc150 P3 (SPAdes) (version 2) | ecosystem: Host-associated > Arthropoda: Insects >... | reverse complement strand
TATCGCCGCCTGCGGTAATAAAAAACGGAAAAATCCCGTAAAACCGATAATCGGCTGTGAAGTCTATGTTTCTCCCGGCTCTCGTCATGAAAAAAAAGGTTCTGAAAATGAAAATAAATATTACCACCTCGTGCTTCTTGCCTATAATCGCACGGGTTATTTTAACCTTGTAAAATTATGCTCTTTCGCGTACACGGAAGGTTTCTATTACAGGCCGAGAATAGACGAAGAACTTTTATCCATATACCACGATGGACTTATCGCCCTGTCCGCTTGTGCTTCCGGGGAAATTCCGCGCCTTATTCAGGCGGGTAATATTGATGAGGCGGAAAAAAAAGCCATTTATTACCGGGATCTTTTTGGCAAAGACGGTGAAGGAAACCCAAATTTTTATCTTGAGATACAGGATCACGGCATTCCGTCCGGAGGATTGAGGGGCGGTGATCTGTCTCAAAAAGAAATTAATGAGGTTGTAGTTGATATTTCCAAAAAAACCGATATTCCCCTTGTCGCGACAAACGACGTTCATTATCGGGATAAGGACGACTATATTTCGCATGACGTTCTTCTTTGCATTGGAACCGGAAAGGTACGCACGGAAGAAAAGCGAAAAAGGTATTACGGGGATCAATTTTATTTTAAAACGGGCGATGAAATGGCTGAAATTTTCTCCGATTATCCGCAGGCGATTGAAAACACGGTAAAAATCGCGCGGCGGTGTAACGCGGACGTGCCAAAAATAGATGTTAAGGATTTACCGCAGTATCTTCCCGAATTTAAAATCCCTGAAGGTTTTAGCGAACCAAGTAAATATTTAAGGTATCTTACGGCAGAAGGGCTTGAAAAGCGTTATGCGAAAGTAAAGGAAAGCGACATTAATAAGTGGGAAGACATAAAAAAGAGGGCGGAGTATGAACTTGATACGATAATCAACATGGGTTATACGGGATATTTTTTGATTGTCTGGGATTTTATAAAATACGCTAAGGAGCAAAACATTCCCGTAGGCCCCGGTCGCGGTTCGGGAGCGGGTTCAATTGTCGCTTATTCCCTGCGCATTACCGATATTGATCCTTTAAAATACGGACTTTTATTTGAACGCTTTTTAAATCCCGAGCGTATTTCCATGCCCGACTTTGACATTGATTTCGCCAATGAAGGCCGCGAAGAAGTAATAAATTATGTTACGCGCAAATACGGCAAGGAAAGGGTTGCGCAGATAATCACATTCGGGACATTGGGCGCGAAAGCGGTTATCAAGGACGTGGCGAGGGTATTGGGAATATCAATTTCCGAATCGGAAATGATAACGAAACTTATCTCATTCGACCCTGAAATTACCTTGAACAAGGCGAAAGAAGAAGAGCCACGCCTTCGCGAGATGGAAAGCGATCCCCGTTTTACGGAATTATTTGCCATTGCGCATAAATTAGAGGGGCTTAATCGCCATTCAAGCATACACGCCGCCGGTATCGTTATTGGAAAAAAACCGCTGATTGAATTGGTGCCTCTCTTTCAGGAACGGGAAGAAAAGGGCGGCAACATAGCCACGCAGTACAGTATGGACTTTCTTGAAGGATGCGGTCTTGTTAAAATGGATTTTCTGGGTCTTAAAAACCTTGATATTATCAAACATTCAAAAGAGTTGATCCGCCAGCGCGGAGGCAAATATTCAAATTTTAATATAGAAGACATACCCGAAGATGACAAAAAAACTTTTAAAATGCTGGGTGAGGGAAAGAGCCACGCAATCTTTCAGTTCGCGTCCGACGGTATGCAGGACATTTTAAGGCAGACGAAACCTACGTCCATAGAAGACTTAACTGCCCTGAACGCGATGTACCGTCCGGGACCTATGCAATTTATTCCGCGCTTTGTGGAGGCAAAAACAGGTAAAGCGCAAATAACATATCCCGATCCAAGCCTTGAAGGGGTTTTAAAAGAAACTTACGGCGTTATTGTCTATCAGGAACAAGTTATGGAAGTGGCAAAAATAATAGCCGGTTACAGTATGGGAAAAGCCGATCTCCTCCGCAGGGCAATGGGAAAAAAGAAAAAAGAAATTCTTGATGGGGAAAAAATACCGTTTTTGGAAGGAGCGGCAAAGCAGGGATACTCGGCGCAGAGGGCTGGGGCGATTTTCGATATGCTCGTTCCGTTTGCGGGCTACGGTTTTAATAAGAGTCACGCCGCCGCGTATTCGGTATTGGCGTATCAAACAGCGTACCTAAAAGCGAATTTCCCCGCGGAATACATGGCGGCCACGTTAATAGTCGAAATAAAAAGTGCCGACAGGCTTTTATACAGTATTGTTGAAACCCGTAAAATGGGAATAAGCGTCGATCCTCCAAATATAAATTATTCCGATAAACTTTTTACGGTAGTGGACGGCAGGATCGTTTACGGTTTCCTTGGGATTAAAGGCGTGGGAGACGCTCCGGCTGATGAAATTATGCGGGGCAGAAAAAACGGCCATTATAAAAGTTTTATGGATTTTTTAAATAGGGTTGATATAAAAGCAGTCAGCAAAAAAGTTATAGAGCTTCTTATTAATACCGGCGCGTTTGATGATTTTAAAATTTCGCGTGAGACGCTTGCCGGTAATATGGAAAAAGCGATAGAGTACGCGCAAAAGAGCAAAGAAGACAAACAACTTGGACAATCAAACCTGTTTGAAAATTCAAACGAATCGGGTATGCCCGATTTTAAATTTACGGAATTTCCGCCGGTAAGCAGGGCTGAAAGATTAAATCTTGAAAAACAATTAATCGGTTTTTATTTTTCAGGCCATCCGTTAGATGAATACAAGGAAATATGGCAGGATGTCGTGACTGTAAATTTGGGGCAAATTGACACTTATAAAATAGGAGGCTGCGTTCTTGTAGGAATTATTAAAAATATAAAACAAATAAATACCGCAAAAGGCGGTAAGATGGCTTTTGCGACCCTTGAAGATTACAACGGCGAGATTGAAGTCACGTTTTTTTCAGGTCCGTGGGAAAGGTGTCAGAATATTATCAAGGACGATTCCGTTGTCATATTAAAAGGAAAAATTGATTATCAAAAAGATAAAGACAAGTACAGTTTCTTGGCGGATGGCGTTATAAGCAAACAGGAAGTTACGACGGTTGTAAAAGAAGTTAAAGAATTGGACGAAAAAAATAAATTACATAAAAACACATGGCTTTATATGGCGGATTTAAAAAGCTCATATATTTTACAGGCAAAAAAAGGCAATTATACGGTTATAGGTTACTTAAAATCAATTAGGGATTTTAAAGATAAAAAAGGAAACGACATGGCGTTTGGCACATTGCAGGATTTTGAAGGTGAAATTGATCTTGTGTTTTTTTCAAAAGTGTACGCGGAATGCCGCCATCTGCTTAAACTTGATGAAATGATCGCCTTAAAAGGAAACATAGACCCGGAAAATGAACTAAAACCCGGTAAAGTAAGTTTTAAAGTTTCAAGTATGGCAGATTTACCTTCATTAAGCCGTAATGCCGCAAAAAAAGCCGCCAAAAACGATAAACTGCCCACGCCCGATCTTGTAAAAAATAACGAAAGACATCATGATGAAGTGCACATAAGACTGCATAAAGGCTCTTCGGACAATAAAGATGAAATGCTGGAGTTACGCGATTACCTTGCCGAAAATTCCGGTTTAAACACTATTTTTATACATATTCCCGTTAACGGTGAGGAAAAAATCATACGCGCCGCATCCGGTCTTGATATGTCAGGTAACGGATATGTGATGGAAGGCTTAAAACAATGCAAATGTGTTGAGGAGGCATGGAGGAAATAATGCGGTTTATTTTTGGTATTTTGACGATAATAACGGGTATTTATTCATTAATTATTTTTATACGAATAATTTTTTCATGGTTTGGGAACATGGTTGGCGGAAAACCCGTAGAAATAATAAATAGAATTACAGACCCGTATCTTGACTGGTGGAGGCAAAAATTACGTTTGAGCATAGGCAATTTTGATTTTTCGGTAATCCCGGCGATTGTATTTCTTTCTTTTATTCAAAACATATTCCGTATTCTTTCAAAAGCGGAAAAAATAACTCTTGGATTTCTGCTTGCGCAGATACTATTATTAATATGGAATGTTATTTCTATTATTATAGGATTTTTTATTGTCGTAATTATCATACGTCTTATAGGTTATTTTATTAACAGCAATATATACAGTCCTTTCTGGAGCGTTATTGATTCCATCACGCAACCGTTATTATATAGAACGAACAGAATATTTTTTGGCAAGAAAATCGGAGGTTACTTAAAAGGAATTATTTTATCATTATTACTTTTAATTGTAATACTTACGGGCGGAGGGTTTATAGTGTCTTTAATTTCCAATATTTTTTATAAGTTGCCGATATAATGTTTTTACGTTCTTTGTCAGTACCCGTAAACATAATCGGCGGAATAGGAACTTCCATATCTCAAAAACTTGCCCGTCTTGGAATACGCACCGCCGCGGATCTTCTTCTTCACTATCCGCGTGATTGGGAAGACCGCGCGATTATTGTTCCGCTAAAAGCGTATAGAAGCGGCAAAGTTTGCACGGTTGTCACGGTTTTCGCGCGGGAATGGATTGGCTACGGCGGAATGAGAACCCTAAAAATTTATATAGAAGATGAAAATACCCAGGCGACTCTTGTATGTTATAACCGTCCGTGGTTAGACAAACATATTATTACGGGGCAAAAATATATGATTTCAGGCATTTTTAAAGTTAAATATGGCGAATTGCAGTCAAGCACTTTTGAGGTTGAGCATGTATCTTTAGGAACAAGTTATGGAAAAATTGTGCCTGTTTATCCGCTGACGGCGGGCATTATTCAAAGTAAAATGCGGAGCTTCATTTCTTCCGCCATAAAAAAATATGTTAAAGATTTGGAAAATGAACTTCCTAATGCGATAATAGAAAAAGAAAATCTTTTAACAAAGACGCAGGCGGTTAGGGAAATACATTTTCCAACATCTATGGATATGCTGGAGAAAGCAAAAAAAGCGCTCATTTATGAAGAAATTTTTTACATGGAAGTTATGGTTGTCCGCAGAGCGATAGAGAGAAAGAGCAGAATTAAAGTTGAGCTGGCAAACGATAAAAACGAAAAAGAAAATATTTCGCATTTACAACAACGCCTTATAGAAAGACTGTCTTTTTCTTTAACGGCGGGGCAAATAAACGCCATTGGGGAAATAAATAAGGATATGTCATCTAATATCCCAATGGCGCGTCTTTTACAGGGAGATGTCGGTTGCGGAAAGACTTTAGTGTCATTTCTGGCGGCGTTACGCGCCATTGAAGACAATGGTCAGGCGGCAATCATGGCCCCTACGGAATTGCTTGCCCGTCAGCACGCGGAAAACGCGGCGCGTCTTTTGGAACCGCTTGGAATCAGAATTGCTTTTTTTACGGGAAATATTAAAGCCAAGGGACGCAAGGAGTTATTAAAAAACCTTGCCACGGGAAATATCGATATTATTGTGGGAACTCACGCCCTTTTTTCAAGAGATGTCGAATATAAGAACTTAAAACTTGTCGTTATAGACGAACAGCACCGTTTTGGAGTAACGCAGAGGGCGTTTATCATGGCAAAAGGACAGCAGCCCTGTTTATTGATGATGAGCGCGACTCCAATTCCGCGCACTCTGGCGTTAACTGTTTTTGGCGATATGGATGTGACCGTGATAAAAGACATGCCAATGGGAAGAAAACCCGTTATTACCCATCTTGCAAAAGATTCAAACGAGAAAAAAGTTTATGATTTTGTCCGCAAAGAGCTTGAGAAGGGCAGGCAGGCTTATTTTGTCTATCCGTTAATTGAGGGGGGTGAAGAAATAAAAGACGCGGTATCAATGGCGCAAAGGCTGGGAAAAGAAATTTTCCCAAAATACAAAACGGCTCTTATTCACTCCAAACTGCCCGAAGAAGAAAAAAAACAGATAATGGACGATTTTAGAAAAGGCGTAATAAGAATACTTGTTGCGACCAGCGTCGTGGAAGTCGGTGTAGACGTGCCAAACGCGACATGCATGGTTATCGAACACGCAGAGCGTTTTGGCCTGTCCGCCCTTCATCAATTACGCGGGCGAGTCGGCAGGGGAGAGGAGCAGTCCTATTGTTTTCTTATTTATTCAGACGACCTTACGGAAGAAGGAAAGACCCGCTTAAAAGTGATGTTGGAAAATACCGATGGTTTTATAATAGCGGAAGAAGATTTAAAATTAAGAGGACCGGGGCAAATCGCGGGGACGGAGCAATCGGGCTACCTTGTTCTTGGAATAGCAAATCCAATCCGCGACATGGAAATTCTGGAAAGAGCCAGAAACGACGTGTTTTCAATTTTAGAGAATGATCCCGATCTGTTACTGGAAAATAATCGTGTAATCGCGAGAGTACTGGAACAGGCGCCGCCATTTAATGAAGTCGCACTGTAATTATATAAAAGAAAAATTCTACCACGAACCACACGAACACCACGAACTTTTACTACAAATCTTGTCGTTGTTCGTGTTGGTTAGTGTGGTTCGTGGTAAAAAAAATTATTTTAACATCGCCTTTAATTGCTCCATAAACTTATCCGCCGCGTCCTCGTCAACTGTTTCTTTTTCTGCTTCGTGTATCTTAATCAAATCCCTTGGGATTTCATCAATAAATGGGGAAGGGGAGCAGTCCCTGGAACTTTGCAGGGTGCGGCGTTTTTGGCAGCTTGTTATGTACAATTTTTCCCGCGCCCTTGTGATTGCGACGTAAAATAGGCGGCGTTCTTCTTCTATGCTCCCCGCTTCATCTTCGTTGTCTTCGCCGATGCTTTTTTCATGAGGCATAAGCCCCTCTTCGGCTCCTGCGATAAAAACTACGGGAAACTCAAGCCCTTTTGCGGCATGAATAGTCATCAGGTTAACCTTGCCCTCATTTTCATCCTCGCCGTCGTCCCTTGTGATAAGGCTGATCCTGTTAAGCCACGCATAAAGCCCCGAATCAAGGTTATCCGGGTCCGTTTCCCAGTTATTTATCATTCTGATAAAATATTCAATGTTACTGTATTTCCACCTTGCTTTCTTTTCATCTTTTCCGTGTTCAATGACAAGATAACTCCAGTAATCAATACTATCAACTAACGTGCGCGCGCACATGGAAAGAGACCATGGCTTGCCGTCTTGTGCTTCATGTTCAAGAAAAAGTGAGCGAAAATCTTCTATCATTACCGAAAATTCTTCAAGCTCTGTCGCCGCTTTTTTGTCCTGAAAAAGCCCCTGCTGTCCATGCGAGCGCGCGTAATTTAACCGCGCAAGAGAATCCCAAAGGCTGATATGGTTCTTTTTTGCAATTTCGTTTAACATGGCGATGGTGGTCTTTCCAATCCCCCTTCGCGGCGTATTGATAATGCGCAAAAGGCTTACGTCATCATCGGGATTGGCAATTACGCGCAAATAGGAAATAATATCCTTTATTTCTTTCCGTTGAAAAAAACTTGTTCCCCCCGATACTCTATAGGGTATATTCTCAGCCAGGAACGCTTCTTCAATATTACGCATAAGGGCGTTTGTCCTTGTAAGCACTCCAAAATCGTGGTATTTATAATCTTCCCTTATCATTAAAGGCTTTATCTGGGCGGCGATAAATTCGGCTTCGTGGGTTTCGTTCTCAGGAAAAAACAGTTCTATGGGTTTGCCCCCCGTGTTTGGCGACCAAAGATTTTTATCCTTCCTGCCCGTGTTATGCGAAATTACCCCATTAGCCGCGTCTAAAATCGTAGTGGTGGAACGGTAATTTTGTTCAAGTTTAATTTCTATCCGCCCGGGAAAATCTTTCTCAAACATCATTAAATTTTCATAATTCGCGCCCCTCCATGAATAAATTGACTGATCATCGTCGCCTACGACGCAAATATTGGCGTTCTTGTCTTTCGCCAGAAACCTTAGCAGTTTATACTGAATAAGGCTTGTATCCTGAAACTCATCAACCAAAATGTATCGGTATTTTTTACGGTACTTATCTAAAATATCGCCGTGTTTTTCAAAAAGCTCCAATGGAATTGTCAAAAGGTCGTCAAAATCAACCGAATTGTAAATTTTTAACGCCTGTTGGTATTCGTCATAGACGGGCTGCATTGTAACGTCGTCCGTCCATTTGGCAAGACCGGTTTTTATTTTTGAAAAATACTGACTTAGGGCGTACAGGTCAATTTTAGAAGAAAACATTTTACATTCACGTAACGATTCCTTTATGAGTGAAATCTTGTCAGTTTCATCATAAACCGAAAAATTCTTTCTGTAACCGAGAACCTCGCACTCTTCCTTAATAATTTTTAACCCAAAAGCGTGAAACGTGCTGACTGTAAGACTTTGCAGTTTCTTCCCCGTAAGTTCCTTAACCCTCTGTTCCATTTCACGCGCCGCCTTATTCGTAAAAGTAAGCGCTAAAATAGCGGATTGAGGAATACCGTTCTCAAGCATATTTGCGATACGGTAAGTGATTACCCTGGTTTTCCCCGAACCCGCGCCCGCGATAATCAAAACAGGCCCGTCAATGGCGCGTACCGCCAAAGCCTGCGGTTCATTTAATTGCGTTTCAATATTGATTTTTGGCAAAATATCTCCCAAATCATTTAGTGTTTTATAATATTAAATTCTTTATAATGTTTGCAATATGTTTTCCGGCTTTTCCCCTGTGGCTCAAAGTGTTTTTTTCTTCCAGTGAAAGCTCGGCAAGGGTGCGCCCGAGGGACGGTATCCAAAAAATCGGATCATAACCAAAACCGCCTTCCCCTTTTATTTCGCTTTTTTTTACAATTTCCCCCTCAAGTGTTTCCTGAACAAGAAAAAAACGGTCGTTATTTAAAAGAAGTACCATGGCGCAAATAAACCTCGCGCTTCGTTTGGAATTATCCCCTACTTCGTCAAGAAGCATGATATTCTGTTTTGCGCTTGTCAGTTTCTGTCCGTTCTCCATACCGTAACGGGCGGACAATACGCCGGGTCTGCCGCCAAGGGCGTCCACGCACAAACCGGAATCATCGGCAATAACAGGCTCTTTCCCGCCAATGAGTTTTTGCAACGCTCTCGCCTTAATCAGGGCATTATCGCTAAAAGACGCTCCTGTTTCATCAGGTTCAAATGACAAACCTTCTTCGGACGGAATCTTCAATTTTACGTTAAGAATGGCGCTAAGTTCCGTTTTTTTATGGGTATTGTTGGTGGCAAACCATATATTCATGGGAAAATTGTAGACTTTTTTTTAATTTCAATCTATACTTAAAATAGGTTATGAATATATTTGCCAAAAAAATACTGTTTATTGTATTATGCGCGGTATTTACGGCTGTTTTGTCAGTTTCGTGTACAAGATCCGCCCCTGAAATACAATACGGTTATATACAATTAGTTCTTTATCAGGGTAAAGACGCTCCGCAGGAATATTTTTCTTTTTTTATATTACCGGAAGATGAAGACGGTATTGAAAATCTAAGCGAGTTGTACCTCTATCACGACAGGGAACAGCTTAGATGGCATATTAAAAGCGATGAATGGCAACGTTATACGCAGGACGGAAAAGACTGGATTGGAACGCGAAGTTTTACGGTTAGGGAAGGCGAGCTTCCAAGAGGCTTATTCCGCGCGGTATTGGTCAACAAAGGCGGAGAAAGCGTTGAGCGCAGTTTTACCTATGACGGCGTTGTCCGTTATCCTTTCCCTGAAATTGAAATTTCTGACGGTATGTACAATGTTAATTCGCAGTGGCCCGTGAATCGTTTGGTATGTTATGACAATACGGGAAATTATCTGGCTACCGTTAATCTTTCTTTAAGAGCGGGAGCGGTTTCAGATTTAAAACTTCCATCATCCGCAAGAACCGTCGCCCTTTGGGCGGAGGACGAAGCTAATTTTTGCAGCGCTTTTACAAATGTGGTTTCTCTTCGTTGATGCTTAAAAGTTATGTGATTAGATCGGGTCATTTTACGGACGCTCAAAAAAAAGCATATACCTCGTTAGCTGAAAAATTCGTAATTCCATTTATGGAAGAAAAATTAGATTATCAAAAAGTATTCGCCAACACCGGAAATGTAACGTTGGAAATTGGTTTTGGAATGGGCGTTACGACCGCCGAAATCGCGCAGGTAAATCCCGATAAGAACTATATCGGCATGGAAGTCCACCGTCCCGGCATCGGCAGGCTGTTATGGGAAATTGAAAAACGCTCACTTTCCAACATAAGGATAATTGAATATGACGCAATTTACGCCGTAGAAAAAATGATTCCTCAAGGCTCCCTTGAAGCCATTCATATCTTTTTCCCCGATCCGTGGCCCAAGAAAAGACACCATAAACGCCGCCTTGTACGGCGTCCTTTTACGGAAACTCTCGCCAACCGCTTAAAACCGGGCGGCTACTTATACATGGTAACGGACTGGGAAGACTACGCCCTTCACGCTCTTGAAGAGCTGACCGCGACCGCCTCTTTAAAAAACGCCTACGAAAGTTTCGCCCCACCCCAAGAATGGCGCCCTGTAACCAAGTTTGAAAAAAAGGGACTGACTAAGGAACACGTGATTAGGGAGATTTATTTTATTAAACCTCATTAATTGAATTCAAGTTCAATGGCAAAAGGTATATTCGCGGTAACAGAGCTGGAAACAGGCATTTCTTTCGCGCTTGCTCCCACTGGTCTTGGAGGCATTAAGTTCGCGTTCCTTTCGTCCCTTGGGCTTGATGCCTGTCCCATTTGGTCAACCTGGCTGGCTCCCCCCGCGCTGACAAGAACGTTCTGCCCATTGTTTCCTACAAAATTTACGGTGCCTTCCCTCACATAAAGGTTGTTGGTGTCAAATTCAAAGCTGGTGCCTCGGACGGACGCCGTCGCGGTAGGCGAACCTACCTTCATGATTGTTTTTGTTCCTGCTGGCGGTTTTACTTCCACGCGAACCCTTCCCGACTGTAAATTTATATTCAGGGTTTCAGTTTCTTCAACCTTTTGAATTTCCGCTAATGTTAAAACTGTTAAAGGGCGTACCGTTATACTTGTGGAGCCAATTTTGACAATCGCGTAACTTTTAAAACTTGTTGATATAACGGTGTCTTTAAAAAGTTTATCGCCTTTGTTCGCGGTTTTAAATGAAGCTTCTTTCGGCTGTTTGATTTCCACGGTGCCGGTAAGCTGGTCGATAAACGCGTCCTGACAAAACGCATGCAAACCCGTTAAAAAAAAGATTGTTACAAACAGTAAATTTTTCATTTTCCTACTCCTATTAATTAAAATATTGAAATTACCAAATTAAGTTTTGCGCGCCACAACATATCCGCGCCGGGAGCGGCGTCGCCTAACGCCGGTATGAATATGCCGGTTCCAAGGTTCAGGCTGATTCCCGTAGATACGGTCCATATCAGCCGCCCGAATATTTCCGCCCCAAGAAGAAATCCGTTTGAATCCCCTTCGGTTACGGGATAATACACGTATGTTCCCTTGTCATGCCTGATAAAATATGTGAACGCCGCGCCCGCGGATAATGATTTTGCCAGTCTGCCCGTAAAGTCCAGTGATAACAGGGACAAGCCGGAAAATTTCGCTTCAACAAGCTCCCCCTGGGGAACCGTCGTTATGGGCAAGAAGGCGCCGATGATTTTATTTTCATTTTTATCTTCAATCACCCCGCTTGAATAACGTCCTGACAATTTAATTTGTTTTTCAAGCCTTGTCGGCAGAATGAATGTTAAGCCTATATCCGCCGCAAGCGCGGGGGTTATTTCATTGTCGTATTCGATTAATTCCAGACACCCGCCCAGATCAAAAATAACGGATTTTCCGGGGACGGATAGAGCGGCGGTCAGATACTGGCTGTTTAATTTTTCATCGCCCGCGTCAAACTGGGCCAGTATCGAAGTTTTTAAGCCGATGAATCCGGCAAGGGACTGGTGGTCATATTCAAGAGCCGCCAAAATTCGGGAAGGTGCGAAGTAGGTATTTTTAAAATCATCATAATCAACTTTGTCTTTGCCGGATTTCAATTCGTTATCCGTCATTGTAATCGCGGCCCTATCCCTGTATAAAAAGCCCGTGTACAAGCCTGCGATGCGGATATTCCCGTTATGTGTAATAAACGAAATCTGCGCCCCGTCAAAAAGCCCGTTTGCGGTTATTCCCAAAGGGTCGCCGTAGAACATCCGCCCCATGTTTATATTGACATTTCCCAAATTAAAGTTAATATCGGTTCTTGTCAGTTCCGGTATTACAAGAGTATCCGCGCTATTTTCCGCTTTATAACTTACCGCGGCTGAAATGTGCAAAGTGCCCGTTTCCCCAAGCAGGGCGGTAAACCTCGGCATTAAAGCGCCAGATATGTCGAATTTAGCTTTATCCAAATCAGAAGTCGGCGCACTAATGTTCGCATCCTGACTGAAAACAAGACCGAAATCAAAGGCGTGGAGCGGGAACGCCTCCAAATAAAAAACTGCGGTAAGGAGGAATAATATTTTTTTCATTGCGTATCCTCCAGCAGGGTAATTTCCACCCGTCTGTTAAGCGCCATTCCTTCCTGCGTGTTGTTGTCAGCGATGGGCTTATCGGAGCCGTATCCCCTTACGATAATTTCATTTGCTTTTCGCGCTCCAAAAAGCACTAGATAATTCGCGACTATCTGCGCCCTTTCACGCGAAGTGCGGTTTCTTTCCTGCACGGTTCCCGCAAGCGCGGTATGTCCGCCGACGAGGATTTTTCTGCCCGGAACGGAACTGAGTATCTGCGCGATCTCGGCGACCTTCAGTTTTTCTTTTTCAGGCAATTCAGAGGAATTCGCCAAAAATTGTATGTTGGAGATGCTGATGGTTACGCCTTCTTCCGTTATGCGAACATTAGTATCGGCTATCCCCCTCGCTTCAATCTGCGCGGTTAATTCCTCCGCCAGGGCTATATTTTCTTCATTTTTAATTTCTTCCGCTTCCGCTTCCGCTACCTCCTGCAGCGCGGTTTGCTGTTCCGTAAATTCCCATGGGTCGTCTTCAATGCGGTACAACAGACGGTTTACGATAAAAAGCATTCTTTCGCCCGACACCTTCATGTGCGGATCGCTTCGTCCCTGTATCAAGTCTTGAAAAACCATTTCGCGGTAACCGTAATGCGCACCGCCGAACAATGTGTACATCGGCCCGCCCTTCACGCCGAAGGCTTTCATGATAAGGAGTGACAGTCTTTCCATGGAAATTTCGTTCTGCGCGTTAGTTTTTTTTGGCAACCACTTTTTCTCTACCGCGAAACGTACCGCGTCCTGCCCGCTTGTTTTGTCGTAATGGCCTTTTACGTCAGCCGCTTCCAGCACGAAACGCGCCGCCTGCGCGTAATTTACGGCGGGGGTTTTTAAAAGTGTTTGTATTTCGTCCGCGGTTTGCGCGTGTAATATGGCGTGTGACACGACGGAGAGGAGGATGAGGAAGAAGTTTAAACGTATATTTCTCATACAAAATTCCTTGCCATTTTTATTTGTATTCTATTGTATAGGTGAAATTATAAATATAGTATGTGGTACTGGTGCTGTCGTTTATAATTTCATCGTTTCCCCAGGCGGTGAGGTACAAGTAATAATCATCAAGGGGTGTTCCCGTCCATTCCCCTCCCATTTCGTACCATATATCCGTTTCAGCATATTCTATAATAGTCACCCTGGGATAGGTATTGCCATTGTCATTAATCTGCCATTGCAAAGCTCCTGCGGCTCCCAGCCGTTTAACCAACGCCGAAAAAGTAATGGTTATTTCTTTCTCTTTATACTCGTCTAGGGAATACAAAGCCACCGCCCATTCGTTGTTATGAGGCTTCGTTGGACTGACTTTTATGACATCGTCCCGTCCGTTCGAAAGGTTAACAATTTGGTAAGGGGCAGAACTCGTCAGAACGGTAAAATCATTTGAAGCATATTTTTCATAGGTACCCTTTACCACGTCAGCCGGTGGGAACACCGCCGTAACAACGCCGGAGTTAGAGGAATTGCCGGTGACCGACGCCGCCCCGGTAACCTTAAAGAAGTTAGCATCTACACCTTGCAATGTATATCCGTTTTTAGCCGTTAAGCTAATAGTCGCGGTGTAAACGGTTGAAACGGTAAAAGTTGAGTGGTTAGGCGACCATGTGACGGTTCCGGTGTATTGATCGTTGTTATCAATACTGGTAACAGGTTTTCCGTTGGCCGCCGGAGCGGTAACGCCTTGAATGATGGGGATATTGATAATGGTTGTTGATTGATCGGAATCCCAGCCTCCGGCCGCGTCGCTTTTAGTCGAATCAAGTTTATTTGCCGGTAAGGAGGTTGTTTCCTTGCGCTTTGCAGGATCACTGTCTACATACACCGCATGACCTTGATTACTTATAACGTTTGTACCGGTTCCTACTTTGTTACTGTTGGAATTTCCAGACGTATACCCGTAAATGGTTCCGCCTGACTTGGTAATTTTTCCGCTGTAACTCACATAAATCCCACCGCCTTGCTGCCCTGCCGTATTACCGGAGATTGTTCCGCCTTTCATATCGAAGGTTGCATCCGTACTCACAAGTATCCCGCCGCCCAATTGTTTGGTTGTATTGCCGCTTATCGTACCGCCGGTCATGGTGAAGGTTCCATTAACAAGATCTAACGCGCCGCCGCCATTGTTGGCATTATTACCGGAGATTTCTCCGCTTCCACTCAAGGTAAAGGTTGCAGAGTCAATACGCACCCCTGCTCCATAGCCGTCAGGAGAAGAATTAGTGATACTGTTATTCTTAATTTTTCCGCCGCTCATGTTGAAGGTTGAATTACTATCAACATGTACCCCGCCGCCACGCTTGTAGGCCGTATTACCGGATATTGTTCCGCCTGCCATCTCGAATTTTGAGTTACTTTCAATACGTACTCCGCCACCGATATACCAACCATCTTTATCAGTACCCTGAGCCTTATTACCGGAGATTTCTGCATCGCCGCTCATGTTAAAGGTTCCTGTATCGCTAACATGTACTCCGGCGCCATTTGTTGCCGTATTGCCGCTTATCTTACCACCGCTCATGGTGAAGCTTCCTTTCCTTACACTGTCACTTCCAGCCGCTACATTTACTCCGCCGCCGCCCCATTTTTTAGCCGTGTTGCCACTTATCGTACCGCCGCTCATTGTGAAGGTTCCTTCCCATACGCCTACCCCGCTGCCCCAATCTGCCGTATTGCCGCTTATCGTACCGTCGTTCATGGTGAAGCTTCCACCATTAGAAACCCATACCCCGCTGCCAGCGCCGTCGTTGGTATTGCCGGTAATTACAACCCCCTTATTCATTATCAATTTACCACCTACATTAACCAGCGGGCTGTGATTATCAGAACGGCCTTGAATAGTTATATTTTCCAGAATAAGCGTAACATTTTTATCAATGCCAAACATGGATTGTTCACCGGCTTTTGTTAAAGAAACACTACCGCCGTTCATGGTTATAGTTACATGATATGTATCATAAGGGCCGCAACCAAAGTAATACCCCGGATCAATACGTTGATTGCCATTTACCGTAACAATATAGCTGCCGCCATCAACTACATTTTCATTATTTTTTAGCCAGTCTAATTGTTTTTGAAGGCTATCCCCGGGAACAGTGATGGTTTTTACTTCTACTTCCTCAATTTTAAAATCCCGAATTTCAAAAGAACCGGTATCCGCGCCTACCATAAAGGTAAAATTCATATAACAATTGTCCGGCATTGTAAAGATACTCGTTTCGATTTTTTTGGTTTCAATAGGAATGGTCCATTTGGTTATATCAGTGCCAAGTTCATATTGGGAATCGTCATAAGGGAGGCTGTCATCATTATAGTCATCTTGTGCGTAACGAATGGTTACCTTCGTAAAAGGTCTACCAGTTGTTGATCTCCAATTCCACGTTGCCCTATAGGTTTTTCCCACGGTTGCGGTATAACTATAACCGACTTGCGATGCCCAGTTGTGATCTTCATTATTAACAGTGTTACCTGATACGGGTTCTACTTTTACATTACAACTGGAATTATTCGAGGTTGGCTCATGAGTCACTTTAGTTTTTGATTTATATTCATTGCCATCAATAGTTGAATCCCATGACCACCAAATACTATCCCATTTTGCATAAAGAATAACAGTTCCAATTACTGGCTTACTAAAATCATAACGGGTTTTCAACGGAACCGTCCATGCCTCAGAAACCGGATACCAACCGCGAAAAACATGACCATCGAGTTTAGGATCGGATGGTTTTTTTACCGCATCTCCCTTACGTACTACCTTATCCGGTACATCACTGCCGCCATTAGATTCAAAGCTGACAAGGAAGGCCTCATGCATCTCTATCTTTATTAAATTATCCTGTCCGGCCTGTATATTTACTTCTTTTTCAACAGTTGTGCCTGCCGCGTAAACTTCGTCTTTCAGCCATGAATAAACCCATACCGTCCAGTTACCCGGCGCAACAAACGATTCAAAAGTTCCCGTGCCCGTATGCTTAAAAGTTAACGTTTCTTTATTATTTGAAAAAACGATATTGTGACTAAGTTGCTTATGTGTTTCGTTATCGTTAGCCTTATAAATAACGCGTTCCGCGCCGCCAAATGAAATAACGATTTTCGCCAAATCGCCCTGCCAGTTGCTGAAACAACCGGACAAACTTATAACGATAAAAACCGTCATAAGAATCGATATTTTAATTTTAATTGAAGAAAAGTTATTAATCACGATTAAAATCCTCCTATTGTCCGCTAACAACGGATTTTTAATTATTTATGAATTTTATATATTTTATACTTGTTTTTGATTATTTGTCAAGTTTTTTCTCTTTGTGTCCTTTGTGAGAAATCTTCTTAATTAAAAACTTACTAGAACGCGTAACCTACGGTAAAAGTTAACGCATTATTCAGAAGTTCATATTCCGTCCGATTGAATATTCTAAGTTGAAAAGAGGTTCCCATAAATAAACCGGGTATATATGAAGTTGAAATTTTAAGCCCAACCTGTCCTGATAACGCGACTGGAAGGCCAAATACTTTGTCATAGTCCATTGATCCTTCGTCATTCATAATATTGGTAACGAACCGCATATATGGAGTAAAGCAAAAATTTCCGGCGGGGATATCAAAATTTAAACCTAAGAACAGTCCAATACACCATAAATCAGGATCAGTATAATATAGGTTGAATCCCATAATAGTCAAAAAATCAAGAGAAAAATAAAACGCCGTGTCGCCCTTCCCAAAGAGTTTTGCATAACCCGTCTCAAGTTGGAGTAAACTGTTAGTCCGCAAATTTTCTTCAGTTATCCTGTCGGCCTCTTTTTTACCTATCAGTGATTTATCACCGGCGGCGACAGAGCCAAAACTTTTAATCCGCCAGATGCCATATTCACGTATCCATATCGAATTGACATTTTTATTGTTTATGTTAAATTTTACGGTATATTCTTCTCCATCTCCTGTAACTTCTTTTATGGAAGCCTTAATCGTCCCCTTTTGTCCCGTACGAAGGCTGTTTTCGATTGTCCATGCGACGGCATAACCCATGGCGCCAACAACGCTTTCTTCGCATTTTTCAATAAAAGCCCGTTTGACCGCGGTATTACCCTTCTCATACATTTCCGACATGGCATATTCCGCATTTTCCCCAACGCAAACGGAAGAAAGATATTCCGCAATATGAGGATAAATGGCTTTGTTATCACCCAGTCCCTGTATAAATTTATTCAGTCTTTTGTCCAGAGCGTCTTTATATGTTTCCGGCTTTTGGTTAACCGCGGCGTTAATAAAAATTTGAGCCGCCGGAGCGGGGATGGCGTAATTTGCCGTCTGTCTTTTTAAAGCGCTTAAAGTATTGATACCCGCAACCATGTATCCGGAAGCGGCGTTTCTTTGTATTACCAAAAGGGGACCGCCTGAATTGCCGGGATCAATCTGTGCGGTATGCTGGATATACGGTCCCATCAATGTTTCATCGTATATGCTTTTAGGAAACCTTGCCGATGAATTGGATACCATGCCCCGGCTGAACTGCCAAAGAGGAGTGGTTCCAAGAACGGGAAATCCAGCGGCATATACGTCTTCCCCTTCATCCACAAGGCGGTTAAGTAAACTTAAACCGGCTGACGGCTTTTCCGTGGTGGGAAAGACAAGCAATGCCAAATCCAACTCTTCATCACAGGCGATTACAATAAGATTTTCGTATCGTTTTTTTGAATTATCCTGATGTTCAAAGGTAATGGAAAGAGTATGAGCCTGCTGTATAACATGATAATTCGTAACCACATAAAAATTTCCCGCCGCATCGGCAATTACAAAACCGGAACCGGTGGCTCCTTTCAGAAAAAGGTCAATAGATTTAACCGCATTGTTTTTTTTGTTTTTTTCAAGCTCTGTTTTGATCTTTTCAAAATAAGCCACAATGCCGGGATGATAGCTTTGATTGATTAAGCCCACATAATCCCGTAAAACGCCTGCGGAAGGGGCCTGTTGTTGGGAAAAAACCCAAACTGGAAAAACAAAAATTAAAACCAGAAAAATGAGTAAAAAACGGCGTTTCATAAATACTCCTTAACTCTGTCCTATTTTCCATTCTTTATTGCATAATACCAGATATAATAAAAAATATCATATATTATTGGAAAGGATAATTGTCATGGACGGACAAGAAATAAAATCTACATTGGGGAAGAATATCAAGTTAATCAGGAGCCACAGGCGGTATTCTCAAGAGATTTTAGCCGAAAAAGCCGATATTTCAATTACTTTTTTAAGTAATATTGAAAGGGGGCTTAAATACCCAAAACCAGCCGTATTATCACAATAATGTCATGCAAAATGTTTTCAATGATTTTATGAAATAGACTTGTAATCATGGCATTTAAAGAAAAAACAATAATATCTCTTGACAATACTATTGCAACATGATACTATTTTAACAGGCAGGTATTTTAGTGATACAAAGTTTTGGAGACGGGGATACCGAGGCGTTGTTTAACAGGGAACGGATAAAGAAACTGCATCCTGACCTGTACCAACGCGCAAGGAGTAAATTACTCATTATTCATGCCGCCGTAAGCGAGGACGATTTAAGAGTTCCGCCGGGAAACAATTTTGAAAAATTGAAAGGGGATAAAAAGGGATGGTGCAGTATTCGGATAAACGGACAATGGAGGGTGATTTTTAAATGGAAAGAAGGGAATGCAAGTGATGTTACAATTACAGATTACCATTAGGAGAATGTTATGAAAAAGAAACTTGATTTAATACCTCCGGGAACCATATTACAGGAAGAGTTTCTGGAACCTCTGGGAATTACGGCGTACAAATTAAGCAAAGAAATAAAAGTGCAACAAACCGCCATCAGTCAGATTATCAATGGCAATCGAAGGATAACTGTTGATATGGCCCTGCGGCTTTCAAGATATTTTGGCAATTCAGCGCAATTCTGGCTTAATCTTCAAAATTATTATGATCTTGAATCTGAAATGGAAAAAAATAAATCCTTGATTAAAGAGATAGTTCCCTATAGTTCAGCTAACCATACCGCTGGCTATGTGGCGGAGAAAGCGCCTGTTTATGAATAAGCCCGCGATACTCACCATAGACATAGGAACTTCAACTTTCAAATCAGCGTTATGGGATATTGACGGGAACCGCCTGTCCTTTGCCGCAGAGGCGCTTTCCGTTATTAACGTCGATAATAAACATGAGGCCGAACCTTCCCAGTGGCTTCGCGCGTTTGAAACCTGCCACGCCAAATTGCTTTCCAATGGACAGATAAAAAATTTTGCCTCTATCGAAGTTATAGTAATAAGCGGAAACGGTCCCAGTCTTGTTCCCGTTTTTGATGAGCCGGTTTTTTCAGATAACGGTATTAATGTTCCCTCGGAAAACGCGAGGCTTTGGCTGGATCGCAGGGCGGTTAAGTGTCAGGAAGAGGTTTCGCGTTTGATGGGCGGCTTTGTGGACGCCGGTTTTTTCCTTCCTAAAATATTAAGTATTAAAAACGATGAAAATGAATTGTATAAAAAAACAAAATATTTTCTTGGATGCCCGGAATATCTTGCCTTCGCCCTCACTGGCAACGCGTGTAATGTTTTCCCGTGCGACGGATTCGACCGCTGGTTTTGGAATATCGATGTTCTTGATAAACTTGATCTGGACGCGGATAAATTTCCCGCTTTTATCCGTCCCGGCGATCCTTTTGGAACAATTCTTCCGCAGGCGGCGACGCAATACGGCTTTTCAAAAAATATTCCGGTAGTTTCTGGCGGGCCGGATTTTTTTGCCGCAATTTTAGGAAGCGGGGTAACTGAAACCGGTCAGGCTTGCGACCGTACCGGCTCTTCAGAAGGGATTAACCTCTGCACTCAAAACCGTATTCTTGACGCTCGGTTAATGTCTTACGGTCATCCTATCAAACCATACTGGAATCTGTCGGGGATTATTAACACTACGGGTAAGGCTATAGATTGGGCTTGCGATTTGCTTGGACTGGGCTTTGATGATTTTATCGCGCTTGCGCGGGAGAGTAAAAGCGGCTGCGGCGGTTTGGTTTTTCTTCCATATCTTGCCGGTGAACGCGCCCCCGTTTGGAATCCGTCCGTGACTGCCATCTGGAGCGGGATAAACCTGACTTCGGGAAGGCGCGAGTTCGCCAATTCAATACTTGAGGGCATTGGTTTTGCTGTTAGGGACGTGCTTTCCGTTATGGAGGAGGCGGGCGTTAAAACGCGGCAATTACGGGTGACGGGGGGACTTTCCGGATGTTCCCATCTTAATCAGATAAAGGCTGATATCACCGGGATAGAAGTTATTGAGGGAGTATATAAAGAAGCGGAACTTCTTGGCTTGGCGATAATCGGCAGTTGTTTTTTGGGGAAATTCGTGTCTTTTGCCGAAGCTTCATCCGCTTTTTACCGTATAGAAAGAACTTTTAAGCCTAATTTAACTAATACCGACCTTTACAATAATTTATTTTGTGAGTATAAAAATATAAGGAATAAACAATTATGAAAAAAATATTAACCGCGCTCTTATTAGTTTCCATGCTTTTTACGGTTGGCTGTAAAAAGAAAGTTCAGTATGATTTAAAAAGAAACAATCTTTCCGTTTTAGTATTTATTACCGGAGTCATCGCCGGAAGCCCAACCTATGAGATGATGGCTGAGGGCGCACTTGAGTTTGAAAAGAGACATTCAAACGTCAGCGTAAAAATATATGAGGCGGGAATGAACCAGTCCCAATGGGAACAGCAGTTAGGTGAAATGGTAGCGGGCGGCGACTATGACGTGGTCATTGGTTCCAATCCGTCCCTGCCTGAAATTTGCGCCAGCGTTGCCAAAAACTTTCCAAAACAAAAGTTTGTTATAGTTGACGCCGAGTACGAAGGAAACCAGCAAATCAGAACGTACAATTATAATCAAAGGGAACAGTCATATTTTTTGGGTTATCTTGCCGGTCTTGTCACGACAAGTGATTTACCCTACGCGAACAGTCAGAAAAAGATTGGCTTTATCGCGGCTCAGGAATATCCGCTTTTAACCAAACAAATGGTTCCCGGTTTTTTGGAAGGCGCAAGACGGGTTGATCCGGATATAGAGCTTGATTTTCGCGTAATAGGCTCTTGGGCTGACGCGAACAAGGCGGCAGAACTCGCATCGGCAATGATGGACTCAGGCGTTGATGTTTTCACGTCAATAGCGGGCGGGGCGGCGCAGGGGCTTGTTAAGACGGCGGTTGAAAAACACGCGTATTTGGTTTGGTATAACACAAACGCGTATAAAATGGCCCCGGGTTTTATACTGGGCTGCGGTA
>Ga0268262_10002368_pt1 | contig 21832 bp, 4 predicted proteins | sample TergutNc150P3_FD_190354 | JGI IMG/M metagenome (GOLD analysis project Ga0268262, IMG submission 190354) | Nasutitermes corniger P3 segment gut microbial community from laboratory colony in Florida, USA - Nc150 P3 (SPAdes) (version 2) | ecosystem: Host-associated > Arthropoda: Insects > Digestive... | reverse complement strand
GCGTCTTCATCACAGAATGATTGTGGCATAATTACAGGAGCGGATAACTCTTCGGGCGCTACAAACTTAACCGTTACATAAGATAACCTGCTTTCGCAATCGCCTGTCTTTTGACTTACATAATAAGTACCGGCTTCTATTTCTATATCGGTCGTAATTTCATCTTGTCCCGCTGCATCTCTGTACCAGTGTAACGTGAATGTATGGGTTACGTAGGCTGCCAAATCGCTCAAATGATAAGTGCTTTCGTCGCAGAACTCTACTATTGTAGGTACTGTTGGCGGGAGTAGCGGAACAACGGTTACTTTTACTTTCGCTGCCAAAATTTTGCAGTCTTCGCCGCTCGTGTTGGCTGCATAATAGGTTGTGCCATTTTCAAGATCGTCTGTTAAGAGTAATGCGTTATCGGAAAGGTCACTCTCTAAGTGCCATTCTATACCGTAACCTGTTACTAACAGATCTTTCACTTGTGCTGAACAGAAGAACGTTTGAGTGGTTTCTTCCATATTATCATCCGATGTGTCTATGTGAATGTTTACAGTTGCTTTGACTACATTACAATCTGCTGTATTATCGGATAGCGCTACTTCAAACTCATTGCCATCTTCTAAAACATAGCCCGCAGGTACTAAATCGGTCGTGCCTTTAAAATACCAGAACAAGTGACTGTAACCCGTTACTATATCTTCTATTGTAGCGCCTTCACAGAAGTAGAAATCGTTGGCAATTACCGGCGCTTCAACTTCGTCGCTTATCGTATATACTAATTCCGTTGTACGGGCGCTTTCGCAGTCGCCTGTTAATAATGCCGCTGTGTATTTAGTTGCATTCGTGGGATCTAATACCGTTGTTGTAGGATCAACTACCTTTACGCCATTGGCATACCATTGTACATGTACGCCTGCCGGTAACTGTACATCAGACAGGTAAATCGGAGCGTCTTCATCACAGAATGATTGTGGCATAATTACAGGAGCGGATAACTCTTCGGGCGCTACAAACTTAACCGTTACATAAGATAACCTGCTTTCGCAATCGCCTGTCTTTTGACTTACATAATAAGTACCGGCTTCTATTTCTATATCGGTCGTAATTTCATCTTGTCCCGCTGCATCTCTGTACCAGTGTAACGTGAATGTATGGGTTACGTAGGCTGCCAAATCGCTCAAATGATAAGTGCTTTCGTCGCAGAACTCTACTATTGTAGGTACTGTTGGCGGGAGTAGCGGAACAACGGTTACTTTTACTTTCGCTGCCAAAATTTTGCAGTCTTCGCCGCTCGTGTTGGCTGCATAATAGGTTGTGCCATTTTCAAGATCGTCTGTTAAGAGTAATGCGTTATCGGAAAGGTCACTCTCTAAGTGCCATTCTATACCGTAACCTGTTACTAACAGATCTTTCACTTGTGCTGAACAGAAGAACGTTTGAGTGGTTTCTTCCATATTATCATCCGATGTGTCTATGTGAATGTTTACAGTTGCTTTGACTACATTACAATCTGCTGTATTATCGGATAGCGCTACTTCAAACTCATTGCCATCTTCTAAAACATAGCCCGCAGGTACTAAATCGGTCGTGCCTTTAAAATACCAGAACAAGTGACTGTAACCCGTTACTATATCTTCTATTGTAGCGCCTTCACAGAAGTAGAAATCGTTGGCAATTACCGGCGCTTCAACTTCGTCGCTTATCGTATATACTAATTCCGTTGTCTTGGCGCTTTCGCAGTCGCCTGCTAATAACGCTGCTGTGTATTTTACCGTATTGGTGGGATCTAATACCTCTGTGTCATCTACAGGAATGCCATCAGCATACCATTGTACGTGTACGCCTGCCGGTAACTGTACATTAGACAGGTAAATCGGGGCGTCTTCATCACAGAATGATTGTGGCATAATTACAGGAGCGGATAATTCTTCCGGTGCAAGTAATTTAACCGTTACATAAGATAAACCGCTTTCGCAAATGCCTGACTTCTGACTTACATAATATGTCTTATTGTGAATTAACACTACTGCTGTCGGGTTTTCGGTTATCTCGGTTGTTTTCTCTGCATCACTGTACCAGTGTAGCGTGGCTGTATGTGTTACGTAGGCTGCCAAATCGGATAAATAATAATCCTTGTCGTTGCAGAACTCTACTATGGTTGGTACTGTTGGCGGTAATAATGCAGGATCTATAGTTACTTCTACTTTCGCTGCCAAAATTTCGCAGTCGCCGCTCGTGTTGGCTGCGTAATATATTCTGTTAGATAATGTAGTTCCTAACGGTAGCGGTCCATTACTGAACACGCCCGTAGCATCATCATAGCCTAAATACCACTCTATACCGTAACCCGTTACTAAAAGATCCTTTACTGTGGCTACGCCGCAGAACTGTTGCTCTGTCGTTGCTATGTTAGTGTCTAATTCGCCTATGTGGATCATTACCACGGCGCTGTCAACGTCACAATTGGTGTTGGGTCTGTTAAATACTGCTTTATACTGTACATTATTTATCAAAGCATCGGTAGGTTGCTGTAAAACACCATTCAAATACCATAACAGGTCGTCATAACCCGTTACAATATCTGCTATCGTGGCGCCCGCACAGAAATACAAATTGTATGCTACTGCAGGTGCGTCTTGATTAAGCTCTAAGTCAATCATTACTGGTACTCTGGCGGCGCTTTCGCAGTCGCCTGCTATTAAGGCTGCATAATAGGTATGTCCGTTTTCTATTAATGTAGTTGCAGGTAATACGTCGTCATCTTCATTATACCATATTACGCTTACGCCAACAGGTAACACTACATCGTCAAGGGTCGGGTTATCTACTACACAGAAGGTTTGTGGCATAATCACCGGCGCGGATAATTCTTCCGGTGCAAGTAATTTAACCGTTACATAAGATAAGCCGCTTTCGCAGTCGCCTGACTTCTGACTTACATAATAAGTTGTAGCGGCTAATTTGGCGTCGGTCATAATCTCATCTGTTCCATCTGCATCTCTGTACCAGTGTAGCGTGGCTGTATGTGCTACGTAGGCTGCCAAATTGGATAAATAATAATCCTTGTCGTTGCAGAACTCTACTATGGTTTGTATCGTTGGCGGTAACAACGCAGGATTTACGCTTACATCTACTTTCGCTGCCAAAATTTCGCAGTCGCCGCTCGTGTTGGCTGCATAATAGGTCTGGCTATATAATGGTGTTCCTAACGGTAGCGGTCCATTACTGAACACGCCCGTAACATCATCATAGCCTAAATACCACTTTATTCCGTAGCCTGTTACTACCAGGTCGGCTACTGTGGCTACCCCGCAGAACTTTTGTTCTGTCGTTGCTATGTTATTGGCAATTCCGCCTATGTAAATGTTTACAGTTGCTTTTGCTACATTACAATCTGTTGTATTATCGGATAGCGCTACTTCAAACACCTCGCCATTTTTTAATATATGTCCATCAGGTACTAAATCGGTCGTTCCTTGAAAATACCAGAACAAGTGACTGTAACCCGTTACTATATCTTCAATCGTAGCGCCTTCACAGAAATTCATTGTGTTTGCTATTGCAGGAGCATCTACATTGTGTCCTATCGTATATACTAATTCCGTTGTCTTGGCGCTTTCGCAGTCGCCTGCTAATAACGCTGCTGTGTATTTTACCGTATTGGTGGGATCTAATACCTCTGTGTCATCTACAGGAATGCCATCAGCATACCATTGTACGTGTACGCCTGCCGGTAACTGTACATTAGACAGGTAAATCGGGGCGTCTGCATCACAGAATGATTGTGGCATAATCACCGGCGCAGATAATTCTTCCGGCGCAAGTATCTTAACCGTTATATAAGAGCGTCCGCTTTCGCAGTCGCCTGACCCTTGACTTACATAATAAGTTGTAGCGGTTAATATCGTATTGTTCGGAAGTTCAGTTGTAATTGTTGGATTGCTGTACCAGTGTAAATCGCCGGTATGTGTTACGTAGGCTGCCAAATCGTTCAATTCATAATCCCTGTCGTTGCAGAACTCTACTATGGTTGGTGCTGTTGGCGGGATAAGCGGAAGGATGGTTACTTTTACTTTTGCTGCCAGTCCCTTGCAGTCGTCGCTCGTGTTGGCTGCATAATAGGTTTTATCGTTTACAAGATACGCTGTTAATGCTAATGCAGGATCCGTTAAGTTTTCATCTAAATACCATTTTATACCGTAGCCCGTTAGTAACAGGTCTTTCACCTGAGCAGAGCAGAAGAAACTTTGAGTAGTTTCTGTCACATTGTTTCCTAATCCATTCAAGTGGATGGTTACCTCTTTTGTTTCTATTGTACATACCGAATTATTGGAGAGCGCTACGTCAAACTTTTCGTCATTTTTGAAAATATAACGTTCAGGTACTCTATCGGTCGTACCGGAAAAATACCATATCAGATGATCGTAACCCGTTACGACATCTTTTCTTGTGGCGCCTTCACAGAAGGAGAATTCTTCCGGTATTGCGGGTGCGCCTACTTTATTGTCTAACGTGAACTCTAACTCTGTACGTGCGGCGCTTTCGCAATAGCCCGCTATTAAGGCTGCATAATAGGTATGTCCGTTTTCTATTAATGTAGTTGCAGGTAATACGTCGTCATCTGCATTATACCATATTACGCTTACGCCAACAGGTAATACAACATCTGCCAAAGTCGGTGCATCTGCATTACAGAAGAATTGCGGCATAATTACAGGCGCAGATAACTCTTTCTGATCTAAAATCTTAACCGTTACATAAGAGGTGTCGCTGTTACAGGGAGCGCCTGTGTATGTATTTGTTTGAATTACATAATAAGTCTTGCCATTTTCTAACGGCTGATTGTCAGGAAGCTCAGCAACGCCTGCTTTTCTTTCACCGTACCAGTGTAATTCATCAATATGAGTTACGTAGGCTGCCAAATCAGACAAATAATAAGTTCCTCCTTTGCAGAACTCTACTATAGTCGGTACTGTTGGTGGGAGAAGAGGTTTAATGGATACGGTTACACTAGTCCCTTCACTTTTACATGCGGCGTTTACATTAAATGCCACGTATGTACGATTGTCCAATACTACTGTAGTTGGTGGTAATTGGGTTGTCAAATCATCGTCCAAGTACCATTTCATACCGAAGCCTGTTGCTACAAGATCTGCAACAGTAGCGCCACATAAGAAAGTCTGTTCGCTTTCGGCAATTACCTTTTCAGGATCGCCTACGGTAATGCTTACGTCTTTTGGTCCTGCTAATACACAGTTTCCTGATTTAATTAAAGCCCAATAATGATTTGTTGTTAATATCTCTGTTTCACTCAAAGGTATTTGGTTAGGGTTTGTTGTTGGGTTTTCTGCATACCACACAATATTTGCATAAGGAACTTGAATATCACTGATAACGGCTCCCAAACAGAAGGATTGATCATCAATATCCAAAGTAATGTGATGCGTATTATCTATTTCAAATTGTAATTCTGTCCGCTCTGTACCTTCACACGTTCCCACTTCTGCTGCTGCCCAGTAATGATTACCTTGTACGATTAGTGTGGAAGCCGGATTCAATGGAGTATTGGAGGTACTTGTAGCGTACCAAATTACTTTTACACCTTGTGGTAATACTACATCGCTGAGATGGTGTGTTTCATCACAGAAATACTGTATATCTAATACGGGGGCAGGAATTTCAAGATTATTATTAACAATAATCTTTACAAATGTTTCATCGCTTTCGCAGCCATCAATCGTTTGCGTTACTTTATATAATCCGGTGTTTATCACATCTGTTTCGGTGAGTAAATTACCCATAACCGTGTACCATTTTACATTAACCCCTTTAACATAGTGGGCAACATCCGACAATAGCAATCCACCGTCTGAACATAATTCAATCGGGGTAGTAACCGTTGGGGGTTGTACTCCTATAATTACGTGAACGCTACTGTTAAATACACTGCAAGATTCTTCATCATAATTATCAAATGCATAGTATATCTTACCCTGAACCAATGGGTCGGAAAGAGAAACGGGAACAAGAACATTGTTCTCCATAATTTTCCATATTACGTTGTAGCCAATATAGGGTAATTCTGCAACAATTCCATCATTACAAACTCTATAATCTAATGGTTCGTAAGTTAGTATGGACGCAGCATTATTGTCAAATAAAATATCGGTAGATATCGAAAGGATACAACCGTTGTCGTCCAGTTCAATTTTTCCATAGATAGTTCCTTCTTCAAGAGGAACTGTAAGATCTATTGGATGTAGATATTCGGAGTCATAGTACCATGTAATGGTAAAGGGGTTATATGGATAGGTATTGATATTGTTAACATAGGCGTCTTCACAGAGGAAGCTGATTCCAAAATCAATGGGATCCAGTTCACCTGTTTCCAATATCGTTATGTTAATGCTTGCAATATCGCTTTCGCAGCCGTGTGCACTCTGTACATAGTAATAGGTTCCTGTTGCTAATAGATCGTTATTTCCTACAGGAAGATAGTCGCCATTTACTTTAACAAACCATGACAATGATTCAGGGGCAACACCGGCAGGCAGAAGGATGTCTGAAGTATGGAAATTACCACCGCCACAGAATTGCTGTTCAGTTGCAAGTTCGGGGGCTTTTAATGTTTCTATGCCTTGTACGAAGATATAGGATGGTTCGCTTTCACAGTCAGTGATTTGTGTTACCTTATACCAATTACCAAAAGTGGCTTTAGAACTTAAATTTTGGATTTCTGTTCCGTCATTTTCGTACCATTTTATTATAGCGCCGTAGCGTGCCTGAACATAGTTGTTCGTCAATTCATCAAATGTGGGTTCTCCACCAGGACAAGCCTTAAAAGGACTTGTTACCGTAGGCGGAAAACTACAGTAGGTTTTACATTGATATACCGTAAACGGAACCTCAATGTAAGTGGCTTCGCAAGTTGTATCAACGAGGTTTGTGGTAGTAAAGGTTACTATAATGGGGGAATGAATCACGTCATCCGGTTGTGTGGTATATTCCCAAACAAACGTGGTATCTGTTGGAGTTATGGTTACCGTGGGTTGGGGAACTTGTAGTGCACCAGCCTGTGATCCCCAATCTGCACGAAGACCCCGTGCATTACTAATTGAGCCTTTTATTTGGACAACATCGCCAACACAAATGGGTTCATCAGGTTGGTCTTCACAGACAAGATAAATTTCAAGCACACTGTCGCAACCGAAATAAACATCTTCATTAAAGGTTGCCCGTGCATAAATGATAGTACTATCATAAACAGTGAAACAGTTTGTAATCTTGGTCCCCTCTAAATTACCTCTTTCCCTATGGAAAGTAACAAATGAGCATGGTTGCAAATAACCAATTAACTCCTCTAATACAACATTATTAGTTCCGCGCAGTTCTTGTGGCGCATTCGGACAAATATTTGTACCATTTTCACAATCAATCATAATCCTTCTTGAAGTAAGATCAAAATTGGGTTTGCAGGGAATATCGTTATTTTCGGTTTTATCAGTAAATGCAAGCGCTTCATTCTTGATGCATGCCGATTCACTTATGGTTGGATCTGTTGGACACCCTGTCCAATAAGAACCCAAATCAAATGCTCCAAATACTCTCTGTGCATATTTTCTAATCTCAACTGTGTTTCCTTCTATCATAAAAGCGTCTGGATTCAAAATATTCACTTTAATGGTAGTTAGCAACACCCAATCCGAACCGATCTCAATATCTATACCACCGTTATCAAGGTATAACTCAATCCCTGTACAAAGACCAAACATGTCACATGCCATTATTTCTTCTGGATCAGGCCTCATAACCTGCGTTGTGAATTGCTGGATGAACGGAGTCTGATTGTCATATCCTGGATAAGTAATCGGATTAAAATTACGATCAATCGCTGCCGGAGGGACTCCTAATATATCAATTCTTATCTGACCGGCAACAAAATGAAGAGTTGAATAGTCAAAAGGACAAAAAGGATCGTTTTTGTAAAAATCTTGACCTTCCTTAATCCAGATTTCGAAGCATAATTTGAAATCATCACAACTAGTGTTTTCAATCCGAATGTTTTCTAACTTAATATCCACATTATTGTCATAAAGAGGATCAGTAGGTTCAAGCTGTTGCTGTGCAAAACCATTAATAGTAAATAGAGAGATTACTATTAAACAAATAAAATTTAGAGTAATTTTTTTCATTATTTGTATTTTTTTTTTAAATTATTATTATCAATTGAGGCGGGATTTTTCCCGTTTTTAATTTTGTATTTGTTTTCCTAATTTTTATATATATTATGTAAAATTATACATTAAAATTTATACTCATCAATTTTTTGATTCTTTGTTTTAATGATAATTGTGTTGAAAGGCTCAATGTGGTGCAACAGAGCGCTATTGCCGCTACAGCGTGCAAGTACTTAAAAAATAATTTGTAAATTTCTCTCATCTGTTTTTTTATTAATAATTAGTTTCAAATTGTATATTTTTTACATACAAACTACCGTAAAGTAAGTTATTGCTAACAGAATTGCAAATTTCCGGTTGAAAATTTACAATTCTGTTAATTACCGTCAAAAAAGTTATAATTTTTAATCTATTGTATATAAACATTTTAGAATAGATTTAGTTTAATAAAATCCACCATACATCCGCAGTAAATTTTGAAAGCAAATATATAGTTTTTTTTTATACATCTTTTTTTATTATAGGTTTGTGATAAAATTTAACTTTTTCGTAACAAGGAGTGCATAACGCTAATGGGCATTAGTTGTTTTTTTACCTCTATGTTCGATTTTTATCGGTTTGGTATTACATTCCCGCCTCCATATTGCATAGAGTACCAAATCATGGTTTCCGTCATAACAGTCTCCGGGGGTATAAGAAATACCGCTTCCGTTCGGTTCCGTATTCCACTCAACAAAAATGAAATTCGGATTTGAAAAATGTACAATTCCTTCATTTATACCAAGTATCGTGTAACATTCTGTAAGTTTAGTATCCATAATACCACGACCGAAAATGCCGCCATCGTTAGGTTCGTAGGTAATGGTAGGGCAACCGGCAATGGTGAAATTCGTCGTCAATACATACGTCTTGCCGGTATTCATTTTAATTCTTGCTTCGAGGGTATAGTCCCCGTTCGGAAGCCTTGTTTTCCATAGCAAAGTATCTCGATAATCAGTTTGTTCGACACCATTTAATTTCCAAACAACACTGTCTATATCACCTGTTATTACGGTTGAACACATTATGGATAAACACTCAAAAGTCAGGCTATCGCAATTCGCATAGATTGCACTGTCCATAAAATCGTAATATTCTCCATTTACCATTAAAGTAGGGGAAAGCGTTCTGCAAGCCGACCCCGCCAGATAATAATAGGTTTCTACCTTTCCAGACCCATAACCGCCCACCACGACGCCCTTGGAATTGTCTATGGTGTAAGTATTATCATTAGTAAGTAGATAGGAGCAATACGACAAACCATTGTTATCTTTCCATTGCGACGGATCAGATAAAGTTGTAGTATTTCCATTATTGATTACGGTCGTACTGAGTTTGGTTGCCGTTGGCGTTACTATTTGGGCATAATGGGAGTTAAGATTTGTGTTGTTTGAAGGAGCAAAACGTGAAATCCTTACATTGCGAGTATATTGTTCCATGGGCGGCACCCATCCTATGGAAGGGTCGCCTTGATCTACTATTGCATTATAAGCGTGACCAAGATAGCCATTCTCACCTGAGCTGCCGGAACATACCATATAAACAACGACCATGACAGGCAGATTGCTGCTGATATAACAACCATTTGCAGCCGAGCCTACATCTATTTCTACAAACTGCCCCGCCTGCAATCCTGTTAGCGAAGCCTGCGACCCGGTAGAACGGGGTCCTGAAATAGGATCCGTAACTGAGGTCGGATTTGCCGGTTCCATAACAATGGGTCCCATAATGCCTGTCTGCGCTTTCAGTACAGCGCCGGTGGGGGAGTTATTAATTACAATGTCGGGAATGAAAAGATTTGTTCCATTGCAAGCAGCAATCACACGGATACGCATTTTCGATTGAATGGTAGATGGTACGTAAAATCTCATTCCCCATTTTTCTACCGGAAATAATTGTTCATACAAGACATCTCCAAAACGATAAGTAACCGGTACGCCTGTACCTCTAGTTGCACTAAAATACGCAACAGGTTTGTTAGCTGTGATATGCATGCCGGTTAAATCCAGACCGGCTACGCTACTCTGTATTGGAGTGTTTGCTCCTGTATTTCCATAATAGCGAAAAACCTCCCCCGCCGCGTTAAGTGTTATTGCCGGCGTAGAAGCATCATTTAAATAGATTGACGTTCCGCCTTCCGGTGCCACTATTAAAAATCCGTCTCGTTCTGCCGCGGAATTTCCTGACATTGGTACCGTTGGACGATACCCTGCATGGTAATAATTCGTTCCAAGTACTGGCACAGGAAAAAGAGCAGTAGCATCCGAAGATGCTGTATGAAAATTGCCGGTATATACTATTATTGGGTCTAGAGCTGTAATATGCAATGAGTGGTTTGATCGGGTGCCACCTGCAAGTACTGAATTATAAATAGCTTTTTTTTGCGTATCGTTCAGCGGTACCGCCGTAACTACATTGGCTGCTAACGAAACAGTTGTGTTTTGTCCGGGGGCACCGGTAAAACTCAGCGTTACCGTCGTGGCAGTCTCAGACACCATCTTTAATTCTAAATTTACATCCTCAGCGGATGTATAAATGAAGTTTTGTCCAAACGTCACCCAAAAATCTTTTCCTTTCATGGAAGATTGTGCCGAAAGGCTCAATGTGGTGCAACAAAGCGCTATTGCCGCTACAGCGTGCAAGTACTTAAAAAATAATTTGTAAATCTTTTTCGTTCGTTTTTTCATCATTAAAATTAATAGTTTATAAGTTATATATTTTTTACATAAAAAATACCGTAAAGTAAGTTATTGGTAACAGAATTGTAAATTTTCAACCGGAAACTTGCAATTCTGTTAATTACCGTCAAAAAAGTTATAATTTTTAATCTATTGTATATAAACATTTTAGAATAGATTTAGTTTAATAAAATCCACCATACATCCGCAGTAAATTTTGAAAATAAATATATAGTTTTTTTTTTATACATCTTTTTTTATTATAGGTTTATGATAAAATTTAACTTTTTCGTAACAAGGAGTGCATAACGCTAATCGGCATCAGGGATGGGGGTAGTTTTTTCTTACTTATATACATACTATGAATTACAGGTGGGTTAATGTAACTATTTGTCAGGTTAGGATTATTTACAGTATCTCTTTTGTTTTGAGAATTATATTGAGTTCAAATTACATTTCTTAATTCGGCGGCAAAAGTATAGCAAAAATCAACACACTAAAATATAAATTTCGTGAATTTTATTTTTTAGTTTATCATTTTCTGTAAAAAAAAATACAGCAAGAATATTTTTTTACTCTGTTTGTAAGTTTTTTTTTTACATTTTACTATATTTGTAACGTGTAAAAAGTTGGGAAAGAAAAAACACTAAAATCATTATTATGGATAACTAATTATTAGAATAATAAACCTAATTTCAGGACGCGACAGGGACGAGCCTGTATTGTCTCAAAAGTCAAATATTTTTACCACAAACTTATCGGTCTTCTCCTAATCCTGGATGGGTTCTTTTTTCTTACCTACGTAAATATTATAAATTGCATGTGGTCTAAGACATTCATTATCATGTTGTTCTAAGCAACCTATTCTTGAGGATTATACCGCATTGGGGAAAGCGTTGTTGTTGAATACTTGTAAAATGGGAAGATTTGTCCCTGCCTTGCGGGCGTAATTTTGGTTCAAAGTCCAAAGTAGCCCGTAAAAGTCATGTAAAAAAGGATTTACAGGCAGTAGAGGATTTAAAAAAAACTTCGGACAAATCTGCCGCAATCTCTGTGAAGAAAACAAAGAACAATACGAGAGGGTAAACTTGTATTTTCAGGACGAAAGTCGTTTTGGACTTATTATGAAAGAAGGTAGAATGCTTACGGCAAAAAGGGTAAAACCTGTTTGCATATCGCATCAGGTGTATAGTTCCACATGATTGTTTGGAATGTTTTCTCCCAACTTGTGCTTACAAATATATTTTTTTGACTCTTTTTGGAATGAAAAATAAATCACTTTTGTATAAAATACGTTGTTCCAGCCGAGTGTACTCAAAATTGGAGATAATCTTCAATGATGATGCGTTTCTCATCTTCACTAAAGCAAAAAGTTTTTTCATTAATTCGTTTTTTAATCCTAACATGGGTTTACTTTCCTTTCTTTTTTTTGTAAACCTATTTTAGGACGAGACAAAATGCGCCGCTCACCGCATACCGCACACCGTTATTGAGCAGTTTCTATTTTCTTACCTTTATATGTGATGACAATTGGTTTAGTATTACAATCCCGCCTCCATATTGCATAGAGTATTATATCATCGATACCATCGTAACAGTCTCCGGGTAAATAAGATATGCCGCTTCCGTCGGGTTCGGTATTCCATTCAACGAAAACGTAACCCGGTTTGAAAAAATTCAGGGGTCTCACTCCATTGGTAAGAATAAGTTGGCACTCGTCAATTTTTGTGTCAATAAAAGCGCGACCGGCAGCGCCACCATCGTTAGGTTCGTAGGTAATGGTGGGGTTGGTACTTCTAAAAATTACGGTTATTCGTATCGCTTCCGACATACAGCCGGCGCCGCCATCCTGCAATACATCATAGTAAATGGTCGTATCATTTGGAAATGCAACATTTACGGGTGTAGGAACAGGAGTGCCATCCATATACCATACAAGAGTATGGTTGGGCAAAGGGGTAACGCCTGCCGCTGCCGCTACATTGGCAGGAGAGGTCAGGTGTAAAGTGGTGTGTGCGACTGTTGGCGCCGGTGGCGTTTCGTTCACCACCTCAACAGATACCCTCCCCGTTACCGGAGCGTTGCACTGCGGCGCTGTAATTAGCACCACATATTCGCCATTATGTACCGAAGTGGCAGGAATAATGAGCGGAGGAAACTGCTGAGTGGAGGAAAACCCGTTTGGTCCCGTCCATTGATAGGTAGCCTCATCGCCCAAAGCAAGTGCGCCAAGCGCTATTACGCCGCCCGTGCCACAATCATTCTGCACAGTGGCAAATGCCAAATGAGAAGTCATCAAATCCACCATATTTATATCCTCTATGGGTAAAATGGTGTTGCAGTCTTCTATTACCACTTTATAAGTAATCCCTTCAACACAGTTCGTAAACACACATGCATCGCTTGTTGTTATAGGATCTCCTATCGGTAAGCCTGTTGTCTGATTATATAAAGTATAGGTATAGGGGGCATTGCCGCCGGTGGCTTCCACCACAATATTCCCCGTACTGCTGCCATCGCAAAGATAATTATACAGTTTCTTCAGGTTGAGAGGCGGTGCGCCGGTATATTCTATCGTGTCCCTACGAATTATACAGTAACTGTTTTGTGTATAAATGAATGTCCTTAAAATGTATTTAACGCCCACATTTGGCAGCAATGTCCAGGAGGGATGCGTCGTGTAGTCATTAGAGTGCTGACTTTGATCAACCAAACTGTAGTAATTTGATGGAATAGTTCCTATTATTTGGTGAGTAGTAGCTACACAATTCATTATTCCATTGGAATTGAGATATTCATAAGCCCCTCTCAAATGGAGCACAGGATCATCGCAGGTGGCTTCAATATAGTACCCAAAATCAGAGGAGAAATAAGGATTCTCATGTATTAATATCCCGCCGGCATCCCAATTATTGGCTGTTTCGAAAATAAATCCATCCGGTTCCGTAATTTCAAATATGTATAGTCCTGTCGGCATCTCTACATAATTGGCACACTCTACCGCAATGGTGTTTTCCGGATTAACAACATTTAAGATAATTAACTTCGTATTGGTACCCGTTGTTGTATAAGTATCTCCTACATTAAATCCTCCTTTCCACGGAAGCGCAGTATTTCCCGGACCGGATACATATTTGATGATAGTTCCTTCCGGAATAATAGTTGGAGTAGTAGTATTATTTGTCGGATAACGCCGGAATCCCCAGTACCGATAAGCACAACCCTTATTACAACCCGTCAAACCTTGATGTAAAACGTCATCAAATCTAAAATACCGAACACCATTAGTAGGATTATTCGGGTTTGAAGAGGGCAACGGCGGGGTAAATTGGATATTTAACGGCGTATTGCAGGGCGAAGCGGGCGTCAGGGTTAAAATATAGTTATCGCCACGTGTTAAATTGCCGCAGGCAGTAGCGTTTGTGGTTAAAGAACTATTCGTAAAACTGCCTGAACATATTGTAGTAGTTGGGTCTGCCTCAGTGGTAACTTTCCATTGCACCGGAAAACATAAGCCATAGTGTGTTTTAATGGTAACTGCCACTCTTGCCTGTGTTTCGGGATTGCTTCCGTTAGTATATGCAAAAGAAACCAAATTATTAGGATTGAAGTTGCAGATATAGGGAGACAGCGAGTGCTGGGTGGTTTCTATAATCGTTGGGCACTCTATGAGGCGAATATGGGAATATACCTGCTGCCCGGAATTGCAAAAATCGCAGTAACCGCTGCTGCCCGGCAAAGTAAATACGGGTTTATGGTCGTTGGGCAGGGGTAGCCAGCCGGTTGTCGGCGGGGTGGGCGTTGTGGTATAAGCGTATTCGTAGTATTGGGAAGAGTTTGCCCAGAGGAATGCGGCTTCAGGGTCGGAAGGGGCAGGGCTTGTGTAAGGAACAACCTGATTGCAGGAAGTAGTTCCTGCGGGGCGGCTCAATTCTACCCCCAGCGCACTTGCTATTCCATTACCGGCAATGGTTGCTATGGTAATCGTTCGTTTAACGCCATAGCCGCAGGCGTCGGTAAGGGTGAGGATATAAGTACCGGCGGGTAATCCATCGAGTATATAGGTGTTTGCCGATGAGGGTATGGCAATGACAGTGGGTCCGGAATATGCCGTTGGTCCGTTTATCGTGAGGGTATAAGGACGTGTGCCATTGCTAAATGCCAAGTCAATGCGTCCGCTCGACAGGCACGCCAAAGTGTTGGACTTTTTCACCGCGCTAAAGAGTAGCGGGTCGTAACTGCTCTGTTTTACCGTAATGGTTGAGGTGGCTTCGATAATGGTTGGGATGTTGTTAGCAATACAAAAAGCCTGTAATACTGCTGTGTAGGTACCCGGCAGCAAGCCGCCATAACTGCTTTCGAGCGAAGTTCCCCACGGTATCCACGGGGTTGCCGGCGCTCCGGAAGGATAACTGTAAAACTGAAACTGCGGTTGTGAAGGATGGCGCAGGTCAATATTTGCGGTATTGCCTGTAATGCGCATCAAAATTACACCCTGTCCGAAGCAGGGCGATTCCTGACTTAGTTCTAAATTCACGCCCGGACATTGCGCCGCGACATTGAAAGTTGTGCAATAAAGCAGAAAGCAGAAAGCAGAAGGCAGAATGCGTAATAGAAAATTGTAGATTTTTTTCATTTTTTAAAAAAGTATTTGATTTATAATATCATTATTCATTGTTCATTGTTCATTAATCATTTATTATGCTGTTCAGCACATTCTTGCAAAACAAAAAAGTCCTGCCGCCTGAACAAAGAGAGAACGGCAGGACATCGAATGAAGAAATGCGCCTTTTTAAGGCCTGAATTAAAAAAAAGTTATCAACAAAACACATTCGCACTTTATACACTTTTTAAGAGTATTTTAAAATAATATTTGGCGAAAATAGTATTTTTATAATGCATTCGTATTAAAATTTACAAAAAATATAAATTTAACTGCTGTAGCACACGATTTATGAGTCGTTTTACGATTAAAAATTAGTTTGAGGCGCTATTAAAAAAATACCTTGATCCGATTATGTAAAAAGTGCAATAAAAATGTTAATGAATCAGGAAAATCAGGGTGCATTCCTGACGGTATGCAGGGTATCAGCCCTGCATACATTTCTACCGAGCGATATTCCCTACGGGAATAAAATTACAAAATAATGATTTACGAAAAAGAGTTTTGCCGCAAGAAATTTCATCACGTATTGAACGCAGTGTTTACAATAAAAGGCGTCGAGCGCTATTTTATGAAAAAAAGGGGTATATTTCATTTTTAGGAATTTTGGAGGCAAAGATATGCTTTTTGCTGAAAGAGATACGTATTATGAAAACTGTACTTATTCGGTAAATTTTCACTTACATTATAAAATTTTACACTTTTTATATTTATTTTAAACAAAAAAATATAAAAAAAGTAAAACATATAATGAAAAATATATTTTTGCACTCTTAAAGTTGTTTTTAAGAGTAGCGAAAATATGAATTTTGGTAAGAAATATTTAAAATGTTCATTGGATATGGGTTTTATTTTTTCTGCATATTCCACCATGCTACATGCGGTAAAAGTATGCCATAACACATTTTTGACATCTAACACTGCCGTTTTAACTTACTTCCAAACGGCATTTTTTTTAAATATTATTAATTAATTAAATAGTAAGAAATGAAGAAATTTTATGATCTTTTTAAGAAAACATTTGCCTTAATGGCAATTATTATGCTATGCAGCATAAAACTTTCTGCTGTAAATTATTACTGGGTAGGAAGAGGCAATGATAACAATTGGACTACAGTGGGTAACTGGTCCACAACCAGTGGAGGGGTAGGCAATGTGTTAATTCCACCTACGGCTACCGACAATGTGATTGTGGATGCGAATTCATTTCAAGGCACAACAATAGAAAAAAGAACCATCACCGTAGATGGAACGGCAACTTGCGACAGTTTAATTTTTAGAGGACCTTTTAACACAAATCAGTTACCCATATTAACCATTAATGCGGATATGAATATCAGCGGTTCCGTGCTGTTTTATCAGGGGATGACCCTTTCTATAGGAAGCGCCAAAAACATCTATTTGCAAAGTACAAGGTCAAAGGAAACTTTTTCCATTGCGCCCTTGGGAGGAAATAAATATGTTTCCCACAACGTAAATATAGTAGGTTCTGCCAATTGGACCATAGACTATGCTTTGCTTTTAAGAAGTTCCGCTACCGGTATCGTAGGCAGGTTCTCGTTTACAGGTACGGGAACTCTATTTATTAACGGAGCGCTTCATGCAAGTAATGTCATTATGTCGGGTGATGGTTATAAAACTATTAATGGAGACGTGATATCGAGTAACAGGTTTTATTTTTGTGACCCCACCGAAGGCGGGGGGAATGCTAATTTAAGTATCAATGGCGCTTTAAGAGCTACCTATTACTCTGCTGTAAGCGGATCAAATCCTAATCCTGCTCACGGCACATATATTGGCGGAACAGGAATTAAAGATATTACAGGTGATTTTGAAATCTCTTTCAGAGGGTATCTTGATAACGGAATCATAAATATTGGCGGTGATTTTATCACAAATTATCACACATCCATCTATGATGATTATAATATCAGAAACCAATGTAAAGTAACGCTCTCAGGAAATCTCTACCCATCTTCTGTTTCCAATCAAGGCTTTTATATTAAGGTTATCGGCGCAGGAACGGAATTTAATTTTAAAGGCAACATCCTAACGAATGAATTATGGGTGAATACTAATGCAAAGTTGGACAATATGAATCTTAAAGGCGTTGTTACTTTGAAGCAATTTATCAGTGAGACAAATGCCACTGTGAATCTTTCCGGTTCCACAGTGAATTCTCTTACATGGAAGAATTCAGCTACTCCTTTTACTGCTGCCACAGCTCCGGCTTTGATAAAATTAACAGATGGATATACTGGTGGTGGTGGGAGTTCCTCCAGTACGGCTGCCATTCTTACAGCCATTGCAACTGATGTATATAATAATGTAGAAATTATAAATGCAGGCAATAGCGCATCTACCATTAACACAGGAAAGTATAATAAGATAACTTTTATAGACGGGAATGGGAGTATTTCAACAACTACTCCGGGCATAACTACCGATACTTTAATTCTTCTACCTCAAAAAAAATTCACTTTTTATAATAATAGTAATAATAATATAACTACCAATATAGTAAAGCGTCTGGAAATTTTGCCACAGACTTGTGGCGGGGTGATTAATGTAGAAAGCAATTCCACCACCGTAGCCGCAAGAATTATTATGGGAGCGGGCAGCGTGGTAGATGTTGAAAGTGCGCGGATTGCAAATATCACAATTACAGGAGCTCCACCCTATACCGCAAGAAATTCTATTGATGGGGGCGGAAATACCGGATGGACATTCCCTCCTGCTCAAACTACTACCTATTATTGGGTAGGTGGAAAAGGATATTGGGACGATAAGATGCACTGGGCTAATGGGAGCAATGGTACACCAGGAAGCGGATGTGTTCCCAGTATCTTTAACAGTGTAGTGTTTGACCAGTATTCAGGATTGAACAATATGGACAGCGTTATTATTGATGGAGGAAATGCCTATTGCGATAACATGACATGGAAAAATATTTCAGGAACTCCTTCTTTAAGGATAGTTTACCCTTCTTATTTATATATAGGAGGTTCTTTGGAATTAAATCCGGGAATGTTTCTAAGACAACCTGTAATCTATTTTGTAACGAACAGACCTAATGAGACGATTAAAACAAACGGCGTGCAAATGAGCGCTTCTAACCAGACCATCTATTTTCAGAGTGGATTAATAGAGTCTGGTTCAGGTTCAGGTGCAGGAGGATGGAAATTTTTGGATGACTTCTCAGGAAGTTGTAGAATACAGTTTACTAAGGGCAATTTAAACTTTAACGGCAAAAATGTAACTATTAACTCTTTTATTAGTACCGGTAGTGATACAAGAACATTGAATATTACAGGATCAACCATATTACTGACAGATTTCGGTGCAGCGCCAGCAAATAATGGAACTCCTCCATGGACTTACAATGGTACAGGTGCAGGGGTTTTGACTGACACACATACTGCAAATTCACGGATAACTACAGGATGGTTTCGAGGCAGAGTTGGGGACAAATATAACGAAGTGGTTATATCCCACCAATCAAGTACAGTCGCGAGTCGTCCAGTTGAAAATGGTACATTTAAAAAACTAACCTTACAAACAAATCTTACAGCAACCACTGACTTTCAACTTACTATTCAAGAGGCAGACACATTGCTACTGAATGCTATGGGTGTTACTTATAGCCTATACTCTAATATTACTGTGAATAAGAAATTGGTAATCAATCCTGAGTGCGGATCCAGTTCAAATCTTCGACAAGCATTTACAGGCGCCAACACCCCAACCAATAATGTTGATAGATATATTACTATGGGCGCTGGCGCTGTGGTAAACGTGCAAAACCTGATTATTAACCGTGTACATATTTCAGGAAACCCTACACCTCCGGGGGGGTATCCCGCTCCGGATTGCGAATTGGTGACCGGTAACGAAACGGGATGGAATATTTCTTCTCCTTTTGCTTTTGTAAGATATTATTGGGTTGGTGGAACCGGTAATTGGGACGATCTCGCTCACTGGTCGAATAGATCAGGTGGAACAGGCAATGTATTTTGTGTACCTCCACGCCCGACAAATACGGTTGTTTTTGATCAGAACTCATTTACAGCCAATAATCAATCGGTAACGATACCTGCCATTACTGCTACCTGCGACAGTATGTTGTGGGTGAATATTCCCTATTCCAGTCCCGGATTACTTTTCTCTTATTCAGGAACCGTTTACTCTGAATTAAAAGTAAGCGGATCGGTGTTTTTACAGGAAGGAATGAGATTATTAAAAAATGCATACCAAGGTTCAGGCACTATGACTATGAATTCCGTGAGACCCAAAGAAACATTTAAAATAAATGGAGCAGTTATTGGAAATACAACCGAAGGATATACAATTCTTGTTAGATTTGATAATACAGGTGAAATGGATTTTCCTGATGGATTACTTTATGGCTATTCTTCCAACTCTTTTGGTTCGGTCATTATTTTTGGCGTAACAACTGCCAGTTCAACGGCAGTATGGAAATTTAAAAATCCTTTGGTATTTATACATATTCCAAGTTTGAATGGCAATGCCAGAACTGGTTATGTGTATTTTAATTACGGCACTTTAGATTTTAGTGAAAGCGGACGTGGTAACAATATACCTCACTTTAGGTATGATTCCTCACGTAGTAGAGACAGACAACTTATTATAAAAAATTCTACGCTAAATATAAACAACGCATATTTCTATTATGATGGTATTTTAACTGAGCAAAATTCTAAAAATTCTCATATTTTTTGGTCAAGCAACTCTCCCGGCGCTGTACATGATATGCAAACCGCTCAAAATCAAGTCTATGATACGGTAACATTTGTATCTTCGGGTACGCTAACTATTGCCAACGAAACAAATCCTTCAAGATTTAACAGAGTTGTTTTTGGAAATGCAGCGACGGTTACAAGGGGTATCTATTCTTTCCTGCGCTTTAAACACAAAGCCACCATGGAGAGTATTGAAGCCGACACGCTCTGGTTCGCTCAGAACACCGGTAGCACGGAGTATATATATACTTTTATTTCAGGCTCAACAAATACCATTAATAAAAGATGGTATGGAAGCGGTAACTTTTGTTATCCGCTACGTATTCAATCCAGTACAAAAGATCAGTTCGCCTATCTGAACGTAAAAAAAGAAGTGGCTACAATAGGCGATACCTTGTTTATGGACTTCCTTCGGGTAACCGATATTTCTCCCAATACAGGTACTAACCTGGCTAAACTGAGAATGGGACCAATGTGCCCATACAATATATTGGAAGGGCGGATATTCAATGCTCCTGCAACGTGTCCAAACTGGACTATAGATCCCCAAGACCCGACTTTTAGACGTTTGGGACCCGATGTGGTACTTTCTCCGAGCGACTTTCCTTTTGAGATTAGTTCTGCCTATTTTGTGATTACACCGGAAAGCACATTTGAATGGAAAAAAGGCACACAAGACGGAACCGGAGGTACTGCGCTAAACACTAATCCGTTAACCGACAAAACCACTACCTCGTGGTTCGTTAATAGTCCGGCGGATGCTAACGATTATTATTATCTAAAAGTAAGATACAATATTGAAGGATTATCGCCGGATGCATGTGTTTTGGATGCAAGCAAACGGGTGGACAACCCATGTTCAGTCGGCTCACCGTCATCAACCCCAACAGTATGTATGGGGCTGCCCATCACCCCTATTACCATAGCCACTACAGATATAACCGGTATTGGCACGCCAGTAAATTTACCAGCAAATCTTACAGCATCGTTTGCAAACAATACAATAACTATCAGCGGCACCCCGACGGTAGCGGATACGTTTAATTACAGTATTCCATTAACAAGCGTTTGTGGTCCGATGAACGCAACAGGAACGATAACGGTAACCCCTGCTCTAACCCAAAACGACCCGTCGGCTGCGACCATTTGTAGCGGTTCAACCAATACCTTTACTTTAGCGGCAGCAACAGGCGCTTCGGGCACGATTACCTATCAATGGCAATCAAGTACCAACGGCACAGACTGGAGCAATATCAGCGGTGCAACAAACGCCAATTACACTACCCCTGCATTGACCACCAATACCTATTACCGCCGACAGGCAACAGCCACTCCCTGCGGTACAATCAGTTCTCTTTCGGCATTAGTAACGGTAACCCCTGCTTTAACCCAAAACAACCCGACGGCTGCAACCATTTGTAGCGGTTCAACCAATACCTTTACTTTAGCGGCAGCAACAGGCGCTTCGGGTACGATTACCTATCAATGGCAATCAAGTACCAACGGCACAAACTGGAGCAATATCAG